>JAESFN010000219.1_pt1 | contig 76138 bp, 70 predicted proteins | sample 9269411 | NCBI WGS metagenome assembly JAESFN01 (sample SAMN14505399, study PRJNA617100) | algae metagenome | isolation source: Iphinoe sp. HA4291-MV1 and co-occurring heterotrophs from trail next to... | place: USA: Maunawili Falls, Hawaii | collected 2009-07-25
GATGTCCTGCAGCGACTTGTACTTCTGCAGCGTCGACTGGACGGCACGGGCGGTCTCGTAATGCTCGTTGCCGACAGTGCGCGGCTCCAGCACGCGGCTGGTCGAATCGAGCGGATCGACGGCCGGGTAGATGCCCAGCTCCGAAATGGCGCGCGACAGCACGGTGGTGGCGTCCAAGTGGGCGAAGGACGTGGCCGGGGCCGGGTCGGTCAAGTCGTCGGCCGGCACGTAGATCGCCTGCACCGAGGTGATCGAGCCCTTGTTGGTCGAGGTGATGCGTTCCTGCAGCGCGCCCATGTCGGTCGCGAGCGTCGGCTGATAGCCCACCGCCGAGGGAATGCGGCCCAAGAGTGCCGACACTTCCGAACCCGCCTGGGTGAAGCGGAAGATGTTGTCGACGAAGAACAGCACGTCCTGCCCTTCGACATCGCGGAAATATTCGGCGATCGTCAGGCCCGACAGCGCGACGCGGGCACGGGCGCCCGGCGGCTCGTTCATCTGGCCATAGACGAGGGCGACCTTGGAGCCTTCCGAGATCGCATTGCCCTCGGCATCCTTGGCGATGACGCCAGCGTCGAGGAACTCGTGATAAAGGTCGTTGCCCTCGCGGGTGCGCTCGCCGACGCCCGCGAACACCGAAGTGCCGCCGTGACCCTTGGCGATGTTGTTGATCAGCTCCTGGATCAGCACGGTCTTGCCAACGCCGGCGCCGCCGAACAGGCCGATCTTGCCGCCCTTCGCATACGGCGCGAGCAGGTCGATGACCTTGATGCCAGTGACCAGAATCGCGTTCTCGGTCGACTGGTCGACGAACGGAGGCGCGGAGGCGTGGATCGGCGCGAACTTGTCGGCGCCGATCGGTCCGCGCTCGTCGATCGGCTCGCCGACCACGTTCATGATGCGGCCGAGCGTCTTCGGGCCGACCGGCACCTGGATCTGGTTGCCGGTGTCGGTGACGGTCTGGCCGCGAGTCAGGCCCTCGGTCGAATCCATCGCGATCGTGCGGACGGTGTTCTCGCCCAGGTGCTGCGCGACCTCGAGCACGAGGCGCTGGCCGTTATTCTCGGTCTCCAGCGCCGCGAGAATGGCGGGCAGCTGGTCGTCGAACGCGACGTCGACGACGGCGCCGATGACCTGGCTGATGCGGCCGACATTGTTGGTCGTCGCAGGCTTGTTGAGGGTCGTGGGCTCGAGCATTCCTGTCTTCCTTGCCTTCCAATATGTGCTCCGGCGAAGGCCGGAGCCCTGCGTCGCAACGCTCCGGCCTTCGCCGGAGCACACGCCGCGTGAAACGAACTAAAGCGCCTCGGCGCCCGAAATAATTTCCACCAACTCCGTCGTGATCGCGGCCTGGCGCTGGCGGTTGTACGCGATCGACAGGCGGTTGATCATGTCGCCGGCGTTGCGCGTGGCATTGTCCATCGCCGTCATCTGCGAACCATAGAACCCGGCCTGGTTCTCCAGCAGCGCGCGGTAGAGCTGGATGGCGACATTCTTCGGCAGCAGCGCGGCCAGCACCGATTCCTCGTCCGGCTCGTAGGTGACGGCAGCGCCCCCCGAGGTCGAGCCAGCTTCCGAGGCGGCGGGCAGCGGCACCGGGATGAGCTGTTTGGCCGTTGGTTCCTGCACGAGCGCGGACTGGAACTTGGAGAAGACCAGGTGGGCGACGTCGAACTCGCCGCGCTCGAAGCGGGCGATCAGGTCGTCGGCGAGCGCCTTCGCGTCCTCGAACGCAGCCTTCTTGGCGTGACTCATGTCGAAGTCATGCAGTGTCTGCTTGGGATAATAGCGGTTGATCGCGGCGCGGCCCTTGCGGCCGGCGATATAGAAGCGGACGGTCTTGCCCTGCGCGGTCAGCTCGTCGGCCAGACGGCGGGCGGCGCGGACGATGTTGGTATTGAAACCGCCGGCGAGCCCGCGTTCGCCCGTGGCGATGACGATCAGGTGGGTGTCGTCCTTGCCGGTGCCGGCGAGCAGCTTCGGCGAAGACTCGCTGACCGTGATCTGGCTGGCGAGCGACGCCATCACCGCTTCCAGCCGCTCGGCATAGGGCCGGCCGGCGACCGCGGCTTCCTGCGCGCGGCGCAGCTTCGCCGCGGCGACGGTCTTCATCGCCCGGGTGATCTTCTGCGTCGACTTCACCGAGCCGATGCGGATCTTCAAAGCCTTGAGGCTGGCCAACGCATTTTTCCTCTTTTCGTCATCCCGGCGAAGGCCGGGACCCAGCCCCCTTATAGGTGGCTCCTGGGCCCCGGCCTTCGCCGGGGTGACGGCTTAGTGTTTACGCAAATGTCTTCGCGAACTGGTCGAGCGCGCTCTTCAGCTTGCCCTTGGTGTCGTCCGACAGGTCGCGCTCGCCCCGGATCGCGTCCAGCACGCCGGCATTGTTGTGGCGCAGATCCGCCAGCATCTCGCGCTCATAGCGGGTCACGTCCTGGACCGCGACAGCGTCGAGATAGCCATTGGTGCCGGCGAAGATCGACACGGTCTGCTCCTCGAACGGCATCGGGTTGAACTGGGGCTGCTTCAACAGCTCCGTCAGCCGCGCGCCGCGGGCCAGCAGCTTCTGGGTCGATGCGTCGAGGTCCGAGCCGAACTGGGCGAAGGCCGCCATCTCGCGATACTGCGCCAGCTCCAGCTTGATCGAGCCCGACACCTTCTTCATCGCCTTGGTCTGCGCGGCCGAGCCGACGCGGCTGACCGAAAGGCCGACGTTGATGGCCGGGCGGATGCCGGCGAAGAACAGATCGGTCTCAAGGAAGATCTGCCCGTCGGTGATCGAAATCACGTTGGTCGGGATGTAGGCCGACACGTCGCCCGCCTGCGTCTCGATGATCGGCAGCGCGGTCAGCGAGCCGTTGCCGTTCGCGTCGTTGAGCTTGGCGGCGCGCTCGAGCAGGCGGCTGTGCAAGTAGAAGACGTCGCCCGGATAGGCTTCGCGGCCCGGCGGACGGCGCAGCAGCAGCGACATCTGGCGGTAAGCGACGGCCTGCTTCGACAGATCGTCATAGACGATGACGGCGTGCATGCCGTTGTCGCGGAAATATTCGCCCATCGCGCAGCCGGTATAGGGCGCGAGGAACTGCAGCGGCGCCGGGTCGGAAGCGGTCGCGGCGACGACGATCGAATAGTCCATCGCGCCATTCTCTTCGAGCATGCGCACGATCTGCGCGACCGTCGAACGCTTCTGACCAACCGCGACGTAGATGCAGTAGAGCTTCTTGCTCTCGTCATCGCCCGCATTGGCGGCCTTCTGGTTGATGAAAGTGTCGATCGCGACGGCGGTCTTGCCGGTCTGGCGGTCGCCGATGATCAGCTCGCGCTGGCCACGGCCGACGGGGACGAGCGCGTCGAGTGCCTTGAGGCCGGTCTGCACCGGCTCGTGCACCGACTTGCGCGGGATGATGCCCGGCGCCTTCACTTCGGCGCGGCGCCGCTCGACATTCTCGAGCGGACCCTTGCCGTCGATCGGATTGCCGAGACCGTCGACGACGCGGCCGAGCAGGCCACGGCCGACCGGCACGTCGACGATCGTCTGAGTGCGCTTGACGACATCGCCTTCCTTGATCTCGGCGTCCGAGCCGAAGATCACGACGCCGACATTGTCGGCTTCCAGGTTCAGCGCCATGCCCTGCACGCCGTTGGCGAACTCGACCATCTCGCCCGCCTGGACATTGTCGAGGCCGTAGATGCGCGCGATGCCGTCGCCGACCGAGAGAACCTGGCCGGTTTCCGAGACTTCCGCCTCGGTGCCGAAATTGGCGATCTGGTCCTTGATGACCTTGGAGATTTCTGCGGCGCGGATATCCATTGTGGTTGCCTTCAGCCTTTCATCGCGTGCGCGAGGGAATTGAGACGGGTGCGGATCGAGCTGTCGATCATCTGCGAGCCGACGCGGACGACCAGACCGCCGAGGATTTGGGGGTCGACATTCAGCTCGACGGCGACGTCGCGGCCTAGCCGGCTTTTCAGCTGGGTCTTCAGCGCGCTGACCTGTGAGTCGTCGAGGGGGTGAGCGGAAGTGACTTCCGCCGTCGTCTCGCCGCGATGGCGGGCGGCGAGAATGCGGAAATCGCGGATGACCATGCTGAGTTGGCCGAGGCGGCGGTTCTGCGCGAGCACGCCGAGGAAGCGAGTGGTGATCGGGTCTAGGCCGAGCGGACCGGCGACGGCCTCGACGCCCTTTTCAGCGTCGGCGCGGCTCAGGATCGGGCTGGTGGTCAGCGTCTTGAAATCAGCCGACTCGTCAAGCGCCGCGCGCAGCGTGTTGAGGCTCGCCTCGACCGCGTCGATCGTCTTTTCGTCGCGCGCGAGCTGGAACAGCGCGGTCGCGTAGCGCCCCGAAAGGCTAGCCCCAATGCCGCCGGAATTCTCCACGCGCTCGATGTCCTCCAGACAGGAAAAGTTGGCCCTATGCCGAAAGGGCGCGCAAAGCACGCCCGGCGAGGTCGCGGCGCGGTTAGCAAAGGGGGGCGGGGGATGCAACATCCCAAATCCTACCCGGGACAGGGAGGATCTGGCTTTGACCGCAAACCTTGGGACGCAGACGATTCGCCTCCTCGTTAGATCACTCCTACATCGAGGAGACGATCAATGGCCTTTCGGACCGAGGGACTGGCGGAGCGGATGTCTGCCCATGCAATGACGGATGACGACCGCTGGGCGGCGGTGCTGCGGCGCGACCGTGCGCTAGACGGACAGTTCGTGACCGGCGTGCTGACGACCGGCATCTATTGCCGGCCGAGTTGCGCCGCGCGGCATCCGAAGCGAGAGAATGTGCGGTTCTTCGCCACCGGTGGCGAGGCGGCCGCGACCGGGTTGCGGGCCTGCCTGCGCTGCAAGCCTGACGAAGTCGCGCGCGATGCCGAAGCGGTGGCCAAGGCGGTCAAGATGATCGAGGCGAGCGAATCGCCGCCGACGCTCGACATGCTGGCCGAAGCGGCCGGCTATTCGCCGTTCCATTTCCACCGGCTGTTCAAGCGCGCGACCGGGGTGACGCCCGCCGACTATGCCCGCGCGCGCCGGGCCGGGCAGATGACGAAAAGCCTGGAGCGCGAGGCGCGGGTGACGGATGCGATCTATGACGCCGGCTATTCGGGGCCGAGCCGCTTCTACGAGGACGCGAAGCAGCGGCTCGGCATGACGCCGAGCGCGTGGCGCAACGGCGGCGCCGGCGTTACGATTCGCTGGACGATCGCGGCGACGGCGCTGGGCCGGATGCTGCTCGCGGCGACCGATCGGGGCATTTGCCGCCTGTCGTTCGACGAGGATGAAACGGAGCTGAAGCGTCGCTTCCCAAACGCCGAGATCGCCGAGGGCGGCGCGGCGCTGGACGAATTGGTGCAGGGCGCCCTCGCGGCCGTCGAGCGGCCGGCGCAGATGCCGGAGCTGCCGCTGGACGTGCAAGGCACCGCGTTCCAGCAGGCGGTATGGCGCGAACTCAGCCGCATTCCGCCGGGCGAGACCGTGAGCTATGCAGCCCTCGCGGCGCGCGCCGGGCGGCCAAAGGCAGTGCGCGCGGCGGGGACCGCCTGCGGGCAGAACCAGGTCGCGGTGCTGATCCCCTGTCATCGTGCCAAGCGCGGCGACGGATCGCTCGGCGGCTATGCCTATGGGCTGGAGCGCAAGGTCGAGCTGCTCAGGCGGGAAGCCGGAGCAAAATAGGGCCAGTCCCTATTTTTGTTGCTGGCAGGTGTAGACCAGCCGTTCGTTGGCGGTGGCCGGCAGCAGGTCGCGCAGGGCCTGCGTGAAATTGGCGGCCATGCGCGCGCCGTCGGCGGTGCAGCTCTTGGCCGGGTATTTCGCCTGGAGCGCGCGGGCGGCGGCGAGCGTGTCGGCGGGCAGGAAATAATGCTCGACCGAATAGCGGGTGGTGGCGGGATCGAAGCGACGGAGCGAGGCGACGGCCGAGTCCGTGCCGACGTCGGCGCGGATCCAGCGGCTTTCGTCCTGCGCGAACTGGTGCGTGCCGCCTTCGCAGCCCCCGTCGTTCCATTCAAGCGTCTCGTCCTTCGGCTCGGAAACCGTGACGCGGCTGCGCTCTAGATCGATGCGGCAGACATAGCTGCCGGCGACGGCCTCGGCGGTGGCGGCCGCCGTTTTCGGCTGTTCCGCGGCGAGCCGGGCGTCGGCCTGGTCGAGATCGGGGCGTGAGGCCCAGGCGATCGGGGCGCCTGCCATCAGCAGCAGGCCGGCGGCCCCCGCGCCGATCGCGAGGCGCTGATCGTTCCTCGACCACAGCAGCAGAGCGCCATTGGCCAGCATCGCGCCGAAAACCAGCAGGAGGCCGGCGACGGCCGCGCCCTGGTCGCGCTCGGCGAGGATACGGTCGCGAATGCCCTCACGGCGGGACTGGAGGCGATCCTGGTTGAGTTCGGCGCGGTTGCGCTGGGCTTCCGCGCGGGCGGCATCGGTGCGGTCCAGCCGCTCGTCGATCGCCGCCTGCTCGGCGCTGGTACGGCAGGGGAGGGCGATCACGTGCGGCCTCACGCCCGCTCCGCGCAGGAACGGGATGATCTCCTTGGTCGAAACCGCGAAGCCGAACACCGCGTCCACGCCTTCGGAGTTGGAGACGAAGCTGTTGATGCCGACAACACGCCCGCAGGCATCGACCAGCGGACCACCGGAGTTGCCGCGGCCGATCGAGGCGTCGTGCAGCACGGTGTCGAAGCGCTGCGACGAGGCGCCGCCAGAGACGCGGCCCCAGCTCTTTACCGGCGCCTGCGGCGTGACGAATCCCTCGGCGCTCAGTTCGCGTGCGCGATCGACCGAATAGGGATAGCCGAGCGCGGCGACCGCGGCGCCATCCGGCACCGGGCCTGACGCGACGGTGGCCGGCTCGACCCGGCCGTCGGTGATCTGGATCAGCGCCAAGTCGCGCTGTGGTTCATAGGCGATGAGCCTGCCGGTGAAGCGGGTGCGGCCTTCGGACGGGACGACGCCGATGATCGCCTCGCCATCCGCCGCGTCGGCGACGACATGCGCGTTGGTCAGGATCTTGTCCGGCGCCACCGCGACGCCGCTGCCGGTGCCGATGCCCGAGGGTTCGCCTTCCATCATCGACACCACGACCACGCGCACCACCGAGCGGCCGGCAGCGGCGACGTCGAGATTATCCTGGGCGGTTGTGGGGGTGGGGAGGAGCGCGAAAATGCAAAGCGCGAACCTCCAGACCGGCATTCGGGTTCGGAACATGGCGGTCAATAACCTGGGCGCTGCCTATTGATCGCCAAGGAACGCCTTCACATCGTCGGCGAACGCGTCGGGCTGGTCGATCATGATGAAATGCGCGGATTTGGGGACGCGCTTCAGCTCGACGCCTTCCAGCGGGGCGTAGGCGGCCTTGTAGATCGCGTCCATCTGCTCGTCCTTGAACGGCGCGCCGGCGGGGGTGACGTAGAGGACGGTCGTCTTCGCCTTGATCGCCGACAGTTCGGGGCGGAGGTCGGTCACGATCAGTTCGGAAAAGGCGTTGGCGACTTCGTCCGGGTTGCTGGCGCGGCTGTCTTCCAGCGGGCCGGCGCGCTCTGAGACAGTGTTGATCATGCCGTTGATCGATCGCTCGCGCTCGGCGGAGCGCTCCTCGGGTGTCGCCTTGGCGGAGCGGGCGCGCATCGCGTCGGCGATCGGGCGGACCGAGTCCGAGGTGGCGCTGACACCGCCGAACATCTGGCCGATGAACGGATGCATATCGACCACCATCAGCCTGGCGACGCTTTCCGGGTGGCGGGCGGCGACCATCATCGCGATCGTGCCGCCCATCGAATGGCCGATCAGTGCCGGATCCTTCAGCTTCTCCTCGCGGATGTAGCGGGCGATCTCTTCAGCGACCGGCGCCACCACCGCGCCCTGCGCATTGCCGCCCGGCGGCGTCGCGCCCATGCCGGCGATCTGGATTAGATGATAGCGATGGCCCGGCACTCGCTCGACCGTGCCTTTCCAGACTTTCGCGGTGGAGGCGAGGCCGTGGATCAGCACCACGTCCGAGCCTTCGCCCTCGGTCGTGACCGTGATCCGGTCGGACGCGAACGCGGCGAAGGCGGGGCTGGCGAGCAGCAGGGCAGTAGCGGTGAACAAGGCGCGAAACATTGGGGGACCCTCCCAGTTTGGCGCGATGTTTAGTGAGGGATTTCGGGGGCCGCTAGAGAAAGCTGTAGGGGTCGACGTCCACTGCGACCCGCACGCTTGCCGGCCAGTCGAGACCGCCAAGCCAGTCGCGAATGACATCCTGCACGTCGAGAGCGCGGCGGGCGTGGACGAGCAGGCGGTGGCGGTGGCGGCCGCGCAGCATCGACAGCGGCGCAGGGGCGGGGCCGAAGACGTGCATATGCTCGACCCGCGGCGCCGTCTTGCCGATCAGACGCGCGGTCTCGAGCGCGGCCTGGGCATTCTCGGACGAGACGATGATCGCGGCGAAGCGGCCGAACGGCGGTGCGCCGGCGTCCTGCCGTGCTTCCGTCTCGGCGGCATAGAAGCTTTCGGCGTCGCCATTCACCAGCGCCTGCATGACGGGCGCGTTCACGTCCTGCGTCTGGATGAAGACCCGGCCGGGCTTGGCGCCCCGTCCGGCCCGCCCGGCGACCTGGGCGATCTGCTGGAAGGTCCTCTCCGCCGCGCGCAGATCGCCGCCGGCGAGGCCGAGATCGGCATCGACCACCCCGACGAGCGTCAGGTTCGGGAAGTGATAGCCCTTGGTGACGAGTTGGGTGCCGATCACGATCGCGATCTCGTTCGCTTCCATCCGCGCGACGAACTCGGCGGCCTTGGCGGGGGACCAGATCGTGTCCGACGTGACGACCGCTCGCGGTGCGTCGGGAAAGAGCGCCGCCACTTCGTCGGCGATACGTTCGACGCCGGGGCCGCACGCGACCAGGGTGTCCTCCGCCTTGCACTCAGGGCACACTTCGGGAGTCGGCGCGATCAGGCCGCAATGGTGGCATTGCAGGCGGCGGATCAGCCGGTGCTCGACCAGCCAGGCCGTGCAGTTCGGGCATTGGAAGCGATGCCCGCAATGGCGGCAGAGCGTCAGCGGCGCATAGCCCCGGCGGTTGAGAAACAGCAGCACTTGTTCGCCGCGGTCCAGCGTTTCCTCGATCGCCTTCACCAGCGTCGGCGCGAGCCAAGCCCCGCGCGGCGGCGGATCGGCAAGCAGGTCGATCGCGGCGATTTCAGGCAGAGTGGCGCCGCCGAAGCGCGCGGGGAGTTTCACTTCCTCGTAGCGGCCGAGTTCGACCTGGTGACGTGTCTCGATCGCCGGCGTCGCCGAGGCGAGGATGACCGGAATGTCCTCGAAGCGCCCGCGCATCACCGCCGTGTCGCGGGCGTGATACTGGACGCCCTCTTCCTGCTTGAAGCTCGCTTCATGCGCTTCGTCGACGACGATCAGGCCGAGGTCGCGATAGGGAAGGAATAGCGACGATCGCGCGCCGACCACGACCTTCGCTTCGCCGGCCGCGATCGCACGCCAGGCGCGGCGGCGCTGGGATTGGCGCAGCCCCGAATGCCAGGCGACCGGCAGCGTTCCGAATCGCGCGGCGAAGCGGCGCAGGAACGGCTCGGTCAGCGCGATCTCGGGCAGCATGACGAGGCTTTGCTTGCCGGCGCGGAGGGCGGCCGCGATCGCCTCAAAATAGACCTCGGTCTTGCCGGAGCCGGTGACGCCGTCGAGCAGGAAGGGCTGGAAGCCGCCGGATTGAACGGCTTCGACGAAATGCGTCGCGGCTTTGAACTGTTCGCCGGTCAGGTCTGGCGCGTCGTGATCCGGGTCCGGGGCGTCATACGGCGTGTCGAGCGAGACCTCGATCGGCTCGATCGCGCCGGCCTTGCACAGGCCGCGGATGACGCCGTCGGACACCCCGGCGATCAGTGCCAGCTCACGCACCAGCCCCTGCCGGTCGCCGATCCGCTCCAGCGCCTGGGCGCGCTGTGGCGTGAGACGGTCAGGCACCACGCCCGTCGCGCGATATTCGAGGACGGTGCGGCCACCCTCTAGTGCCGACGATGACGGCAGCGCCATGCGCAGCACTGCGGCCGGCGGGCTGAGATAATAGGCGGCGGTCCACTCGATCAGCCGGCGTAGATTGTCCGGCAGCGGCGGCACGTCATGCACGGCGAGCAGGTTGCGCAGCCGGTTGTCGCCGACCTCGGCATCGGACGGCATCCGCTCCGGCTCCCAGACCACACCGGTCAGCTGGCGCGGCCCCAGCGGCGCCACCACGACCGAGCCGGGTTCCACCTCCGTCCCACGCGGCACGCGATAGTCAAGCGGACCCAGTGCGGGATTGAGCAAAAGGACGCGGGCGCGTGACATTGATCGTCCCCTAATGTAAGCTTTGCGACAGGGGAATGCGATGGAAGCAGACCGCCAGCTTCAGATCTTCATCGACCGTTTCGAGCCCGAAGTTGCCGGCGTTGCGCGCGAAGCGATGGTCTGGCTGATCGGTGAGCTGCCGGGGGCGGTCCGGCTGATTTATGACAATTATAATGCGCTCGCGATCGGGTTCGGTCCGAACGAAAGGGCGCGACAAATCATATGTTCGCTGGCGCTCTACCCGCGCTATGTAAGCCTGTTTCTGGTGGGTGGGCCTGAATTCGACGATCCGGAAAAGCTGCTTGAGGGGAGCGGTGCGACCATGCGCCACATAAAGCTCGCCCCCGGGCGAATCTTCGACCCCGCGATCAAGAAGCTGCTCTCACAATCGGTGATGCTGGCGCAAGTTCCGATCGATCCGGCGGGCGACGGCTACACGGTCATCAAGTCCATTTCCGCAAAGCAGCGGCCGCGGCGCGGCGCGGTTGCCATCACTGCTCCGGCTGCGGGTTCAGGCCGGTCGCGTCCGATTCCCGGTAGAAGCGGTTGACCAGCGCGCGTTCGGCCGGCGTGATGTGCGGGTTCCAGACATCGAAAATGAGGACGGCACGGAGCTCGCCGCTGTCGTTCCACGCCTCGTGCTCGATGGTGTCGTCGAAGCCGAACGCCTCGCCCTCGCGCCATTCTCGGGTATCGCCGCCGACGCGGAAGCCACATTTTTCCGGCACGATCAGGCCAAGATGGATGATCGCGCGCGCGTTGGTGACGCCGGTGTGCGGCGGGATGCGCGTGTGCGGATGCAGCAGCGAGAAGAAGACGGTCGGCGCATGGCCCCAATGGTCAGCAAGCGGAAGCTTTGAAAGCAACGCCGCGGTCTCGGGGCAGCGGTCGCAATGCGCGTCGATCCTCTTGCCGTGCCGCCACAGGAAATAGGCGCTCCAGCGCTCGCTGTGATCCAGATGGCTCCATTTGCTGTCCGGATAGCCGGACGGATATTGGACATAGGGCGCGAACCCAGCATCGCCCTTTTCGAGCAGGTCGCGAAGCTCGGCCTGGATCGTGGGGGTCGCCGCTTCCAATTCGCTCATCCAGGGAAAATGATCGCGTTCGAAATATTCGTCGGCTGGCAGGAACGGAAAATGCATCCCGTCGCAATGGTTGGCGTAGATGGCGCGGCGGCCAAGCACGGCGTCGATCGCGGCGCGGACGCGGCGGGTTTCCCCGGGCGGGCGGCCCTCGAAATGCGGCGCCATCGCCGCGTCGATCAGGCCGCCGAACCGCTGCTGATGCTGGAACGCGAAGGCGCGGCCTTCGGTCAGCATCTTGAGCAGATCGGGCGTCAGCTGTTCGTCCGGCGGCGCGACGGCGCTGGCCTGGCCCCAATGCAGTGCGGCCGGGGCATCGTCGCCCCCCCGCTGGAACAGATGGGCCTTGCGCAGCAGCGCCATGAAGTGGCGGGCGTCGAGGGCCAGGATGCGGTCCAGCGCGGCGAGCTCGCCGTCATCGTCGCCCAGTTCGCGATGGGCGCGGGCGAGGTTCAGCCACAGCACCGGCTCGCCCGGATCGGCGGCGGCGGCGCGGGCGAACATGTCGCGCGCGGTATCGAACGATCCCTGGCCCAGTGCATGGGTGCCGAGCGAATTGAGTGCTTGCGGATGATCGGGCGCGGCCTGGATAACCTGCTGCAGATATTGGACGGCCATATGTGGCCGTCCGCCGCGCTGTTCCGCCGACGCCGCCGATAACAATTGCGCCACTCGCGCGTCGTTCACGCCCAAAATCCCCAACCAGCATGCCGGACGGCTTGATCCGGCACCCACCTGGGCTAGAGGTCTTGCGCAAGGCGGCGCTCGGATCAAGGGCCAGGCCGCGGATTAACTTGGGACAAGACATGAAATTTTTCGTCGATACCGCCGATACCAACGATATTCGCGAGCTGGCCGAGGCGGGTCTGCTGGACGGTGTCACCACGAACCCATCGCTGATCCACAAGGCTGGGCGCGATTTCCTGGACGTGGTGCGGGAGATTTGCGGGCTTGTGGACGGTCCTGTCTCGGCCGAGGTCGTCGCGCTCGACCACGAGACGATGATGAAAGAGGCGGAGATCCTGCGGAAGATCGCCGACAATGTCGCGGTCAAGGTGCCGCTGACGCTGGACGGCCTGAAGACCTGCCGCAAGCTGACCGATGATGGCACGATGGTGAATGTCACGCTCTGCTTCTCGGGCAATCAGGCGCTGCTGGCGGCGAAGGCTGGCGCGACCTTCGTATCGCCGTTCGTCGGCCGGCACGACGATGTCGGCTTCGACGGGATGGACCTGATTTCCGATATTCGCCTGATCTACGACAATTATGATTTCGCGACCGAGATCCTGGTCGCGAGCGTCCGTCATCCGGTCCATGTGCTGCAGAGCGCCAAGATCGGCGCCGATGTGGCGACGATGCCGCCGGCGGTGATCCGCCAACTAGTCAAGCACCCGCTGACCGATAAGGGCATCGAAGGCTTCCTCGCCGATTGGGCGAAGACCGGGCAGAAGCTTGGCTGATCTGGTCGCTGCCTTCGCCGATCATCTGCGGCGGGATCGGCGGCGGTCGGTGCATACGGTGCGTGCCTATGAAGCGACGGCCGCGCGACTGGTCGATTTCCTGGGCGAACATCACGGGCGGTCGGTGGACGCGGCATTGCTCAGCGAGCTGGACATCGCCGACCTGCGCGCGTTTCTCGCGGCCCGCCGGAATGACGGCATCGGCAACGCCTCCGCCGCGCGCGAGCTGTCGGCCGTGCGGACGTTTCTCGGCTTCGCCGGCGTGGAGACGCCACGCCTGAAGGGACCGCGCGTGAAGAAAGGCGTGCCGCGCCCGGTCTCTCCGGCGGAGGCGATCGCCCTGGCCGAGGATGTAGCGGAAGAGCGCGAGGGTTGGGCCGGCGCGCGCGACCTCGCCGTGCTGCTGCTGCTGTACGGTGCCGGCTTGCGGATCGGCGAGGCGATGGGGCTGACCGGCGCGGTGCTGCCGCTGGGTGCGACGCTCAGCGTCACCGGCAAGCGTAACAAGACGCGGATCGTGCCGCTGCTGCCGCCGGTACGCGAGGCGATCGAGACCTATGTCGCCGCATGCCCCTATCCGCCGGCAAGGGATGCCGCGCTGTTCCGGGGCGCGCGGGGCGGGCCGCTGGAGCCGTCGCAGATCCGGCGGGCGGTGCGGCGCGCGCGCGGACGGCTGGGGCTGTCGGAACGGACCACGCCGCACGCGCTCAGGCACAGTTTCGCGACCCATCTGCTGGGCCGGGGCGTCGATCTGCGCGCGCTGCAGGAGCTGCTCGGCCATGCCAGCCTCAGCTCGACGCAGATCTACACCGCCGTCGATGCAGCGCATTTGATGGACGTCTATCGCACCGCGCACCCGCGCGCTTAGTCGCGCGGTTTCCAGCTTATGACGCGGTAGAGATAGACCGCGATCAGCAGGCCGGTCAGCCCGATCGCGGCCGGGCCGATATAGTAATGCAGTTGCTGAAAATTCGCGCCGAAATACCATCCGGCCCAGGCGAGCAGGCTGTTCCAGACCGCACTGCCGAGCATCGTCCAAAGGACGAAGCGGCCGATCGGCATATAAGCGAGGCCGGCGGGCAGCGAGATCAGCGTGCGGCCGGCCGGCATGAACCGCATCACGAACACCACCCATTGGCCGTGACGCACGAAATAGCGGTGCAGCCGCTCGACGCCGGGCCAGTCCAGCGTCAGCCAGCGCCCGTGCCGCTCGACGAACGGGCGCAGGCGCGGATAGCCGATCCGCCAGCCGATCCAGTACCAGAAGAGATTGCCGACGGTGGTGCCGATCGTGCCGACGCCGATCAGGGGCAGGAGACGCATATCGCCGCGCGCGACCGCCATGCCGCCCAGGCCCATGATGACTTCGGACGGGATCGGCGGAAACACGTTCTCCAGCACCATCAGCACGAAGATGCCGGCATAGCCGCCCCACGCGATCAGGTTCAGGACGAAATCGGTCATCTGCTAGCGAACGCCGAGCCTTAGAACCCGTTCGCTTCGAGCGAAGTCGAGAGAAACCCTGGCGCGGTCGTTTCTCGACTTCGCTCGAAATGAACGGACCCCTTGGTTACCGCGCAGCAACTTTCCGCTCGATCGCATCCCAGATCATGCCTGCCGTATCCGTGCCGTTGAAGCGGTCGATCGCGACGATGCCGGTGGGGGAGGTCACGTTGATCTCGGTCAGCCATTCGCCACCGATCACGTCGATGCCGACGAACAGCAGCCCGCGCCGCTTCAGTTCCGGCGCCAGAGCGGCGCAAATTTCCAACTCGCGCGGGGTCAGCTCGGTCTTGGCCGCCGTGCCGCCGACCGCGAGGTTGGAGCGGATCTCGCCCTCGCCCGGCAGGCGGTTGACCGCGCCCGCCACTTCGCCGTCGACCAGCACGATGCGCTTGTCGCCCTGTGCCACGCCCGGCAGGAACGCCTGAATCATGTGCGGCTCGCGATAGGCGGTGTTGAACACCTCGATCAGCGCGGACAGGTTGGCGCCATCGCGGCCGACCTTGAAGATCGCCTTGCCGCCATTGCCGTGCAGCGGCTTGACGACGATCTCGCCATGTTCGGCGAGAAATTTGCGCGCCGCGCCGAGCGAGCGGGTGATCATCGTCGGCGGCATGAAGCGGGCGAAATCCAGCACCCACATTTTTTCGGGCGCGTTGCGAACGCTTTCTGGGTCGTTGACGACCAACGTCTCGCCGCGAATCCGCTCGAGCAGATGGGTGGCTGTGATGTAGCCGAGGTCGAACGGCGGGTCCTGACGCATCAACACCACGTCGACGTCGCGGCCCAGGTCAAGCAGAACAGGTTCTCCGGCGGTGAAGTGGTTGCCGGGTTCCGGCCGGACCGTGACGGGGGTGCCGAAGGTGTAGAGCCGGTCCGCCTCCCAAGTGAGGTCGGGCGCCTCATAATGGTAGCATGTGTGTCCGCGCTCCTGCGCTTTCAGGATCAACGCGAAGCTTGAATCGCCGGCGATGTTGATTCCTTCCAGCGGGTCCATCTGGACTGCGATTCTAAGGCTCATTCCACGATCCGTTTGTTTCGAGCGAAGTCGATAAACCTAACCGCTCGCGTGTCTCGACTTCGCTCGACACGAACGGGGCGGAAGCGTCAATCCATCCAGGCGTTGCGGATGTGGCGAGGGAGCGACCAGGGGGCAAGCAGGATCACGTCGATTCTGAGATCGTCGCCGGGCCGGGCGAAGCGGGCAGCGAGCATCCGCGCGGCGGCGGCCACGCGGGAGAGGCGGTAATGGTCGATCGCCAGATCGCGATCGGCGCGAGTTGCCCGGGTCTTCACCTCGACGAACAGGGTGATGCGGCCGCGCCTCGCGACCAGATCGACCTCACCCACCGGCGTACGCAGGCGGCGGGCGACGACGCTCCAGCCCTGCAGGTTCAGCCAGAGCGCCGCGACCGATTCGCCAATCCGCCCGCGCCGCTCGGCGGCCTTGCGGTCACGCATCGGACTTCATCGCCATCGCCCGTGCGTAGAGCTCGCGCCGGTCGACGCCAAACGCCTTGGCGACTTCGCCGGCTGCCCTGGCCGGGGACAAACGGGTGAGGGCCTCGCGCAACGCGGTTTCGATATCGTCCGTGCTGGCGGGGGCGGCTTCGCCGGGCGGGCCGACGACGATGACGATCTCGCCCTTGGGCGGAGCGTCGGCGTAGCGGGCGGCCAGCTCGCCCAGCGTGCCGGTCACGGCCTCCTCGAACGTCTTGCTGATCTCACGCGCGACGGCGGCTTCGCGGTTGCCCAGGCCTTCGCCGAGCGCGCCAAGCGCTGCCGCCAGGCGCGGACCCGATTCGTAGAAGATCAGCGTCGCGCGGATCGGGGCGAGTTCAGCGATCGCATCCGCCCGGGCTTTGGCCTTGGGTGGCAGAAAGCCCGCGAACAGGAAGCGATCGGTTGGCAGGCCGGCCAGGGTCAGCGCGGCGATCGCGGCGCACGGGCCGGGCAGGGTGGTGACCGCGATGCCGGCGGCGCGGGCATCGCGGACGAGCTTATAGCCGGGATCGGAGATCAAGGGCGTGCCGGCATCAGAGACCAAAGCCACCGACTCGCTCGCCATGCGCGCGATGAGGTCGGGCCGGACGCGATCGGCATTGTGATCGTGATAGGGAATCATCGGCCGCCGGACGCCGATATGGTGGAGCAGCTTCGCCGTCACCCTGCTGTCTTCCACCGCCAGCACGTCAGCACGCGAAAGGATATCGGCGGCGCGCAGGGTCAGATCGCCGAGGTTGCCGATCGGGGTCGCGACAATATAGAGGCCGGGTTTCAAATCAGACATTGGGGTTCGTCATGGCAGAGGCAGCGGTCGCGCCGCAAATTTGGGCCAAGCTCGCAAAACGCCTGGCTTCGGCCACGGGACTGATTGCGCTTGCCGCCTGTCAGACGATGGTACCGCGCGGCGCACCGCCGCCCGCGCCCACGCAGAAGCCGGTGGAAGTGGAGCGCCCTGTCGGGCCGGAGTTGCCGGACGATCAGAACCGGCATCGCATCGCGCTGCTGGTCCCGCTCTCCGGCCCGAACGGCGCGGTCGGCCAGTCGATCGCCAATGCCGCCAACATGGCGGTGCTGGATACGGGCGGGAAGCGCATCCGCATCACTTTCTACGATACCGCGACCGGGCCGGCGGCGGCGGCCAATCGGGCGGTCAGCGAGGGCAATAAGGTGATCCTGGGGCCGTTGCTCGCCGAGGATGTGCGGCTGGTCGCGCCCGCCGCCGCGAAAGCCGGCGTGCCGCTGATCAGCTTTTCGAACGATAGCGGCGTCGCCGGGCAGGGCGCGTTCATCATGGGTTACACGCCCGCCCAGTCGATCGACCGCGTCGTGCGCTTCGCCCGCTCCAGGGGCATGACCAAGTTCGCCGGGCTGATGCCGACCGGGGTGTATGGCCAGCGCGCGTCCAGCATCTTCCTGCGCTCGGTCGAAAGCGCGGGCGGGCAAGTGACATCGCTGCAGAGCTTCGATCGCAGCCGCACTGGCATGACCGCCGCGATCGCCAAGCTCGCCGGGCCGTATGACGCGGTGCTGATCGCGGACAGCGCCCGCAACGCCGACATGGCGGTAACGCTGCTGCGCAAGGGCGCGCCGGACGCCAAGGTGCTCGGCACCGAGCTGTGGAACACCGAGAACGCGATCACGACGATGGCGCCACTGTCAGGCGCCTGGTTCGCGAGCGTGCCGGATGGGCTCTACCGCCAGCTCGCGTCCAAATACCGGGTTCGCTACGGCGCGGCGCCTTACCGGATCGCGTCGATGGGCTATGACGCGGTGCTGCTGGTCTCGCGCATCGCGCAAGACTGGCGCGTCGGCAGCGACTTTCCGACGGCGCAGCTGCTCGACGATGGCGGCTTCACCGGCATCGACGGACCGTTCCGCTTCCGCCGCGACGGCACTGTCGAACGCTCGCTGGAAGTGAGCCAGGTGGGCAGCGGTGGCCTGACCGTGGTGTCGCCGCCGCCGGGCAAGTTCGGGAATTAGGGGCCTGTGCTCTGGCGAAGGCCGGAGCGCTGGAAAGACTGAGCGCGATCTGATCATCGCTTCGGCCTTCGCTGGAGCAGAGGCGTCGCTCAGATGACGATCTCGGCAAGGATTCGGTCCAGCACCAGCATTCCGGCTGGCGTGACGGTCAGGCGCGATCCGTTGCGTGCGATGAGGCCGTGCTGCGATAGACGTGCGACCGCGGCGTCATCCACCAGAGCCGTCACCCCAGTCACCGTTTCGATCGCGGCGAGGTCGACGCCTTCGTCCAGCCGCAGGCCCATCAGCAGGGCCTCGGCGGCGCGGGTTTCGGGCGTCAGCGCATCCTCGCTTTCGATGCCGTGGCCGTTGCGGGCGACGGCGCTGAGGAAATTCTCGGGCTTCTTGCGGCGGATGCTGGCGGCGCCCAAGCGGCGGCCGTGCGCGCCGGGGCCAATACCCGCATAGTCGCCATAGCGCCAATAAGTGAGGTTGTGCCGGCTCTCCTGACCCGGCCGGGCGTGATTGGAGATTTCATAGGCGGGAAGACCGGCCTCCGCAGTGATCGCCCGGGTCAGCTCGAACAGATCGGCGGCGCGATCGGGATCGGTTTGGGGCAGCGCGCCCTTGGCGGCGAGCGCGGCGAAGCGGGTGCCTGGCTCGATCGTCAGCTGGTAGAGCGAGAGGTGATCGGTGCCGAACCCGAGCGCGCGGCGCAGTTCGGCTTCCCAAGCGTCGGATGACTGATTTGGGCGGGCATAGATGAGGTCGAAGCTGGCGCGCGCGAACACCGATCGCGCGATGTCCAGCGCGGCGAGACCCTCGCTCAGCGAATGCGCGCGGCCGAGAAAGGCGAGGGCGGTATCATCAAGCGCCTGCAGGCCGAGCGAGATGCGGTTCACGCCGGCCGTTGCAAGGTCGGCGAAGCGCGCCGCCTCGACCGACGAGGGGTTTGCTTCCAGTGTAATTTCGATGCCGGGCGCGAAGCTCCAATGCCGTTCCGCCGCCTCGATCAATGCCGCGACGGTCCGGGGCGGCATCAGCGACGGCGTGCCCCCGCCAAAGAAAATCGAGGACAATTTCCGCCCGGGAGTGAGCCTGGCTTCATGCGCGAGGTCGGCGAGCAGCGCCTTGTGCCACGCCGCTTGATCCACGCTCTCCCGCACGTGCGAGTTGAAGTCGCAATAGGGGCATTTCGAAACGCAGAACGGCCAGTGGATATAGAGGGCGAGGGAGCCCTGGTTCACAGCAGCGTCGCGACCAGTTTCTCGAACGCGGCGGCGCGGTGGCTGATCTTGTGCTTCACCACCGGGTCCATCTCCCCGAACGTCTGGTCATAGCCCAGCGGCACGAACATCGGGTCATAGCCGAAGCCCCGGTCGCCACGCGGCGGCCACACCAGGGTGCCGTTCACCCGGCCCTCGAAATTCTCGATATGGCCATCGGGCCACGCGACCGAGAGCATGCAGGCGAAATAGGCGGAGCGGCTGGCGTCCGGGCCGGCCAGGCTCAGCGCGTCCTCGACCTTTCCCATCGCCACGCCCCAGTCGCGGCCATTCCCTGTCTCGGCCCAGTTCGCTGTGTAGACGCCGGGATCGCCATTCAGGGCCTCGACGCAAAGGCCGCTGTCGTCGGCAAGTGCGGGGAAGCCGGACAGGTCCGCCGCCGATCGTGATTTCAGCTCGGCGTTGAAAAAGAACGTGGTACCGGTCTCTTCGGGTTCCGGAAGGTCCAGTTCCTTCGCCGATTGCAGCACCATGCCGTACGGTTCCAGCAGCGCGCGTAGCTCCCGCACCTTGCCCTCGTTATGGCTGGCGACGACCAGCTTGCCGGGCTGGAGCTTGCGGCTGTCCTGATAATTCATTTGCCGATCGCCTTTGCCTGGGCGGCGAAAATCTCCGCGCAGCCGATCCGGGCGAGGCGCAGCAGCCGTAGCAGCTCTTCCTCGTCATAGCAGGCGCCTTCGGCCGTCACCTGCGCCTCGATGATGTTGCCGTCGTCGGTCAGCACGAAATTACCGTCGCAATGGGCCGATGAATCCTCGGGATAATCGAGGTCGAGCACTGGTGTTCCCTCATAGATTCCGCAACTGACGGCCGCGACCCGGCGCTGGATCGGATCGACCGGCAGCTTAAGCGTGTCGACGGCCATGCGCAGCGCCACCCACGCGCCGGAAATGGAAGCGGTGCGGGTGCCGCCATCTGCCTGAATCACGTCGCAATCCAGCGTGATCTGGCGCTCGCCAAGCGCTTTCAGATCGACCACGGCGCGCAGCGAACGGCCGATCAGGCGTTGGATTTCCTGGGTGCGGCCGGATTGCTTGCCCTTCGCCGCCTCGCGGCTGCCGCGGGTGTGCGTGGCACGGGGCAGCATGCCATATTCGGCCGTCACCCAGCCTTCTCCCTTGCCGCGCAGGAACGGCGGCACGCGTTCTTCCACGCTGGCGGTGACCAGCACCTTGGTGTCGCCGAACGCGACCAGGACCGATCCCTCCGCGTGTCGGGTGTAATTCGGCGTGATCGAAATGGCGCGCATCTGATCGGGCGCGCGGCCTGAGGGTCGCATGAAAGCTCCTATGTTGTGGCGGGCCTGTTAGTGCCGGAAGCGGTGGCATACCACCCCCGTCATCCCAAGCTTGTTTCAGGATGACGAACCGGATCCGCTTTCCTACATCGAACCGATGACGACCCCGCCGATCACCGAACTATCCGACCGCGCGCGCGACGTGTTTCGGATCGTGGTCGAAAGCTATCTCGATTCGGGCGCGCCGGTCGGCTCGCGCACCATTTCCAAGATCTCGTCGCTGAACCTGTCCCCCGCCTCGATCCGCAACGTGATGCAGGATCTGGAGGAGGCGGGACTGCTCGCCGCGCCGCATACCAGCGCCGGGCGGATGCCGACGCAGATCGGGCTGCGGCTCTTCGTCGACGCGATCATGCAGGCGGCCGAGCCTTCGCCCGAGGAGCGGCGGATGATCGAGCGCCAGCTGCACGGCGGCCCGATCGAAACCGCGCTGGCGGCGGCGAGCGCGGCGCTGTCGGACCTGTCCGCCTGCGCCGGCGTCGTGATGGTGCCGAAGCGCGAGCCGCGGTTGCGCCAGATCGGCTTCGTGCCGCTGTCCCGCGACCAGGCGCTGGCGGTTCTGGTCGGGCAGGACGGCAGCATCGAAAATCGTGTGATCGATCTGCCGCCGGGCGTCTCGTCCTCGACGCTCACGGAAGCGGCGAATTATGTCAGCGATCAACTCGCCGGCCTCACGCTTGGCGAGGCGCAGGCGAGATTGCGGGCCGAGATCAGGCACGGCCGCGCCGCGATCGACCGCGCGTCGCACGCGCTGGTCGAGCGCGGCCTGGCCATGTGGTCGGAGGATCATGACCGGCGGCCCGTGCTGATCGTGCGCGGCCAGTCCCATCTGATCGACGCGGCCGCCGCAGAGGACCTTGAGCGGGTCCGGCAATTGCTCGGCGAGATCGAGGAAGCGCAGGAAATCGCGCGCGTGCTCGACAGCGCGTCCGAGGCGTCGGCGACCAAGATCTTCATCGGCGCCGAGAACAAACTGTTCGCGCTTTCGGGGTCGTCGGTGATTGCGTCGCCCTATCGGGGAAGCGATGGGCGGGTGGTCGGCGTTGTCGGCGTGATCGGGCCGACACGGTTGAATTATGCGCGCGTGGTCCCAATGGTGGATTTCACGGCTCAAACACTTTCAAGATTGATGGGATGATGAACGAAACCGACAATAACACGGTTCGCGAAGACACGGCGGCTGAGGCTCCCGAAGTCGCGGAGAATGATCGGCTGCAAGGCCTCGAGGCGGAACTGGCCGATGCCAAGGCCGCGGTTCTTTACGCGCAGGCGGAAACGCAGAATGTGCGTCGCCGGCTGGAAAAGGATGCGCAGGATGCGCGCGCCTATGCCGCAACGGGCTTTGCCCGCGACATATTATCCGTTGCGGACAATCTGGAGCGCGCGCTCCAGGCGATCCCCGCCGATCTGCGCGACGACGAGCGCTTCAAGGCGCTGGTGACTGGCCTGGAAGCGACCGGACGCGAGCTGGGATCGGTATTCGAGCGCAACGGCATCAGCAAGGTGAAGGCGCTGGGCGAAAAGCTCGACCCGAACCGCCACCAGGCGATGATGGAAATGCCGACCGCGGATGTAGAGCCAGGCACGATCGTCCAGGAAATGCAGGCGGGCTATGTTCTGCGTGACCGCTTGCTGCGTCCAGCGCTGGTGGGTGTCGCCAAGGCGGAATAGCCGGGGTGACGAATCCGTGTTTAGGCGCTAAGGCGCGCGCCACTTTGGATTAGAAAGTCAGACATGTTCACTTTCCTGCTCGTGCTCCAGGCCATCATCGCGGCGGCGCTCGTCACCGTCATCCTGATGCAGCGATCGGAAGGCGGCGGTCTGACTGGTGGCAGCCCGTCGGGCCTGATGTCGGCACGGGGCGCGGCGGACTTCCTGACCCGCGCGACCACGGTCCTGGCGACCATGTTCGTGCTGTGCTGCATCGCGCTCGCGACTCTGGCGGCGGTCAACAACCGCACCGGCAAGGTCGATGCCTCGGCCGCGGCGCCCGTGGGAGCGATCCAGCCCGCGCCGACGCCGACGCAAGCACCGGTCGATCCGCTCGCCGCAGCCGCTGGTCAAGCGGCTGGCAACACCGCCAACGGCACCGCGCCCGCTCCGGCGACCAAGTAAGGACCCCGCTCGCACTTAGCGGAGATCGAAGTCTGGAGTCGAAGGGCGGTGGCAAAACGCGGAGCAGCGCCCCTCGACTTCGCTCGGGACGAGCGAGTTTGGTGTCGAAAATACTCAATCAACACTTGCCGATGAACCCTTCCGGGGGCTAACGCTCAACTCCCATGACGCGGTATATTTTTATCACCGGCGGCGTGGTCTCCTCGCTTGGCAAAGGCTTGATGGCGGCTTCTCTGGCTGCCCTCCTCCAGGCGCGTGGATACCGCGTGCGCATCCGGAAATTCGATCCTTATCTGAACGTCGATCCGGGTACGATGAGCCCGTATCAGCACGGCGAAGTCTATGTGACCGACGACGGCGCGGAGACCGATCTGGACCTCGGCCACTACGAGCGCTTTACCGGCGTTCCCGGCCGCCAGTCGGACAATGTGACCTCCGGCCGCATCTACCAGACTGTCATCCAGCGCGAGCGGCGCGGTGATTATCTCGGCGCCACCGTGCAGGTAATCCCGCACGTGACGGATGCTATCAAGGCGTTCGCTCAAGACCAGACCGACGATCTGGATTTCGTGCTGTGCGAGATCGGCGGCACGGTCGGCGATATCGAATCGCTGCCGTTCATCGAAGCCGTCCGCCAGCTGCGCAACGATCTCGGCCGCGAAAGCACGGTTTTCGTCCACGTGACGCTGGTGCCGTATATCGCCGCGGCTGGCGAGCTGAAGACCAAGCCGACGCAGCACAGCGTCCGCGAGCTGACCGCGCTCGGCATCCAGCCGGACGTGCTGGTCTGCCGGTGCGAAAAGCCGCTGCCCGAGGGTGAGCGGGCGAAGATCGCGCTGTTCTGCAACGTCCGCAAGGAAGCGGTCGTCCCGGCATTGGACGCCAAGAGCATCTATGGCGTGCCGCTCCAATATCATGCCGAGGGACTGGACCGCGAAGTGCTGCGCGCATTCGGCCAGGATCCCGGCCCGGCCAGCCCCGCGCTCGGCCGCTGGACCGACATCATGGACCGGCTCGACAATCCGGAGGGCGAGGTCACGATCGGCGTGGTCGGCAAATATGTCGGTCTGCCGGACGCCTACAAGTCGCTGCACGAGGCGCTGGTGCATGGCGGCATCGCCAACCGCGTGAAGGTCAATATCAAGTGGTTGGATGCCGAGCTGTTCGAGCATGAAGGCGATGTCGCCTCAAATCTCGAGCCGATGCACGCGATCCTGGTTCCGGGGGGGTTCGGCGAGCGGGGTTCCGAAGGCAAGATCGCGAGCGTGAAGTTCGCCCGCGAACGCAATGTGCCGTTCTTCGGCATCTGCCTTGGCATGCAGATGGCCTGCATCGAGGGCGCACGGAACCTGGGCGGCATTGCCGGCGCCTCGACCACCGAGTTTGGGCCAACGGACGAGCCGGTCGTCGGCCTGATCACCGAATGGATGACGGCCGAGGGCCTGCAGAAGCGCGATGCCGACGGCGATCTTGGCGGCACGATGCGGCTGGGCGCCTATCCAGCCGCGCTCACCGGCAACAGTGTCGTCGAGTCGATCTACGGCGCGCGCGAGATCAGTGAGCGCCACCGCCACCGTTACGAGGTGAACGTGCATTACCGCGATATGCTGGAAAAGGGCGGTCTGCTTTTCACCGGCATGAGCCCGGACGGGGCGCTGCCCGAGATTGTCGAGCGGCCAGACCATCCCTGGTTCGTCGGCGTCCAGTTCCACCCGGAACTGAAATCCAAGCCCTTCGACCCGCATCCCCTCTTCGCCAGCTTCGTCGGGGCGGCGGTTAAGCAGAGCAGGCTGGTTTGAATCCCTCTCCCCTTGCGGGAGAGGGCGACTCAGCGAAGCTGAGCGTGGTGAGGGGGAACTCGGACTTCGGCGTTTGCCACTCACCCTCCCACCGCTTCGCGGCGGGTCCCTCCCTCTCCCGCAAGGGGAGAGGGGCTGCTATGACGCTCGCAAAGCATTGAAAGGAGTCAGCCATGTCCACCTATGAAGCCCGCCTTGCCGCTTTGCGCGAGCAGCTGAAGCGGGACCGGCTGGACGGGTTCGTCGTGCCGCTGACCGACGAGCATATGAGCGAATATGTCGGCGCCTATGCGCAGCGTCTCGCCTGGCTGACGGGCTTCCAGGGCTCGGCCGGCACGGCGGTGGTGCTGCCGGAGGAGGCGGCTATCTTCATCGATGGGCGCTATACGCTGCAGGTGCGCGAGCAGGTCGATCCCAAGCACTGGGCCTATGTGTCGGTGCCGGAAACCTCGGTGTCCGACTGGCTAGGCGACCATGCCGCTGGCGGCGCGCGCATCGGCTACGATCCCTGGCTGCATACGCGTGCGTGGGTGGAGGCAGCGACGAGGGCGCTGGCCGAGAAGGGCGCCGAGCTGGTCGCGGTCGATACCAACCCGGTCGATGCGGTCTGGCCCGACCGGCCGGAGCCGTCGCGCGCCCGCCTCGTCGTGCAGCCGGACGAATTCACCGGCAAGAATTCGTCCGAGAAGCGGGCCGAGATCGCTGACTGGCTGACCGCGAAGAAGATGGATGCGGTGGTGCTCTCCGCGCTCGATTCGATCGCCTGGACCTTCAACGTGCGCGGCAAGGATGTCGAGCGCACGCCGGTCGGACTCGCCTATGCCCTGATCAATGCGGACGGCACCGCCGATTTGTTCGTGCAGCCTGAGAAGATCGGCGAGGACGTCGCCCAGCATCTTGGCAACGCAGTGCGCCTGCACGACCGTGCCGAGTTTCCGAAGGCGCTCGCCGATTTTTCCGGCAAGCGGGTGGCGGTCGATCCCGAGCGGGCGGTCGCGGCGATCTTCGAGCGGCTGGAGCGGGGCGGCGCGAAGACGATCCAGCTCCGCGATCCCGCCGTGCTCGCCAAGGCGATCAAGAACCCGGTCGAGGTGCAGGGCCATCAGGCGGCGCAGACGCGGGACGGGGCGGCGATCGTCCGCTTCCTGCACTGGCTGTCGGTCGAGGCGCCGAAAGGTCAGCTCACGGAAATGTCGGCGGCGAACAAGCTGCGATCGTTCCGCGACGAAACCGGCGTGCTGGAGGATTTGTCGTTCGACACGATCTCGGCCGCCGGCCCCAACGCGGCGATCCCGCATTATCGCGTCACCGATGAATCGAGCCTGCCGATCAAGGTGAACGGCATCTATCTCGTCGATTCGGGCGGCCAGTATCGCGACGGCACCACCGACATCACCCGCACCATCATTGTCGGCACGCCGACCGATGAGATGAGGGACCGCTTCACTCGTGTATTGAAAGGCCATATCGCGATCGCGACGGCGCTGTTCCCGAAAGGCACACGGGGCCAGCAGATCGATGCTTTTGCCCGCCGTCCTTTGTGGGAAGTCGGCCTCGATTATGCCCACGGCACCGGCCACGGCGTCGGCAGCTATTTATCGGTGCATGAAGGCCCCGCGCGGATCGCCACCTTTGGAGGCGGCGACGAGCCGCTGGCAGCGGGCATGATCCTCTCCAACGAGCCCGGTTATTACAAGGGCGGGGACTACGGCATCCGCATCGAGAATCTGGTGCTGGTCGTGAAGAAGGATGTCGCCGGCGCCGAACGCGAGATGCTCGGTTTCGAGACGCTCACCTTCGCGCCGATCGACCGCAATCTGATCGCGGCTGACATGCTGACGCAGAGCGAACGCGCCTGGGTCGATGCCTATCACGCCGACGTGCTCGAACTGATCGGCCGGCAGGTGGAGGGCGAGGTCAGGACGTGGCTGGAGGCGGCGTGTCGGGCTCTCTAGGCGGGTCGGCCCGCGCCTGAGCCTTGCGCTTGCGCAAATTCTCGCGGAGTGCCTCGGCGAGGCGCCGTTCACGGTCGTCATTCTTGCTCATCGCTCAGCGGTTAACGCCACCCGCGACGCCTTGACAAGCATCGCCTCCTCCCGCAAACGCCCGCCTCGCCCGCCTCGCCCGCCTCGCCCGCGGGCAGTGCTGCCGTAGCTCAGTGGTAGAGCGCATCCTTGGTAAGGCTGAGGTCGTGAGTTCAATCCTCACCGGCAGCACCATTTTCCTGAGTATCTTGGGAAATCTTCGCGGGGATGTTCGGCCCCCGCGCTCATCTTCGTTCGTTCAGGCCAGATGACCACGGCTTCCGCCGGCAAGCGAAATATCGTGATTTGGGCCGCGCTGGGTGCCAATCTCGGCATTGGCGCCGCCAAATTCGTTGCCGCCGCGCTCACCGGATCGTCGGCAATGCTCACGGAGGGCATTCACTCGGTCGTCGATAGCGGCAACCAGGTTTTGCTGCTGCATGGCGAACGCCGTGCCAAGCGCCCGCCCGATGCGCTTCATCCGTTCGGCTACGGCCGGGAACTCTATTTCTGGGCGTTCGTGGTCGCGATTCTCATCTTCGCGGTCGGTGCGGTGGTCTCGATCTACGAAGGCTGGCTCCACTGGATAGATCCCGAGCCGTTGCACCCGCCGCTGGTGAACTACATCGTTCTAGGCGTTGCCTTCGTGCTGGAAGGCACGTCCTGGTCCATCGCATTGAAGAACTTTGGATCCGCGAAAGGCGATACGGGCTGGTGGCAGGCCGTTAGAGACTCGAAGGATCCCGCGACTTTCACGATCCTGTTCGAAGATTCCGCCGCGCTCGCCGGACTGATCTTCGCCGCGGTCGGCGTGTGGGCGAGCCACTATTTTCACGATCCGCGGCTCGACGGTCTGGCGTCGATCGTGATCGGCATCATCCTCGCGGTGGTGGCGATGTTCCTGGCGCGTGAAGCCAAGGGGTTGCTCATCGGCGAACGCGCCGACCCGGCGCTGATCGACGGGGTTGCGCGGATCGTCGCGGCTGATCCCGCGATCACCGCGGTGAACCATGTGCGCACTATCCATACGGCCCCCAACCAAGTCTTTGCCGCCATCAGCGCCGATTTTGATGATGCCATCACGATGGGAGAAGCCGAGCGGCTGATCGAGGAAATCGAGAATCGCCTACGCGCGTTCTTTCCTCAGCTGTCGTCGATTTATATCCGTCCCGAAAAGCGCGAACAGGCCGCGAGCCCGCCCAAGAAATGACGAAGGCGCTATCCGCGCAAGTTACGTTCGCCGCGCTATCTGGTCGGCGAGCGCGGTCAAATCGGTCCAGCGCGCCACGCCCAGCGCCTTGACGATCGCGGCACTGTGCTTCTTGAGCGCCTCCGCGCTGATGCCGAATTCGACGCTGCAATCGGCACGCTCGCCGCCTTTCATCCCGAACAGGGCAAGGTTGCGCTGCAGCGGACTGAGCGGCTGTTCCATCAAATGATCGATGCAGCACGCGGCGAAGCTCGTCTCCTCGCGGAGCGCGATATAGGTGATCGGCTGGTCGCCGCCCGCCTCGTCGAGCAATGCGGAACGACGCGCGTCGGCGGCGATGCGGCCGTTGGCGATCGGCGTCACTTCGCGCGCCGATGGTCCCGCAGCGAGGGCGGCAGCGAGTATCCGCGCGAAGGCCGGTGCCACACGCAGACGCGCCGCCATCCCGACATTCTGGGCGAGCATATGGCTTCGCATCAGCAGTTCCTCGGCTTCAGGATCGATCGCGAGAAGACGTTCTCCGGCGATATCGGTGATGAGATGCGCGTTGCCGCTGCCGCGCGGCATCCATCGCGCGTCCGGCCGACGCTCCACCCACGCGCGAGTCAGCATCGCCTGGACGGGGCGAAGCCGCTCGACGTCGCGCGCGGAAAATGACCTGCGCCCCTTGCTCCAGACGAGCAGGACAGCGCGGCCGATACCGCCGACCTCGACGCGGACATCGATCATGAAGTGATGATCGAGCGGAGTGCAAAGATAGCGGTAGACATTGCCGCGCCAGAAGCGGTCGAGATAGGCGGGGTCGAGACACCGTCCGATCGAGGGGCCGATCGGCGCGGTCAGGGTCATCATGTTTTCCTGATCCGGCCCGCTGAACAGTTCGTCGAAGCGCGTGATGAACAGGTCTTTCAGATCGACCCGATCGGTTTCGTGGTAGAAGCCGGCCGGGGCGCCTTGTTCGTCGAGCCAAAATATTCCGGCCATGTCGCCTTCGACGAGACGCCTCGCGATCACGCAGGCGCGGCCGGCGATTGCTTCGAGCCCCGCGCCGCAGTCGGAGAGCAGGCGAAGATGATCTTGCAGCCGTCGATCAGCGAGCTTGCCGCCTTTGGCTTCGCGTCTGTCCCATAAAGACACGCCGTCGGCGTCGACCATGCCTTTCCCCCATTGCTTCCCCCCAGGGGGAATTCATCGCTGATCTACGGCGCGCTACCCAGGATTGCCAGTCGCGGTCGGTGTCGTGCTCCAAAGCGGGACGGTCGCGGCGCGTGGTGGCAGGGAGCGCCTCTACATCGAACCAATGGCGTGAACCCTGTCGAAACCTGTTCGCAAGGGGGGCATATGAAGAAACCAACGATTCTTAAGTCGCTGATCGTCGGCGCGCTGCTCACGACGGCCTCGACTGTTTCGGCGGCCGTCGTAACCACGCTGCCCGGCGGGACGGCGATTCCGATCCCCGCGCTGGATCTTGTCACCAACTCGAGCACAGCGATCGGCGGCGGCATCACGTTCTCGTCTGACGTTCCTGGCGGCAGCATTCTCGGCAAGACGAGCGCAACGACGTTCGGCAACGGCACCTTCGGGCCGAACGATCCGCACCTTTTCCTGAACGCGTCAGCGAACGGCTATAATTACGCCACGATGAGTCTGACGTTCGCCACCCCGACGAGCGGCTTTCTGGCCGATATCCGCTGGACGGACGGCGGGCCGAACATCGGCAACCTCGCCTACAATTCGGCCAGCTTCGGCGCCTATGACGCCAATAACAATCTGCTCGAATTCTATCAGTTCAACAACAACGGCAATTCTGTCGGAAAGCAACCGGGTACTTACGGTTTTTCCTATCAGAGCGCCATCATTGCCAGGGTCGATTTCTACAACGCGTTCATGGGCGTCCGTGACCTGCAATATATCGGCCCCGCGATCGGCGTCTCCCCGGCACCCGAACCGGCGACGTGGCTGATGGCGATCGCCGGGTTTGGCCTGCTCGGCGGGGCGCTGCGGCACCGACGGGCGGTCGATTGTCGGGACCGCACGTCCGCCGCAGTCTGACTGGTGCTGGGCGCGCCTTCTGGCAGTCACTTGGCCGTGGTTCGGCCAACGCGCATCAGTGCGGCGGGCAGAGCGTCATAGTGATCGATCAGGGCGGCCGCGCCCAGTTCCGTCACAGGCCGGTCCGCGAAGCCGAAGGTGACTGCGATGAAGGGGATTCCGGCTGCGTGCGCGGTGTCGGCGTCGGTGCTGGAATCGCCGACATAGGCGGCACGGCCGCCGCCGGCGCGCGTGATCGCGGCGTGGAGCGGCACGGGGTCGGGCTTGGCGACGCCAAGCGTGTCGCCGCCGATTACCGCCGCGAACCTGCCCGCCCAGTGCAGGCTTTCCACGAGCAGCCGCGCGAGCGTCTCCGGCTTGTTCGTGCAGATGGCGAGGCGGATGCCTTGCGCGGCCAGCGTGTCGAGCGCCCGCTCGATGCCGGGATAGGGCGCGGTCGCGCGGCAGATGTTGGCGGCGTAGAAGTCGAGCAGAGCCGGCAGGGTGCGCTCCACCAGCGTCTCATCCACAGCACCGGTCGCGGCAAGGCCCTTGCGCATCAGCGCGCGGGTGCCGTGGCCCACCATCGACCGGACCGCATCCAAACCGAGCGGGGGCCGTCCGATCCGCGCGAGCGCATGATTCAGCGCTGCCGCGAGATCGCCGGACGTGTCCGCCAGCGTGCCGTCCAGGTCGAACGCGACGACATCGAAAGGCACTTCGGAGGCGGCCAAGATCAGGCTTTGCCCGCGCGCACGATGATCACCGCAGCCACGGCGAGCAGCAGGATCGCGCCCGCTTCGAACAGGATGTTCTCGGGCGCCATATCCTTGCCCTGCAGCACGACCAGTCGCGCCAGCGCGGTGACGGCGATGAAGATCGGATAGACGAACGGCGAGCCGCGACCGGTATAGAACACCGCGATCATCCCCATCACCTCCGTATAGAGGAAGATCAGCAGGATATCGGCCAGGGTGATCGTCTGCGATCGAACCACGCCCGCGACTTCCATGCCGGCGGCGCCCATCGTCATCGCCGCGGCGACCATCAGCAGCACCCGCTCGATCAGCCGGAAGCCGGTCAGCGCGATGTTGGTCTCGCCGGGCCCCGCGCCCGTGCCGAAGAGTGAGCGATGGTCGCTTTGCCCGGGCAGGGGATCGGGAGTGACGGTCATGATGCGACAGCCGCGAGGCGGGGCGATCGTATGAGCAGGCGATCGATCGTTGCCAGGTCGACCGGCGGGGCAGGGTGCTCCAGACTGGCGCGGACCGCAGCGGCGCCCTCGAACGTCTCGTGCATCGTATAGAGTGACGGCGTGACGAGCACAGCGATGCCGCAGGCGGCAGCCGCCAACAAACCGTTGCGCGAATCCTCGATCGCGACGCAGGCCTCCGCGTCGAGGCCGAGCGTATCGAGCGCGCACGCATAGACCTCCGGATCAGGTTTCTTGTGCGTGACACCCTCGCCGGTGACCACCGCGTCGAACCAGGCCAGCGACCCTGAGCCGAAATGGCAGTCGAGCAGCGCGACGAGATTGGCGCGGCTCGTCGTCGTCGCGATGCCGATCCCTATCCCGGCCCGCCGGGCTTCGGCGATCAGCCGGGCCACGCCGGGGCGAAGCACGGCCGCGCCGTCCTTCACTAGCTCGGCATAGAGCGCGTTCTTCCGGCGATGCATGGCCGCGATGGATTCGTCGGAAGCCGTCTCGCCGATGGCGTCCACGAAGTGCCGGATGCGCTCGCGGCCACCGGTCACTTTCAGCAGCTCGCGATAGTCGTCCGCGCTCCAGCACCAACGGCGGCCCGCTTCGGCGAAGGCCCGGTTGAAGGCGAGGCGATGCGCTTCCTCGGTCTCGGCAAGGGTGCCGTCCACGTCGAACAGGATTGCTTTCAGTTTCACGCTGCCGTCTCCGCCGCGAAGACGCGGCTGGCGAGGATATCGGGTGCGTCAATGATCGAGAGCGCGTCGGCGGCGACCGGCTGGGGCGCCGCGAACATGCGGTTGGCCTGCCGCAGCCGCGCACGGTCGAGCGCGTTGCGGATCGAGCGGGCATTGGCGAACAGCGGCTGGCTTTTGCGCGCCGCAATGTAGCGGACAAGCGCGTCGCGCCCTTCGTCGCTCAGCCGGTAATTCTGTTTCGCCAGCATGAGCTCGGCGATGCGGACCAGCTCGGCATCGGCATAGTCGGGGAAATCGATATGGTGCGCGATGCGGCTGCGAAAGCCGGGATTGGAGGCGAAGAAAGTCTCCATCCGCTCGCCATAGCCGGCCAGGATCACGACCAGATCGTCGCGCTGGTTCTCCATCACCTGAAGCAATATCTCGATCGCCTCCTGCCCGTAATCGCGCTCATTCTCGGGGCGGTAGAGATAATAGGCCTCGTCGATGAACAGCACGCCGCCCATCGCTTTCTTCAGTATTTCCTTCGTCTTGGGCGCGGTGTGGCCGATATATTGGCCGACCAGATCGTCGCGTGTGACCGAGACGAGGTGGCCTTTACGGACCAGCCCGAGCTTGTGGAGGATGCCCGCCATGCGTTCGGCGACGGTGGTTTTTCCGGTCCCGGGATTACCCGTGAAGCTCATATGCAAAGTCGGCGCTTCGGTCGTGAGGCCCAGCCGCTTGCGCGCTGCATCGACCATCAGCAAAGCCGAAATTTCGCGCAGCCGCTGCTTGACCGGCGCGAGACCGATCAGCTCGCGGTCGAGCTGGTCGAACTCCTCGACCAACCCGCTTTCGGCGAATTCGCGCTGGAGGTCGATGCTTTCGGTCATCAGCCGACGTAGCGCTCACCCTCGGGCTTGTCGGCGATATAGGCCCGGGTGGTGTAAGCCATCTTGCGCCCGGCGAGTTCCTGCCGCTCGATCATGAAGCCTGGTTCCTCGGCGGGACGATCGACGATGAAGGACAGCCTGATCGACTCCCAGCCATGTGTTGAATCGAACGCGGTCATGCGGATGTATTTGGAGCCCGCATGGACCTTGCGGCATGCGGCCAGCTCCATCATCACGCCTGCCGCGTCGGCGATGTCGAACATCGGGATGCCCCACATGTCCCAATAGGTGTTGCGGGGGTGGGGATCGTCGGTGAACTCCAGATTGATCGCCCAGCCATTGTCGAGGCAGTACTGAATCTGTGCGGTAATCTGCTCGTCGGTGAAGTCGGGCAGGAAGCTGAATGTGCCTTGGGTGATGCGCATGTCTGCTAACTCCATTTCCGTTCATCTCGAGCGAAGTCGAGAGACGGGGTGAGAGGTAAGGGGTGTCTCGACTTCGCTCGACACGAACGGGTTCGAGGGGCGATCACAATCAAGCCGCGGTGGCGGTGGGAACGAAATCGGCGGTATCGGTCGACTCATAGTTGAACGAGATGTCCTTCCAGGTGTCGAGCGCGGCCCGCAAAGGCCGGCACCAGCGCGCAGCGGCGGACAGGATGTCCGGCCCCTCGGCGAGATAATCGCGGCCCTCGTTGCGTGCCTGGATCATCGCTTCCAGCGCCACGCGATTAGCGGTCGCCCCCGCCTGGATGCCCTGCGGGTGGCCGATCGTGCCGCCGCCGAACTGGAGCACCACGTCCTCGCCGAGATAGTGGATCAGCTGGTGCATTTGTCCGGCATGGATGCCGCCGCTTGCGACGGGCATCACTTTGTTGAGGCTCGCCCAGTCCTGATCGAAGAACAGGCCATGCTGCAGGTTCGCGGGCAGCGTATCGCTGAGCAATGTGTCGTAAAAGCCTTTGATCATAAGCGGATCGCCTTCGAGCTTCCCGACGACGGTGCCGGCATGGATGTGATCGACGCCGGCCATCCGCATCCATTTGCAGATCACACGGAAGTTCATGCCGTGGTTTTTCTGGCGGCTGTAGGTCGAATTGCCGGCGCGGTGGAGGTGCAAGATCATGTCGTTCCTGCGCGCCCATTTGGCCATCGACTGAATCGCGGTGTAACCGATGACGAGGTCGATCATGATGATGATCGAGCCAAGTTCCTTGGCGAATTCGGCGCGCTCGTACATCTCTTCCATCGTGCCGGCGGTGACGTTGAGGTAATGGCCTTTGACCTCGCCGGTCGCGGCCTGCGCCTTGTTCACCGCCTCCATCACGTAGAGAAAGCGGTCCCGCCAGTGCATGAACGGCTGTGAGTTGATGTTCTCGTCGTCCTTCATGAAGTCGAGGCCGCCCTTAAGGCCTTCATAAACGACCCGGCCATAGTTGCGGCCTGACAGGCCGAGCTTGGGCTTGGTCGTCGCACCCAGCAGCGGCCGCCCGAATTTGTCCATGCGCTCGCGTTCGACGACGACGCCGGTCGCCGGACCCTGGAAGGTCTTGAGGTAAGCGACCGGGATCGACATGTCCTCCAGCCGAAGCGCCTTGACCGCCTTGAAGCCGAAGACGTTGCCGATGATCGACGCGGTGAGATTGGCGATCGAGCCGGGTTCGAACAGGTCTATATCGTAGGCGATCCAGGCGAAATACTGCCCTTCGGCATTGGGCACCGGATCGACGCGGTAGCATTTGGCGCGGTATTTCTCGCAAGCCGTCAGCCGGTCGGTCCAAACCACCGTCCAGGTCGCGGTCGAGCTTTCGCCCGCGACCGCGGCCGATGCTTCCTCGGGATCGACGCCATCCTGCGGCGTCACCCGGAACAGCGCGATGAGGTCGGTCGGTTTGGGCTCATAATCGGGCTGCCAATAGCCCATCTTCTTATATTCGAGCACGCCGGCGGCGTAGCGCTCCTTGGCCTTGAGCGGGGTCACGTCGTTCATATGTCTCTCCTCTATTCGGCGGCAGCGGGGAAGGTGCCAACCCGTGGGTCGAGTGCACCCGATGCGTAGCGTTTCGCCATGTCGGCCATCGGCACGGATTTTATCCTCGACGCCTGCCCCGCGGTGCCGAATGCCTCGAAGCGGGCACGGCAGACGCCCTGCATCGCGTCCATCGCGGGCTTCAGGAACTTGCGCGGGTCGAACTCGTCGCGCTTCGTCGTCGCGATGCGGCGGAACTCGGCCGCGGCGGCGAGGCGCAGGTCGGTATCGATATTGATCTTGCGTACGCCCATCTTGATGCCGCGCACGAGTTCGTCGACCGGGACGCCATAGGTCTCGCGCATCTCGCCACCGTGCGCGTTGAAGACCTCCTGCCATTCTTCCGGGACGGAGGAGGAGCCGTGCATGACGATGTGCGTCTCCGGCAGTCGCGCGTGAATCTTCTCGATCACGTCCATCGCCAGGATATCGCCGGTGGGTTTGCGCGTGAATTTGTAGGCGCCGTGGCTGGTGCCGAGCGCGACCGCGAGTGCATCGACTTTCGTTTCCGCGACGAAGCGCAGCGCCTCATCGGGATCGGTCAGCAGCATCGCGTGGTCGAGCGCGCCTTCGAAGCCGTGGCCATCCTCGGCCTCGCCCTGGCCGGTCTCCAGTGAGCCAAGGCAGCCCAGCTCGCCCTCGACCGACGCGCCGACCATATGCGCCAGCCGCGCGACTTCGGCGGTGATCGCGACGTTATAGTCATAGTCAGCAGGCGTCTTGGCGTCTTCCTTCAGCGATCCGTCCATCATCACGCTGGTGAAGCCGTTCTGGATCGCGCTGAGACAGGTCTGGACGTTGTTGCCGTGATCCTGGTGAATGACGATCGGGATCGCCGGGAACATCAGCTCCAGCGCTTCCATCATCTTGGCGAGCATGATGTCGCCAGCATAGCTTCGCGCGCCGCGACTCGCCTGCAGGATGACAGGCGCGTCGCACGCCTGCGCGGCCTCCAGGATGGCGAGGCCTTGCTCCATGTTGTTGATGTTGAAGGCCGGCACGCCATAGCCGCGCTCGGCGGCGTGATCGAGCAACTGCCGGAGCGTGATCCGTGCCATCAGCCCATCCTCCGTTTGCGATCGACGACGCGCAGGATCATCGGGGTCAGGATCAGCTGCATCGCGAGATCGAGTTTGCCGCCGGGAATCACGATTGAGTTCGCCCGGCTCATGAACGAATTCTGGATCATCGACGTAAGGTACGGAAAATCGATTCCGCGCGGCGTCTTGAAGCGGATCACGACCATCGATTCGTCGGGCGTGGGTATCCAGCGGGCGATGAACGGGTTCGACGTGTCGACCACCGGCACTCGCTGGAAATTGATGTCGGTCTCGACGAATTGCGGGCAGATATAGTGGATGTAATCCGGCATCCGGCGCAGGATCGTGTCGGTGATCGCCTCGGCCGAATGGCCGCGCGTCGCCTTGTCGCGATGGAGCTTCTGGATCCACTCCAGATTGATGACAGGGACGACGCCGATCTTCAGGTCGGCATGCTGGGCGACATTGACGGTGTCGGTCACGACCGCGCCGTGCAGCCCTTCGTAGAACAGGATGTCGGTCGGTGCGGGCAGGTCCGCCCAATCGGTGAAGGTGCCGGGCGCGGCGCCGTGCAACTGCGCCTCCACATCGTCGTGGATGTAGTAGCGCGACCGCCCGGTCCCGGTCGCGGCGTATTGGCGGAAAGTTTCTTCCAGCTCGCCGAACAGATTATTCTCCGGCCCGAAATGGCTGAAATGGCGGTTTCCCGCAGCTTCCGCCTCAGCCATCTTCTCGCGCATCGCCGAGCGGTCGTAGCGGTGGAATGAGTCGCCCTCGATGGTCGCCGCGACGATGCCTTCGCGCCGGAAAATCTGCTCGAACGTGTGCTTGACCGTGGTCGTGCCGGCACCCGACGAGCCGGTGACGGAGATGATCGGATGCAGGGCGGACATCGCGATTCCCTCCTCAGGCCTGGAACAGGCTGCGCCGGCCGAACAGCGGCGCGCGATCGGCCATGTCGCTCGGCATCGTGTGATAGCGGGCGATGCGCTGGACTTCGGCGGAGGAGCCGAACACGAACGGCACCCGTTGGTGCAGCTCGCCCGCGGCGATATCCAGGATCGGGTCGATCGTGTCCGTCGCCAGCCCACCGGCCTGCTCGATCAGCATCGCGATCGGGTGCGCTTCGTAAACAAGCCGCAGCCTGCCCTTGGCATAGCCCCGCCGGCGGTCGCCGGGGTAGAGGAAGGCGCCGCCGCGCGCGAGGATGCGGTATGTCTCCGCGACCAGCGAGGCGATCCAGCGCATGTTGAATTCGGCCTCGCGAGGGCCGTGGCCGCCCTTCAGGCAGTCGTCGAAATAAAGCCGCACCGCGTCGTGCCAGTGACGATAATTGGATGCATTGATCGCGAATTCCGGCGCACGCGCGGGGATCTCGCAGCGGGCGCTGGTCAGCAGGAAATCGCCGGCAGCCGGAGAGTAGATGAAGATCTGCGTGCCATCACCCACCGACAGCGCGAGCGCCAGCTGTGGCCCGTAGATGAGGAAGCCGGCGGCGAGCTGCTCGCGGCCCGGCCGGAGGAAGGCGGCGAGGGGGTCCGCCTCGGCATCGGACGGCATCGGCCGCAGCGAGAAGATCGTGCCGATCGACACATTGGTGTCGATATTCGACGATCCGTCCAGCGGATCGATCGCCAGCGCGAGCGGGCGCGACGCATCGATGACGACGGGCTGATGCAGCTCTTCCGACGCGTAGAGTCCAACCGGCGAGCGGCTGAGCGCGGTCAGGAAGCGGTCATCGGCCAGCAGGTCCAGTCCGCGCTGCACGTCCCCATCGGTGTTGACGGCGCCCGGTTCGGCCTGCCGGCCGCCGAGCGGCCCTTCGGCGATCGTGGCTGCCAGCGCGGCTCCGGTGCGTGCGATGATCGTGACGGCATCGGTGATCGCCGGGCCGGCGCCGGATTGGGCCAGGTAATGGTCGAGGGTCGTGCCGATCACCGCGCCGTCTCCAGGCGCCAAGGCGGCACCGTCCGCGTAAGACACGCGAAGCTGGATGATTAGTAAAGTTCAATAACTTTACAAATAGGATAAAGAAAACTTATCCTACATCGATGCGGACGCTGACCATCCGGCAATTGAGGGCGGTGCTGGCGGTCGATCGTCTGGGCAAGATCAATCTGGCCGCGCGTTGCCTTGGTCTCACCGCGCCGGCGGTGACACTTCAGATTCAACAGGCCGAAAGCGCGGCCGGGGGGACGTTGTTCGAGCGGAGCGGCGACGGCTTTCGCGCGACCGATGCCGGCCGGGCAGTGATCGCGACGGCGCACGACATCGACCAGCGCCTGCTGCTGCTTGGCGAGGAACTGGCCGCGATCCGCGGGGCGGAACGCGGCCTGCTGCGTCTCGGCGCGGTTTCCACCGCCAAATATTTCGCGCCGCCGATGATCGCCGGTTTCGCCGAGGAGCATCCAGGCATCGACGTGCGCCTGACCGTCGGCAATCGCGCCGCGATCATCGCCGCGCTTCAGGACCGCGAGATCGATATCGCGCTGATGGGCCGTCCGCCGCGCCATGCGGCGGTCAGTCCCTATCTGATCGGCGACCATCCGCTCGTGATCGTCGCCGCGCCCGATCATCCACTCGCGGGCAAGAAGCGTATTCCCAAGCGGCGCATCGCAGAAGAGACGATCCTGGTGCGCGAACCCGGATCAGGCACGCGGATGTCGCTGGAGCTCTTCCTGGGCGACATACCCGGTTGGCTCGATCGCCTGGGTCCGGAGTTCAGTTCGAACGAGACGATCAAGCAGGCGGTCATGGCCCGGATGGGCGTCGCCTTCATCTCCGCGCACACGATCGCGATGGAGCTGGAATTCGGACGACTCATGGTGCTGGACGTCGTCGGCACCCCGGTCATGCGGCAATGGTTCGCGGTCATTCGCTCGGACCGTCCGGCGTCGCCCGCCACGGCCGCCTTCAAGACCTTCCTCGCCCGCCGCGGGCAGACCTTCCTGCCGGCCAGCCTTTCGCGCGATCAGCGCAGCTTGGCCGCGCGCTGAAATTCAGTTGGCGATTGGCCGAAATGCTGGCGGAAGGCGGCGGTGAAATGGCTGTGGCTCGAAAAGCCGAGGTCCAGTGCCAGCATAGTCACGTCCTCGCAGCCGGCGAGCCGGTCGAGCGCCTGGGCGAGGCGCAGACGCAGCTGGTAGCGATAGAGCGGCACGCCCTCCGCTTGGGCGAAGACTTGGGTCAGGTAGACAGGAGATACGCCGGCTTCGGCGGCAATCGCCGCGAGTGTCCAGCGCCGTCCGGGGTTGGCGGCAAGCAGAAGCTTGGTGCGGTCGACGAGTTTGGCGCGTCCATAGGTCGTCGCGCGCACGTGCGAGGTTCTGTCGCCGAGCGCCCGGCGGATCAGCGACAGGGCGAGCGTCTCGGCTTCGAGCGTTTCTACTGCGCCGCGGGCGAGCCCGTGACGCAGCAGCGCGGCGAGTGCTTGCGCGCGCGGGTCGATCCCGCGCGCTGGGGTGCTGAAAACGACTTCCTCGCCAACGGTCAGCTGCTCGGTGGGTGCCAGCTCGAGCAGCAGTTCCGGCGCGATCGAAATCGACAGGCTGGCGTCGCCGCCATCGGCGGGATGGCTGATCGCATATTCCTCAAAGGCGTTGAAGAAGATCAGCTGGTTCGCCTCGGCGATCGTCTCGGCCTTGCCGACATGGCGCGCGAAGGCCCCTCGATAGGGGAAGACCAGGTGGGTGACGGTCGCGCATTCGGCCGGAGACAGATGGCGGCAGGCGCCGTTGCAGCAAATGTCGCGGATGGTGAGGGTGCTGGTCTCCAGCAGCAGCTCGACCTGCATCTCGTTTTCGTGCGCCGACACTGGCCATAGCATAGCGTCTTTTGACGCCGCGGGAACCGCAGCGGCGAATGGCGATCGGTGCGCGTGCACCAGCCGTCACCGCCTCGGCTCGGGCTCGGTGCTGAAGCTGAGACTTGAAAAATCGGTCTCGAAATCGGTCAGGCGATCAGGTTGCTGGGGCCGCGTCCAGATGACGTTCATTTGCCAGTTGCCGGGGCATGGCGCGGCAAACACGGCGCGTCCGTCGCTGCCGCTGCGGTGCATTTCGACAGGCTCGGCGTCGTGATCGAGATTGGTCAGCTTGACCAGCGCACCGACAAGCGGCCTGCCGTGATAATAGATGCGCACCGTGAAGCTCTTGCCCGCAGCCGCCAGCAGGCTTTGTTCGGGAACGATTTCTAGCGCCATGCCCGCCGGCCGCGTCACTGCCGCCTGACTGCCGGTGCCCGGTGCGCCGGCCTGCACGATCGCCTTAGCATGCCGGCTGTAATTCTCGGCGCCATCCGCGTCTGTCCGGCCCGTCCGCGCGCGCAGATCGATCGCTGGGGTCAGCCCCTCGGCGCGCAGATAATCGTTGAAGCGGTGCGCCGGCAAATGGCTTTCGGCACGGTCGTCGGTTTCGAGCACGAGCAGATAGGCGCCGGGCGCGTCGAAAACGATGGTCGCGTCGCTGCGCGCCTCGCCCATGTGCAGGCGCCCGCGCAAATCGGTGCGCCGGCCATTGGCTGAGACAGTATCGAACCGAAGGATGCGCGAAGCCTGGATCGGGGTGCGCTGACGATCTGGACCGTGGCCGACAAGGATCGAAATATCGACCGGCTCGGTCAACGGCGGGCGCCAGTCAGCGGGCTGAATCCAAAAATCATGGGCCGAGGCGGAACCGGCGGCTGCCAGCAGCAGGAAGCCAGTAAGACGATATGCGCGCATCGGCCTAATCCAGATGATCGGCGGCATAGCCTGGCGTGGCCAGGCACCGGATGCAATGCCTAACCATCATCATTTGGCGGGAGCGTCAGGCGCTGCCAGAAACGGAAATACCGCGATGGAATGAAACTTCTCGTCGGCATGGATGCCGTCGTCGATACTTGACGTCGTGCCGTCGGCCAGGAGCGACCGGTAGATGTTCACCGCGTCGTAATTGATGGTTCGGCCCCCGCAATCGCCCGCAAGCGCTTGCTCGCCGTTCAGCGCGGCGCGCTCCACCGCGAACAGCTGCGTGCAGGTGCTGGAGCGGCTGTTTACCCAGATGCGGTCGTCGGCGAGCAGCGCGGCCATCAGCCGGTAGCGCTGCGCCGGCGGCGCTTTGCGGTCGATCAGCAGGCTGTCTCCGCAGCGCCCGCCGAGCCCGTCATAGAGCGCCACGCCCTTCGCGATTTCGGCACTGAACCGGCGGCCCGTTGCGGGGTTTGCGCGATTGTAGCGCTCTTTGATCGCATTCTGAGCATCGTCCGAACCAAGCGTGACGAGGAGTGCATTGCCGGTGAGCGGGCGTGCGGCCCGGTCGATCTGACCTTTCGGTCCGACGGTTGCCGCCCACACCGCCACCAGGGCTCCTCCCTCGGTAGCGGCGGCCAGATCGATGGATGCGACAATGGAATCCGGCGTCCAGCCGCGCAGGAAATTGGTCGCTGGGCCGCCATTTGTATGGCGCCACGCATCGCCGATCGCCGCCGTCTGCGCCGCGTCGAACACCGGGCAGCCGGCGGCATCATAGCGTGCGGTGCCGGCCAGCGCCTTGGTCGCCACGTCGTACATCGCGCGGGTCCCGCGCACATTGTTGAAGAAGGGATCATCGCGTAGCCCGGCGAACAGGCGGAAGCCGCCGCCCTCGCTGACCAGTCCCCTGGGCTGGCTCGGATCGCCGTGCACGCGGTCTGCCTTTCCCAGCGTGCAATCGGCGGCGGTGGCGCTGGCGAAACGGCAGGTCAGATCAGTTGTCGCTCTCGTGCGGCCGAACCGTCGCCCGCTGTCGATGTGAAAGACGTAGGCGATCTTGTCCGAAAAGCTGTGTCCAACGATCGTCATCACCAGGTTGAGGCGGCGCCCGTCGGGGGCCATCCACGCGAAAAGGTCGCCGATATCCGCGCGCGGATCCGCGATGACCGAGGGTGAGTCGAGGTGATCGGAGGCGATGGCCGGTGCAGGCAGTGCGGCCATGACTGCGCCGGCGAAAAGGGCAGCGCGCGCGCGTCGGCTCCGAAACAGCATTTGCGGCATTTGAATATTTCTCCAGTCAGCTTTGCACGCTGCGCCAAAGCGCGGCCGCTTCCCCGGCGATCACGTCGGGGCGCTCCTCGGGCCAGAACAGCTTGCTTCGCTCGAGCCGCCGCACACCGCGCGAGTTCGCGAAGGCGCGGTCGAGGAAATCGGCATTGGCGGGATCGAAGATCGTATCTGCCATGCCCCACACGATGCGGGTCGGGACCGGGCAGCTTTTGAGCTTTGGTCCGCTGTCGGCCAGCGCGTTGCTGGCTTGCGCTATGGCATGGGCTTCGGCCTGCCGCGCCCGATCGGGGCTCGACAGCAGCGGGCCAAAATACATCTCGATCGCCGCGTCGGTGGGATTGGCGGGGTCGGCGTAGCATAGCCCGCCGAGCTGATCTGGGCCGCGCGCACGCTCGCGATCCTCGTACCAGGGCTCGATCCATTGCTTGATGAAAAGCCCCTGCCTGGCCAATGCGATGACCTGCCGCAGCGCGTCCGGTGGGCTTTGCCGCTCCGTGTCGCAGTTGGTGAGCAGCAGGGATCGAACCCGGTCAGGGCGGTGCGCGGCGAGCAATTGCGCGACCGCGCCGCCGCTGTCGTTGGCGACCACATGAGCGCGTTCGACCTTTAACGCGTCGAGCAGCGCGACCAGCATGGCCATTTGGGCGGGTGCCGCCAGATCCTGGCCCGCCGCTGCCTCGGTCGCGCCGAGACCCAAAAAGTCCGGCACGATGCAGCGGTTGAATGGCGCCAGCTGCTCGACGGCGTGCCGCCACTGGAAGCCGTTCAGCGGATAGCCGTGGAGAAACAGGGCCGCGTCGCCGGATCCCTGATCGGCATAGGCAATCGTGCCAAAGCGCGTCCGGACGAAGCGCCGGCTCAATCCCCATTCCGGCGCGCGCAACCTGTCGAGGCTTCGCGCGGCGCGGGCCGGGAAGGCGGCGGCCGCGCAAGCTGTCATGCCCAGGTGCAGCATTTGTCGGCGGTTCATCGCTCGCTCTCCAGATCGAGAGCTTTTGATGCCGCGCCTGGCGCTACCGCGCTGTCGAAATCTTTAGCGGTTTCGAGCGATTGGCCGGTCCCGCTACTCCATCACCAGATGCTTGGTATCGACCTTGCCGGCCGGCCGGCGCAGCAGCATGACGAGCGGCAGCGCGCACAGCGTCACGATCGCCATCAGCTTGAAGTCGTCCAGATAGGCGATCATCAGCGCCTGCCGGTTCACTTCGGCATCGACCATCGCCATCACTGTGTCGCCGGCCGCGCCGAGCGTCTGGGCATAGGATGGATCGACCGCCGGCAGGCTGAACGGCGTCACATGCCCGGCCAGGTCCGCGTGGCTGGTCTGCAGATTACGCGCAAGGAAGGTTGTCACGACCGAAATGCCGGCCGATGCGCCGATGCTGCGGAACAGGTTCAACAGGCTCGCGCCGTCGGTCCTGTATTTCGGGTCGAGCGTGGCGAAGGCGGTCAGGTTCAGCGGCATGAACACCAGGCCCATGCCAAGCCCCTGCACGGTGCCGCTGACGATGATCCAGGTGCGGTCCATGCCCAACGACCAGGTCGTCATCTGCCACAAGGATATGGCCGCGATCGTCAGCCCGGTGCCGACCAGCCAGCGCGGATCGACCTTACCCATCAGCTTGCCCGCGATCGTCATCGTGATCAGCACGCCGACGCCGCGCGGCGCCAGCAGCAGGCCGGCATCCACCACCGGATAGCCCCAGATGCGCTGCAGCATCGGCGGCAGCAGCGCCATCGTCGCGAACATGACGATGCCGATCACGATCATGAAGAACATGCCCGTCGCCATGTTGCGGTTGTTGAGCAGCGTGCGGTCGAACATCGGATGCTTGGCGCTGAACAGATGGACGCCGAACATCCAGGCCGCGGCGAGCGCGATTCCAGCCTCGATCCGCACTTCCCAGCTGTCGAACCAGTCGAGCTGCTGGCCCCGATCCAGCATCACCTGGAAGGAAGCGACGGCCAGCGCCAGCAGGGCGAAGCCGAAGATGTCAAAGCGTCGCGCGCGCAGCGGCTTTGACGGCAGCAGCGCCCACATTACCGCGAAGGTGACGATGCCGAACGGCACGTTCACATAGAAGCACCAGCGCCAGTCGAAATTGTCGGTCAGCCAGCCGCCGAGCACCGGCCCCAGGATCGGGCCGACCATGATGCCCTGGCCCCAAATCGTCATCGCCCGCGCCTGTTTGCTGGGCGGATTGATGTCCAGCATCACGGTCTGCGATAGCGGATTTATGAACGCGGCGGAAATGCCCTGCAGGATGCGGAATGCGACCATTTCCTCAAGGCTCGTCGCGATCCCGCACAGCATCGAGGCCATCACGAACCCTGCGACCGCACCCAGGAACAGGTTGCGCGAGCCGAATCGGTCGGACAGCCAGCCAGTGATCGGGATCGCGATCGCCGACGCGACGATATAGCTGGTCAGCACCCAGGTGATCGTATCGGCGGTCGCGCCCAGCGCCGTTTGCATGTGCGGCAGCGCGACGTTGGCGATCGTCGTGTCGAGAATCTGCATGACCGTCGCTAGCATTACCGCGATGGTCAGCAGGCCCTTGTTCTTGACCGGTGTTGCCGGAACGTCGGCGCCGGGACTAGCGGTGATTGCGGACATCGACCTTCACATCCGCGCTGAGGCCGGCGATGAGCGGGCGCGGCGAGCTCTCGTCGATCGCGATCCGCACCGGCACGCGCTGCGTCACCTTCACCCAATTGCCGTTGGCGTTCTGCGCCGGCAGCACCGAGAATTCGGACCCCGTCCCGGCGCCGAAGCTCCAGACATGGCCCTTCAACTTCAGGCCGGAATAAGCATCGATCTCGACTTCCGCCGGATCGCCGACGCGGACCTTGTTCAGCTGGGTTTCCTTGAAATTGGCCTCGACCCAGGTGCGGTCGCCGACGACGATGCTAACGGCCGGCAGGCCCTGGACGATCTGGTTGCCGACCTGCAGCCGGTCCGACTGGCTGACCGTGCCGGCTGCCGGCGCGCGGACTTCGGTGCGCCTTAGGTTGAGCTGCGCCTGGTCTAGCTGCGCCCTGGCGGCGGCGATCTGCGGATTGACGCCCGGCACGGCCGATCCGGTCTGTAGCTTCGCGCGCGCTTCCGCCGCTTGGGCCTGCGCGTTGGAGAGCTGGACCTTCGCCTGCTGCAGCGCATGCTGCGAGTTGAGATAGGAAGCCCGGGTGGTGAAGCCGCGTGCCATCAGCGCCGACTGGCGGCCATAATCCTCTTGGGCCTGCTGAATGGCGATGCGCGCGCCTTCGATATCGGCGCCCTTGCCCTGATATTCCGTCTGCAGCGTCTGCACGTTGACCTGGGCATTGGCGAGCGCGGCCTGCGCCTGCTCGACCGCGATGCGATAGGGATCGGGATCGATCCGGAACAGCAGATCGCCTTTGTTGACATGCTGGTTCTCGCGCACCGCCACCTCGACGATGCGGCCGCCGACATCGGACGACACCGAGACCTTGTCCTGCTGGATATAGGCGTTGTCGGTGGACACGAACCGGCCCGACGTCAGCCAGAAATAGGCGCCCACCGCAATGATCAGCAGCGGCAGCGACAGCAGCAGGCTCAGCCGCAGCCAGCTGCGTCTGGGTTTTTCCTCGATGGGCGCCGCAGCGATAAGCTCGCGCTCGGCTATGATGGGGCGATCGGCTTCAGCCATGAGCAACTTCACTTCCGTTATCGTCTTCCAGCGCCTCGAGATTGCGGCGAATGCGCTGCAATGACGCGGCAAGCTGTTCCGTTTCCTGGCGCGACAATCCGTCCAACGCCTGTTCGAGCAATTCGTCCGCCAGCGCGCGCAGGTCTGACAAAATCGGACGCGAATTGTCGGTCAGATATATCCGCCAGACGCGGCGATCGGATGGATCGGCGCGGCGCTCGACAAAGCCGCTTTCGGCCAGACGGTCGATCATCCGGCACAGCGAGATCGGTTCGACGTCCAGCAGATCGGCGAGCCGGCCCTGGTTGGCGCCTTCATTCCGGGCCAGCGTGGTCAGCAGCTTCCACTGCGGCCGGGTAATCCCCAACGACCGCGCACGCACGTCGAACACTCGTCGCAGAAGGCGACTCACGTCGCCGATCAGAAAACCTGTCTGGTCTGCCATAAATGCAGATATAATATACGATGCTTATTATTCAACTAAAATTGTGCGCCGCAGCAATCGGTTCGATTCAAACCTAATTTAGTAACCGCTGAGCGAGTAGGGCCGCGCCTCCACCGCCGTGCCCCATGCGCGATTGGGCGTGTTCTGCATCGTGAAACGGAGCTCGCCGCCGGCCGTGATCTGCTTGTGGGTGATGACGACGCGATCGAGCGGCCGGCCGTTCAGCATGATTCGTCCAGCATAGACGTTCGCGTCCGACAGGTTCTCGGCGACGATCGTGAAGCGCTTGCCGTTCGGCAGGCTCAGCACAATTCGGTCGGCGAACGGACGCCCGATCACATATTCGTTGCTGCCCGGCGCGACCGGATAGAAACCCATCGCGGTGAAGACTAGCCAGGCCGACATCTGGCCGAGATCGTCATTGCCGGCGAGGCCGTCCGGCGTCGGCTTGTAAAAGGCCGAGACGATCTGCGCGAGCCGCGCCTGCGTCCGCCACGGCGCGTCGGCATAGGCATAGAGATAGGCGGCATGGTGGCTCGGCTCGTTGCCGTGGATGTACTGGCCGATCAGCCCCGCGATATCCTCGGCATGGCTATAGTCGAGCTTGGAATTGTCATAGTCGAACATCGCGTCGAGCTTGGCGACGGTCGCTGTGTCGCCGCCCAGCATACGGATCAGCCCACCCGCGTCCTGCGGCATGAACCAGCTGTACTGCCAGGCATTCCCTTCGGTGTAGTCGCTGCCGTAATTGATCGCGGTCGGATCGAACGGCTCGCGGAACGATCCGTCGGCCTTGCGGGCGCGCAGAAAGCCGGTCTTGGGATCGAAGCTGTTGCGCCAGTTCAGCGCGCGGGCGGAAAAGGTCTTGGCGATATCGGCGCGGCCCATCGACTCAGCCATCCGCGCGATCGTCCAGTCGTCATAGGCGTATTCGACTGTCTTGGACGCCGCCTCCGGCTCGCGGTCGATCGGCACATAGCCGAGCTTCATGTAATCGCCCAGGCCGCCATAAGGCGCGTAAGTCGCGCTCGCGATCATCGCGCTCAGCGCCGCCTTGGGATCGAAGCCGCGAATGCCTTTCAGATAGGCGTCGGCGATCACCGGCACGGCGTGATAGCCGATCATCGTCCATGTCTCGCGGCCTTGGAACTGCCAGACGGGCAGGATGCCGAACGGGCTGGCCTGCTGACTGGCGATCAACGAGTTGATGAGGTCGGCATTGCGCTTTTCCGGCTGGGTCAGGATCAGCAGCGGATGTTCGGCGCGGAACGTGTCCCACAGCGAAAAGGTCGAGTGGAAGGTGAAGCCCTTGGCGAGATGCACCTCGTCGTCCGGCCCGCGATAACGGCCATCGTCATCGCCGAACACGCTCGGCCCCATGAAGCTGTGATAGAGTGCGGTGTAGAGTGTGCGCTGCACGTCTGGCCGTGCGTCGATCGTGACCGCGCCCAGCGCCTTTTCCCAGTCGGCGCGCGTCTTCGCGCGGATCGCGTCGAAGCCGCCGGGTTCGCTATCGAGATTGCGACGCGCACCGGCTTCGTCGACGCCGGAAATCGCGACCCGCATTTCGAGCGGGCGGTCGAGGGTGCCGAAGTCGAACCGCGCGACCAGCGCCCGGCCGGCCAGCATCGCCACGGAGTCCTGACCGCGCGATGGACCCTGGAACCCCTTGTAAGGAATGTCCTTCTCGCGGTTGAGGAAGGCCCGGCCTTCCAGCGGCTCCGAAAAGCGCATCGCGAACCAAAGCTTGCGCGCCGGCGCCCAGCCGCGCGTCTCGCGCATGCCGGTGATGGTGCCGTCGGCGTGCGCCCGCACCGTCGACCACAGGATCTTGCCCGGATAATCGTAGAGCGAAGAGCGCAGGTCGAGCACCAGATGCGCGGCCTTGCCGGCCGGGAAGGTGTAGCGGTGGACGCCGATGCGCGTCCCCGCTGTCATTTCCGCGCTTATACCGCTGTCCAGCAGTTTCACGGCGTAATAGCCGGGCTGCGCGCTTTCCTGTTTGTGATCGAAGCGGGAGCGATAGCCGGAGCTCGGTTTCTTCGGGTCGCCCGGCTCAAGCGGCACCACCTCGCCCGCGACCGGCATGACGAGAAAGTCGCCCAGGTCCGAATGGCCGGCGCCGGAGAAATGGGTGTGCGAAAAGCCCTGTATGGTCGGATCGTCGTAGCGATAGCCGGCGGCGTGGGCGTAGCATTCGCGGATCACGCAGCTCGTGTCCGTGTCGGGGCTGAGCTGCACCGTGCCAAACGGGGCGACAGCACCGGGGAAAGTATGCCCTTCGCCGCCGGTGCCGATGAAGGGATCGACTGCGTCGTAACCGGTGGCGGCCAGGGCGGCGGCGAGGAGAAAGGACAGCATCAGTGCAGCGTCGGCCGGGCGCCGTGCGGCGCGGTGACGCGCACGCGGGACGCGGCCCAGGCGAAGACGGTGAGGGCGAGATAGCAAAGCATCGGCACGATGAAGCTCGCCGCATGGCCGGACTGATCGGCCAGCTTGCCCACCAGCAACGGCACGAACGCGCCGCCGACGATCGCTGTGCAGAGCAGCCCGGACGTCGCTTCGTCGCCGGCGGTCGAGCGCTCCAGCGTCAGGGTAAAGATGGTCGGGAACATGATCGAGTTGAACAGGCCGATCGCGAGCGCGGCATAGCCGGCTGCGACCCCGCCGCCTTGCATCACGACCGCGAGGCACAGCACGGCCGCCAAGAGCGTCGCGAGTAGCAGAACGGTCGTCGCGCGCATGACCAGCAGCAGGCCCGACCCGATGAAGCGTCCGATCATCGCCCCCAGCCAATAAAGGCTGACATAATAGCCCGCATGTTCCAGCGGCACGTTCCACACGCTCCCATCGTGAAGGAACAGCGCCATCTGCGTGCCGATCGCGACTTCGGCGCCGACGTAGAGGAAGATCGCGCCGGCGCCTATCACCGCCCAGCGCGAGCGAAGCGCGGCGCGAAGGCTCGCGGGCGGCGATTGCGCGGCGCCCACCGGCGGCGCGACCTGCTCGATCGGGCGGCGCATTCGCCACAGAAACAACGCCAGTGCCGCGATCAGCCCCGCCAGCATCAGGAAGCTCGTGCCGACCCGCCCGAGCGCTTCGGCGCCCTGCACCTTGTCGAGATCGCGCAGCAGCAGCCGCGCGCCAATCAAGGGGCCGAGCACCGTGCCAAGCGAGTTGAATGCCTGGCTGAGCGTCAGCCGGAAATGGCTCCGCTCCGGCCGTCCCAGCACGGCCGCCAGCGGATTGGCCGCGACCTGCAGCACGGTAATCCCGCTCGCGATCAGGAACAGGCCCGCCAGCACTGCCTCATAACTGCCGGATTGGCCGCCGCCGAGGATGACGAAGCAGCCGCCCGCCATCATCCCTAGCCCGGCCAGCGCGGCGGGGATTTGCCCCATGCGTCCGATCAATCCCGCCGCCGGCAGCGACACTAGGCCATAGGCGATGAAAAAGGCGAAGGCGGTCAGCTGCGCCTCGACGTTCGACAGGCGGAAGATCGTCTTCATCGCCGCGACCAACGGATCGACCAGTGAGGTGATGAAGCCCCAGGCGAAGAACAGGGTGGTGACGGCAGCGAAGGCCCGCTGCTCTTGCCGGGGATTGCTCACACCCGCAGCCTATAAATGCTTCCAGCGTCCGACAAGCCGGTCTAGGCTCCGTGACATGGCAGATGTGCAAACCACCGCCGCGGCCGCGCCGCACGTTGTTCGTCGCGAGGACTATAAGCCGCCAGTATGGCGCGTGCCGGAGATCGCGCTGGATTTCGATCTCGATCCGGCGCGCACCGTGGTGCGAGCGAAGCTCAGCGTGGAACGGGCGGGGGAGGGACCGCTGGTGCTGGATCATGGCGGCCAGGAAATCGCGGCCGTCAGGGTCGATGGCGCGATCGCCGCGTTCCGCGACGAAGGGCGCAAACTCATCCTCGATCTGACGGGTGATGCGCACGAGGTCGAAACCGAGTGCGTGCTGGCGCCAGAACGCAATACCGAACTGATGGGGCTTTACGCCTCGGGCGGGCTGCTCTGCACCCAATGCGAGGCGGAAGGTTTTCGCCGGATCACACCGTTCCCGGACCGGCCGGACGTGCTGAGCCGCTATTCGGTCAGGATGACGGCGGACAAGGCGCGCTACCCGGTGCTGCTGTCGAATGGGGACCGTGTGGGCGGCGGCGATCTGCCGGACGGGCGGCATTGGGCGGAGTGGCGCGATCCCTTCTTCAAGCCCTGCTATCTGTTCGCACTGGTCGCGGGCGACCTGCAGGCGAACAGAGACAGCTTCACCACTATGTCCGGCCGCACTGTCGAACTCGGCATCTGGGTGCGTGAGGCCGATGTGCCGAAGACGGCGCACGCGATGCAGGCTCTGAAGGAGTCGATGGGCTGGGACGAACGGGTATTCGGGCGCGAATACGACCTCGACGTGTTCAACATCGTCGCGGTCGCCGACTTCAACTTCGGCGCGATGGAAAACAAGGGTCTCAACGTCTTCAATTCGCGCTACATCCTTGCCGATCCCGAAACGGCGACGGACGCCGATTTCGACGCGATCGCGGCGGTGGTCGCGCACGAATATTTCCACAATTGGTCCGGCAACCGCATCACGTGCCGCGACTGGTTCCAGCTTTCGCTGAAGGAAGGCTTCACGGTCTTCCGTGATCAGCAATTCTCGGGCGATTACGGTTCGAAGGCCGTCAAGCGGATCGAGGATGTGCGGATGCTGCGCGCCGCTCAGTTCCAGGAGGATTCCGGCCCGCTCGCGCATCCGGTCAGGCCGGATTCCTATCTCGAGATCGGCAATTTCTACACCTCGACTGTCTACAATAAGGGCGCGGAGCTGATCCGGATGATGGCGACGATGCTGGGGCCGGACCGTTTCCGGCGTGGCACCGATCTCTATTTCGAACGCTTCGATGGCCAGGCAGTGACCTGCGACGATTTCGTCGATGCGATGGAAGAAGGCGGCGGGATCGACCTGTCCGCTTTCCGCCTCTGGTATGCCCAGGCCGGCACGCCCAAAGTCAAGGCGACGGTGCGGCGGGAAGGCGATGATGCGGTCGTGTCGCTGAGCCAGACCCTGCCGCCGACCCCGGGTCAGCCGGTCAAGCAGCCGATGCCGATTCCGTTGCGCATGGCCTTGTTCGGCAGCAGCGGCGCGTCGTTGGGGGAAGAGCGGCTGATCATCCTCGACAAGGCGGCGGACGAGGTGCGTTTCGAAGGCGTCGGCGAAGCGCCGGTGCTGTCGGTCAACCGCGGCTTTTCCGCGCCGATCATCGTCGAGAGCGACCGCGGTCCGGCCGAACTGGCGCTGCTGTCCGCCCATGACGACGATCCGTTCGCGCGATACGAAGCGCTTCAGCAGCTGATGCTCGACACAATGATCGGGCATGTGACGCATTGCACCGCCGATTTCGCGCCAGTGGTGGACGCGGTGCGCCTAACGCTCGAAAATCCGGATAAGGCATTCGTCGCGGAAGCGGTGCTGGCGCCGTCCGAAGCATTTGTCGGCGATCAAATGGCCGTGGTGGAGCCCGAGGCGATCCACCGCGCTCGCGAGGCGCTCCGCTCGGCCGTTGGTGCCGAGCTGGAGGCGCAATGGCGCGCGGCCTATCTCGGCAGTGCGTCCAACCGGTTCGAGCTGACGCCGGAAGCGAAGGGCGCGCGGCGGCTGCGTTCGATCGCGCTTGGCTTCCTTATGGCGGGCGGCGCCTCCGACGCGCCCGCGCTGGCCTGGGACCAGTATCAGGGCGCCACCAACATGACCGACCGGCAGGGCGCGCTGACGACGCTGGTTAACAGCGACGCGCCGCAGCGCGATGATGCGGTCGCGGCCTTTTACGAGCGCTTCAAGGGCAACGCGCTGGTGCTCGACAAATGGTTCACGACCCAGGCATTGGCGACGCGCTCCGACACGCTCGGCGCGGTGCTGCGGCTGTCGCGGCATCCGGACTTCACCCTCTCCAACCCGAACCGGGCGCGGTCGCTGGTCGGGGCCTTCTCCGTCAACCAGCTCGGTTTTCATTCGGGCGGCGGTCAAGGCTATCGTTTCCTGGCCGACAACATCATCGCGCTGGATGCGATCAATCCGCAGACCGCGGCGAAGTTCGTCGCGCCGCTGGGACGCTGGCGGCGGTTCAACGAAGCGCAGGGCGGCTTGATGCGGGCGGAGCTGGAACGGATCGTCGCGCAGCCGGGCATTTCAAAGGACGTGTTCGAACAGGCGAGCAAGAGTTTGGCGTAGATAAATCCTCCCCAGCTTGCTGGAGAGGATTTATCTATTTCACCCAATCCGCGACTTCGACGGCGACCTGGTTCGCGGCCTGATTGAGCGCGACGCCCACGGCTGGCGCTTCGATCGGGGAGACCGGCACGCGTGCCTCGAACCGCCCGGTTTGGATCTTGTCACCCCGGGCGATGACGGCATCGAACGTCACGACCACGCTATTGCTGGCGGCGTCCACGCCGAATTTCAGCAGCTGGCCCGATATGCGGGCGCCTGGATCGAGCGCGAACTGCCGGCCGGACAGAACCGGCCGTCCGGTGCGGGCCTCGATAACCTCGCCGAGCAGCCGCGCGAACAGGCGGTTGGGCGCCTCGACCCATTGCGCGTCCTTCACATAGGCGATCGCGGTCGGCGACGACTGCACCGGGACGCGATTGGTGGCGAGTTCAGCAGGAACGCTGGGCCACAGGACGGTGACGGCCTCGCCCGCGCCGACCGTCTGCGCGGTACCGGGCGCGATCGACTGCGCCGGCGTCAGGCTCAGCAGCTGTTTCGGAGGCTTGGCCCCGAAGCTGATGCAGCCGGACAGCATCAGGGCAGTGGTGGCAATCAAAAGCGGACGGCGCATGTTCGGCCTCATTTCGGCTGATAGTCGGGGAGTTTGCGGCTGCCGACCAGCGATCCGGCGCCGCCCTGGTTAAGACGTTCGGCGACACCGCTCAGCGCCTCCGCCATCTCGCGCAGGTCGCGTACGAGCAGGCCGACTTCCGGCAGGGTCTGCTTGGAGAAGGCCTGCACGCCCGGGCGCGCGTCCTTCAGCACCGCGTCGAGATTGTCCATGCTGCCGCGCGCGCGGGCGACAGTCTCCCGCAGCTCACTCACCAGCGGCCGGCCCTGTTCGTCGAGCAGCTGATTGGTGGTGCCGGCCAGCTTGCCGAACTGCTCGGCCGCGTCGCCGGCCTGCTTGATCGCGACGCGTGTCTCGGCGAGCGTCGCCGCGATCTCTGGTCCGCGATCGGCCAAGTCGCCGCTCAGCCGCTCGACATTCCTAAGGATGCCTTCGATCGACTGCTGGTTCTTGTCCGAAAGCAGCAGCGTCAGCCGCTCGGTCAGCGTCGACAAGCGTTCTAGCAGCTGCGGCGCGCTGTTGAGCAGAGCGCCCAGGCCCCCGGCCTTGGTCGGGATGACAGGCGCGCCCGCCGGCCCGATCTGCGTGATCGGCGGGGCGCCTTTCTGCGCGCCCTCCAGCAGCAGGGTGGAGACTCCGGTGAAGCTGCCTTGGATCGTCGCGGTGGTGCCGATCAGTACCGGCACATCCTCGGCGATCGAGATGCGGACGCGGACGAAGTTCGGATCGTCCTTCCACAGCTTGATGTCCTGCACCTGGCCAACGGGGACACCGCGATAGCTGACGCTCGATCCCTTGGCCAAACCTTCGACCGATTGCTTGAAGAAGATGTCGTACACCTTCTGGTTCGTGTCGGAGACGCGCGCCAACCAGACGGTGAACACCGCCGCCGCGGCGATCAGGATCAGCACGACCGATCCGACAAGGATATGATTGGAGCGGGTTTCCATCAGCGCTTTACCTCAGCCTTTTCATGCTGCCGCTCTTCGGTCAGCGCCGCCATGCGCCCGCGCGGGCCTTTGAAATATTCCTCGATCCACGGATGGTCCAAAGCCAAAAGTTCCGGGATCGTTCCGACCGCGATCACTTTCTTGTCCGCCAGCACCGCGACGCGGTCGCAGATCGCGTAGAGCGTGTCGAGGTCGTGCGTGATCAGAAACACGGTGTGACCCAGCGTGTCGCGCAAATTCTTGGTCAGTTCGTCGAAGCGGGCGGCGCCGATCGGGTCCAGCCCGGCGGTCGGCTCGTCGAGAAACAGCAGCTCGGGATCCAGCGCCAATGCCCGGGCCAGGCCGGCGCGCTTCCGCATGCCGCCGGACAGCTCGGCCGGATATTTGGGGCCGGCATCGGGCGGCAGGCCCGTCATCACGACTTTGTAGGAAGCGATCTCGTTCAGCAGCTGCTGGTCGAGCTTCGGGTAGAATTCCTTCAGCGGCACCTGGACATTCTCGGCCACCGTCAGCGTCGAGAACAGCGCTCCGCCCTGGAACAGCACGCCCCAGCGCTTGCGGACATCGACCGTCTCTTCAAGGTCACGGCCGATGATCGGCTCGCCGAACACCTCGATCTCGCCTTCGTCGGGCGTCTGCAGGCCGATGATTGATCGCATCAGCACCGACTTGCCGGTGCCGGACCCGCCGACCACGCCCAGGATTTCGCCTCTGCGCACGTCGAGGTCGAGCGCTTCATGCACGACCTGCTCGCCGAAGCTGTTCCTAAGCCCCTTTACCCGGATGATCGGAGGCGCGTCGGTCATATCCAGCCGATCTGCTGGAAGAACACCGCGAAGAAAGCGTCGATGACGATGACGAGAAAGATAGCCTGCACCACGGCGGCGGTGGTGCGCAGGCCGACCTGCTCGGCATCACCTTCCACCTGCATACCCTGGAAGCAGCCGGTCAGCGCGATGATCGCGCCGAACACCGGCGCCTTGACCATGCCGACATAAAAGTCGGTGATCGGCACGACTTCGCGAAGGCGCTGGACGAACGTCACTGGCGGGATATCGAGCGCGACCCAGCAATAGATTCCGCCGCCGATGATCGTGATCAGCGACGCGTAGAAACCGAGCAGCGGCATCATGATCACCGCCGCCAGCACGCGCGGAAGAACGAGCGCTTCCATCGACGACACGCCGATCGTGCGCATCGCGTCGATCTCCTCGGTCAGCTTCATCGTGCCGAGCTGCGCGGCGAACGCGGATCCGGAGCGGCCCGCGACCATGATCGCCGTCATCAGCACGCCCAGCTCGCGCAAGGTGATGCGGCCGATCAGGTTGATGGTCAGGAACTCGGCGCCGAACTGCTGAAGCTGCACCGATCCCTGCTGCGCGATGACGATGCCGATCAGGAAGCTCATCAGCCCGACGATGCCAAGGGCGGCGACGCCGACGACCTCGAAACGCTGGATCACCGCGTTCCAGCGGAAGCGCTTGGGATTGGCGATCACCGCGCCCGCGGCGGCGATCATGCCGCCGAAAAAGGCGAGCAGGCCGAGCAGGGTCTTGCCGGCTTGCGCCACCGCGGCGCCGATTTCCTCCATGACCCGAAGAAAGGAGGGCACCGCATCCGGCCGCATGCGCACCGGCTGGTCGGCGCGGTCCACTTCCTCGATCAGGTGCGCGACATCTTCGTCCGCGCCTTCGAGCTTGGCATCATGTTCCTTGGCGAAACGGCGGACGATCCAGGCGCCGATCGTGTCGACCCGGTCCGCGCCGGAGATGTCGACGGTAGCGACGGGGCCGGAAACGGTCGCCAGCCGGGCCGGCAGGTCGCCGACGCCGGCAAGCGTCAGCGAGCCGCTGAACCGGACAATACGCCCGCCGGCTTCCCCTTCTTCGACGAAATCGGCGGGCGCTGTCATCTCGTTACCAGTGCGAGATAATCTTCCGCCGGGCAAGACGTTCCCTTCTGCCGTCAAACAGCCGCCAGTGCCTGATCGAAATCTGCGATCAGGTCGTCCGCGTCCTCGACGCCGACCGAGATGCGCACCAGATTGTCGGTGATGCCGAGCGCTTTCTTGCGCTCCTCTGGCACTGACAGGTGCGTCATGCCGGCCGGATGCGAGGCGAGCGTCTCCGTGCCGCCCAGGCTGACCGCGAGCTTGGCGATCTTGAGCGCATCGAGGAAACGGAAGGCTTCGGCCTCGCCGCCCTTCAGGAACAGGGAGAAGGTCGATCCGGCACCGGTGCAGTGCCGCTGATAGATATCGGCCTGCCGGTCACCTTCCAGGAAGCCGAGATAACCGACATGCTCGACCTTAGGGTGATCGCGCAGGAAAGCGCAGACCTTCGCTGCATTCTCGCCCGCGCGGCTCATGCGCAGTTCCAGCGTTTCCAGAGACCGCAGCAGCATCCAGGCCGTGTTCGGATCGGTGATCGTGCCGATCGTGTTGCGCATCAGCCGGATCGGATCGATCAGCGACTTGCGGCCGAGCACGCCGCCCGCGACCAGATCGCTGTGGCCACCGGCATATTTGGTCAGCGAATAGACGACCAGATCGGCGCCATGCTCCAGCGGCTTGTGCCACAGCGGGCCGAGGAAAGTATTGTCGATCGCGATCGGCGGCGCGCCTTCGCCCTTGCCGAAAATCGCGTCACGGCTGGCGGCGACCGCCTGCACATCGACCAGCGCATTGGTTGGATTGGCGGGGCTTTCGAGATAGATCAGCGATACATTGCCCTCGGCCGCCTTCTTCATCACGGCGTCGATTTCTTCACGCGTCGCGCCGGCCGGGAAGTCGAGATATTTGACACCGAACCGCCCGAGGATGCGCGCGATCAGCGTTTCGGTTGCGGCGTAGAGCGGGCCGGAATGGACGATCGTGTCGCCGGGCTTCACGGTCGCGAGAAGCAGGGTCGCGATCGCCGACATGCCGGATGAAAAGGTGAGGGCGTCCTCCGCGTCTTCCCAAACGCTCAGCCGGTCTTCCAGGATTTCCTGGTTCGGGCCGTTGAAGCGCGAATAAACGAGACCCTCGGCGCCGCCGGGGCGCTTGCCGGTCACGCCCTCGAAGTGGCGCTTGCCGGCCGCCGCATTCTCGAACACGAACGTCGAGGTGAGGAAGATCGGCGGCTTCAGTGAGCCTTCGCTCAGCATCGGGTCGAAGCCGTGGCCCATCATAAGGGTGGACGGCTGCAGCTTGCGGCCGTTGATCGAATCGACGGTGGGCTTGGGCTTGCGGCGCGGCGTGGGGACGGCGGTCAGGTCCGCTTCGGTTTCCTTGGTCATTGCGAGGGCACTCCGGAATCTTTCGTTATGGCGCCCCTCTAGCCGGGCTTAGCCGGACAAGCCAATCAAGCTGATCTGGCGCCCATAGTCCGGCTCGCCGCGATGCGTGGCACGGCGAAAGCTGAAGAAGCGGGTTTCATCGGCATAGGTGTCGAGGCCAAGCGCGTCGATGCGCGTGACCCCCGCTTCTGCGATGCGCGATGCGACATAGCCTTCGAGATCGAACTGAAAATGGCCGGGCCGGCCGGCGGCGAAGAAGCGTTCATTGGCCGGATCGGCGTCCTCGAAGCGACGGGTGAAACCCTCGTCGACTTCGTAAGAGGCGCGGGCGATGCAGGGTCCGATCGCGGCGGCGATCCGTTCCCGTTTCGCGCCAAGCCGGATCATCGCGTCCACCGCGGCTGTCGTCACACCCGCGAGCGCGCCCTTCCAGCCGGCATGCGCCGCCCCGACCACGCCGGCCTGTGCGTCAGCGAACAACACCGGCGCACAATCGGCGGTAAGGATGCCGAGGAGCAACCCCGGCCGATCGGTCACCAGAGCGTCAGCCTTGGGACGATCGGCGAATTCCCAGGCGTCGGCGACCACACAATCCGCGCTGTGGACCTGATAGGCCGTGACGAGCCGCGCACCGGGCAGCACAGCTTCGACCGCGCGCCGCCTGTTTTCCTCGATCGCGGCGGGGTCGTCCGCTGAACCGGTGCCGACGTTCAGGCCTGCGGCAATCCCGGCGGAAACACCGCCCTTGCGCCCGAGAAACCCGAACGCGACACCCTGCAGCGCTGCCGAGCGAATGACGTCGATCAAAGGGCCAGCCGCATGATGAGGTCACGGTCGATCTGATTTCCCATCGGAAACTCGTAATCCGCGATATGCACGAACCCGAGCCGCTCGTAGAAGCGCTTGGCGCGCGGGTTGTGCTCCCATACAGTGAGCAGCAGCTCGTCCGCATCGTCGGCACGAGCGGTATCGATCGTCCAGTCCATCAGCGCGGCTGCAACGCCGGTGCCGCGCTGTTCGGCCGTCACATAAAGCTGGCTGAGCTGACGCGCTTTGGGTCCGAACGGGCCGGGCGGAAGCCAGGGTTGCGAAAGCTTCGCATAGCCGACGACCGCATCTTCGGCGCGCGCGATGCGGAAACGATGGTCCGGGTCGGACAAATGCCGGATCAGGTCGCCGCTGGCGCCATAGGCTTTGTCCAGGTAAAGCGCGATGTCCTCGGCCGATCCGCTATGGCCGAACACCTCTAGCCATACGCTCCGTGCCATCGCGTCCAGCGCGGGGCCATCGGCAGCGGAGGCATCGGTATAGACGATCATTCGGCAAATCCCACGGGTTGCGGCCAGTCGGGCGACGTGACGGCCAGCACCTTGAACAGGGTCCCCATCTGATCGGGGGCGGTCAGCCGCGCAAGTGCCGTCGCGATCTCGCCACTGCGATCCGGCGCGCCGGCGGAAAGGCGTTCGGCGCGGGCGGCGATACCCAGGCGCAGCAGCCAATCGCGTTGCGTGGCGAAGTGTGAGGCGACCGCGCCCTCGGCCCGCGCCGCCTCGGCCAGCGTCGCGAAATCCACATGCGCGGTCAGGTCGCGCTCGCCGGGCTCCTCGAACGGGTTGGCATAGGCATGGCCGCGCACCGCCTGCAGCGTGTCGCCGATCGCCGGCCCTTCATAGCCATAGTCGATAATCAGCGCCGCGCCGCGCTGCGCCGCCAGCCGATGCGCGAGCTGGCGGCTGATCGCGGCGGAGGCGGGCGATGTCTCGATGATGCTGCCGATCGGTGCCGTCCGCAGATGATCCGGCAGGATGTCGTCCAGCGCCGGGCCGCTCGCGACCGGAACGAACAGCGGATCGGCCCAGACGACATGCCGCTCGCGCCAGCCGCTGGCGGTGTTGACGAGCTGTCGCACGGGCAGAGCATCGAAGAATTCGTTGGCGACGATCAGCAGCGGCGCATCTTCTGACAGCGTCGTCACATCGTCGTGAAAGATCGCGCCTGGATGCCGCTTCGCCTGCTCGGCGCGCAAGACCGGGCTGGTTTCGACGAAGTGGACCGCAGGCTCAAGTCCCGCGCGCCGCATCGCCCGGATCGCATCGGCGGCGAGCGTTCCACGGCCAGGCCCCAGCTCGACATAGTGCGCCGCCGGCCGCCCGGCACGGTCCCAGAGGTCGGCAAGCCACGATCCGATCAGCTCGCCGAACATCTGGCTGATTTCCGGCGCGGTCGTGAAGTCGCCGCTCGCGCCCAATGGGTCGCGGGTCGCATAATAATGCCGGTTCGCGGCGGCCATAAAATGGGCGACCGGGATCGGGCCGTTGATCACGATCGCGGCGGAAATGGCGTCGGCGCAGGTAAGCGGACTCATGTTTGGTCGCTTATCAGAGCTTGTTGGGGTGCACAGCCGAGATGGGCTGCGAGTTACAATTTCGCCAATCGGGATCGTGGGGTCGTTCGCCAAGTCAGGGAATGAGCGGAAGTGGTGGCCTGACAGTCGGCCCTCAATTGGTAGCGCTAAAGTCGGCGCAGGGGTTGATCTGTCTGTGCAGATAAAGGAGCAAGGAAGCTTGTTTACCCTTCCCGGCTTTGGAGGTGGCAAATAATGATTACCCAAGTAAAAATGTGGGTTGTTTTGTACCTTTTCATATTATCGGCCCTGTCTCTTAAAGGCGATCATTATCTACCTGATATTGTAGAATTCGCATCTTTTGTGGGAATTGCATTCCTTATTTTTCATGAGAAATGCGCCAATTGCGCCTATCTGGTGTGGCTTAGGCATCCAGAAAGAAGGGTAGAGGTGAGTGGTCTAGGGCCTCTCTGGATACCACGAAAATGCAGGCGATGCGGACATAAGCATAGATGATGTGGCCAATGGAGCTACATCCGGATAGCACTTGTCAGAGCGGGTCTGCTAAATTCGACCTCGATTCCATTCACAAAATGGACACCGAGACATTGCAAAGCCTTTAGTACCGGGAGCGAATGAACCCTTAATCGTGGATCGAGATTGGCGAATCTTCAACGGAAATTCGCGACTAAGGTACTTCAAGAGCGAGGATATCCTCTGAATACTCTTCCAAGAATTCCAAGCGCAACATGAACGTAGACTCGAATATAAATCAGTTTGATCAAATGACCGACCGTAAAAAGATCCTTTTTCTGAGCAACATCTGCTCGAGATTGACTGTGCTAATTCGTGTCTTTGTATGAAATCAGTGATACCGAGCAAAAAATTCGTGCAATAACTTCTATCAATGAGTTGCGGCATAAAATTCTTGGCCAGTTGCAAGGGATCATAAAATCGACAAACCGATATCCCGATGATGTTTTCGTCAGGTCAATCCTTTCATTGGCCGTCGAAAGCGAAATCAATGATGAGTTCGCGAGACTCTGGGATGACGCGTTTCGGGTCGTCGAGCCATTGGACGAGTACGACGCAGCCGCTCTAATACGGCGACCGGCTGATCGCCTAGTACAATGCCTCGGGCGGCGCGCTCCTCAATCGCTACGTGCCGGGCGCGAGAGTCGACGAGACAGTAGCGGCCTATGACGCGGGGGCGGCGAAGAGCTGGTACCATGCCGATGCACAAGGCTCCGTGATCGCCGTGTCGGGTAACCCGCTCGTCATCAACCACTACGGCCCTATGGCGAAGCGGGGCTGGTCTATCAGGGCCGCAACGCCGACGGCACCCGCTACACCGGGCAGCCCGCTTCAGATGTCCGCAATGGCCGACAGTCTCGCTCTTTGATGACTCGCTCTAGGGCGTGAAACTGCCGCAGCGCAGGAAGATTCGAACTGACAGTCCGCCATTGGACGTCAAGGCTACCGCGCTGGCGTAGCCAGGGCCGCGTTATGGTTGGAAAAGGCGGTCTGCGGCGGTATTTGGCGCCCCGTGCAGGATAAACATAACGAATATGTTTCGCCATTCGTACTACTATAGAGCCGCATTCTGCCGCCGGCCGTCGATGTGCGCCGCATTGCGGCGGCGCCGCTCCTACGAAGGGCAAGGGCGGCCGTTGCGCGGGTGGCGAGATATGAGAAAATAACTACGCAACGGCTGTTGTTCGGCAACGCCAGATCATTCAAGCGCGGGCTTGGGCACTCGTAGGTCGGTTAGAACGCTGGACTGAGCTGCCCTTGCCGAGCCGACCGGCCATGACACCGATTCATTGCTCGGTGCCGAACATTGGGATTTTGTATAGTCCTGCCAAGTTGCCTCCAACATGAGGCTGCTATCGCCATCGCATGACTCTTCCCATCCGATGCCTTCCGATCGCCACATTGCCCCTGCTGGCGGTCCTGACGGGCTGCGGCAGCGATCCGGCCCCACCCGCAGCTCCTCCGGCGAAGGCTGAGGCGGTCGCCCACGAAAGCGATCTGCTGAAGCTCACCCTCACAACGCAAGCGCAACAGCGTCTCGGCATCCGAACGGTAAGAATTGGCGATGGTTCGGCCGCGCAAATCCGCGAAACGAGCGGCGAGGTCGTCGTGCCAGCAACCGGCGGGGCGGGTGTGCCCACGGGATCGACGAGCAACCTTGCTCAAATCGGGGTCAGTCAGGTTGCGGCCGAAAGCGAGGTCGCACGGGCGCAAGCGCAAGTGCGGCTCGCCGTCATCGCCTATAACCGCGCCGACGCTCTGGTGCGCGAGGAAGCCGGCAGTGTGCGAGGACGCGACGAAGCCGCGGCGGCACTGGCCACCGCGCGGGCGGCACTGAATGCGACACGCGCGCAGCGCGGGCTGCTCGGTCCCCCGATCGCGTCGATGGGCAATCTCTCGACGCTGTGGGTGCGGGTGCCGGTGTTTGGCACCGACGTGAGCGTCATCGAACGGGATCGCACGGCTACCGTTCGTCCGCTCGGTGACGATCGCGCCGCTCCGCGCGCTGCGCGCCCGGTCCAGGCACCGCCCTCGGCCAATGCGGTCGCGGGCACCGTCGATCTGTTCTTCGCGCTCGATAATCGCGACCGTGCCTACCGCGTCGGTCAGCGGGTGGCGGTCGCGTTGCCGCTCGGCGGAAGGGCCGATGGGCTGTCGATCCCGACCGCGGCGATCGTCCGTGATATTTACGGCGGCGAGTGGGTGTACCGGAAGACCGCTGCCGACACCTATGTTCGCCAGCGGATCGAGGTCGCAAGCGTCGCGGAAGGGCGGGCGCTGTTGTCGCGCGGCCTGGAGCGCGGCGCGGAAATCGTGACGGACGGGGCCGCGGAGCTGTTCGGGACCGAGTTCGGGACGCCGCACTGATGCTCGCCTGGCTGGTCCGTGCCGCGTTGACCCAGCGCGTCCTCGTGCTTGCGCTCGCGGCGCTGCTGGTGATCCTCGGCCTGCGCGCGACCGGCGACGTGCCGCTGGACGTGTTCCCGGAGTTCGCGCCGCCATTGGTCGAGATACAGACCGAGGCACCCGGCCTCTCCACCGAAGAGGTGGAAAGCCTGATTACCGTGCCGATCGAGACGGCGGTCAATGGCGTCCCCGATCTGGCGACGCTGCGATCGAAATCGGTTCTCGGCCTGTCGTCGGTGTCGATCCTGTTCGACCGCGGCACCGATGTGATCCGCGCGCGCCAGCTCGTTCAGGAACGCGTGACGCAGGTACAGGCGCGATTGCCCGCCGCGGCCCGTCCGCCAGTGATGCTGCCGCCGCTGTCGTCGACCAGTCGGGCGATGAAGATCGGCATCTCGTCGGCGAAGCTCGATCAGATGCAGCTCTCCGAGCTGGCGCGCTGGACGATCCGACCGCGGCTGATGGCGGTGCCGGGCGTCGCCAACGTCGTGATCTGGGGTCTGCGCGACCGCCAATTGCAGGTTCTGGTCGATCCCGACCGACTGCGCGCTGCCGGCGTGACGCTCGCCGAGCTGCGCGCTGCGGCGGGCGATGCCGTGCTGGTCGGCGGTGGCGGCTTCGTCGATACGGCAACGCAGCGGCTCGCCGTGCAACAAACGAGCGCGATCCAGTCCTCGGCCGATCTGGCACAAGCGATCGTGAAACAAAGCGGCGAAGCGCCGGTCCGCATCGGCGACGTCGCCCGCGTGGTCGACGGCTTCGCCGCGCCGATCGGCAATGCGATCATCGACCACGGTCCCGGCCTGATGTTGATCGTCGAGAAGCAGCCCACCGGCAACACGCTTCAGCTCACCCGCGACGTCGAGGACGCGATTGGCGAGCTGAAGCCGGGCCTGCGCGATGTGAAGGTCGATACGACGATCTTCCGCCCGGCGACCTTCATCGAACGCTCGATCGACAATCTGTCGCGCGCGCTCGCGATCGGCTGCCTGCTGGTAGCGGTGGTGCTGTTTATTTTCACCCGCGATTGGCGACAGGCGACGATCAGCCTGGTTGCCATACCGCTGTCGCTGCTCGGCGCGGGGCTGGTGCTGCTGTGGAGTGGCGCGACGATCAACACGATGGTCATCGCCGGGTTGGTCATCGCGCTCGGCGAAGTGGTCGATGACGCGATCATCGACGTGGAGAACATCGCCCGCCGGCTCCGGCTCAACCGCGAGGCGGGCAGTCCGCGTTCCAACTTCGATGTCGTGCTGTCGGCCTCGCTGGAAGTGCGATCGGCGGTGGTGTTCGCATCGCTGATCGTGATGCTGGTGTTCCTGCCGATCTTCTTCCTGGGCGGAGTGGCCGGCACGTTCTTCCAGCCGCTCGCCATCGCCTATGTGCTGGCGATCGCCGCATCGCTGCTGGTAGCTCTGGTGGTGACCCCGGCGATGTGCCTGTTCCTGCTCCCGAACGCACCGTTGAAGGCGGAGCGTGACACGCGGCTCGTGGCTTCGCTCAAGCGCCGCTACGCTGGCGTGCTGCCGCGGATGGTCGCGCGACCGGCGGTGGCGATGGGCGTCGTCGCGGGTGGGCTGCTGCTGGCAGGCGTCGGCTATGCCAGCTTCAAGGACCAATTCCTGCCTGATTTCCGCGAAACCGACTTCCTGATGCACTTTGTCGAGAAGCCGGGCACCTCGATCGAGGCGATGGACCGGATCACGATCCGGGCCTCCAAGGAGCTGCGCGCGATCCCCGGCGTCCGCAACTTCGGTGCGCATATCGGTCGTGCGGAAGCCGCAGACGAAGTGGTCGGCCCGAACTTTACCGAGCTGTGGATCAGCCTGGACGAGAATGTCGATTATGATGCGAGCGTCGCGCGCATCAAGGAGGTGATCGACGGGTATCCCGGCCTCTACCGAGACGTGCTCACCTATCTGCGCGAGCGGATCAAGGAGGTGCTGAGCGGCGCGGGCGCGACGGTCGTCGTTCGCATCTTCGGCCCCGATCAGGTCGAACTTCGCGCCGCGGCCGAACGTGTTCGCGCCAAGGTGGCGGCGATCGGCGGGGTTGCCGATCTGAAGGTCGAGCAACAGGTGCTGGTGCCGCAAATCCAGCTCCGCCCGCGGCCTGTCGATCTCGCGACCCTGGGCCTAACCGCGGGCGAAGTGCGGCGTCAGGCGCAAACCCTCGTTGCCGGGCAGAAGGTCGGCGAAATCTATCACGACCAGAAGGCGTTCGACGTGGCGCTGTGGGGCGAACCCAAGGTGCGCGGCGATCTCCATGCGCTTGCCGAAATGATGATCCAGACGCCTGCGGGCGCACCGGTACGATTGCGCGACGTGGCAGATATCCGCGTCATGACCGCGCCCAATGAAATCAAGCGCGAGAACGGTCAACGTAGGATCGACGTGACGCTGAACGTCGCGGGCGCGGACCTCGGTACGGTCGCGCGCGCCGTTGAGACAGCGGTCGGACAGGTGCCGTTCGCAACCGGCTATCACCCGCAAGTGCTGGGAGAATACGCGGCGCTGCGCGATTCTCGCCAACGACTCTGGACGACGGGCCTGCTGTGCCTGCTCGGCGTCCTGCTGCTGGTGTGGCTAGAGTTTCGTTCGACGCGGATCACGGCACTCGTCGCGACCAGCCTGCCGTTCGCGCTCGTTGGCGGGGTAGTCGGTGTCGCACTCACCGGCGGGGTGCTATCGCTCGGCTCGCTGGTCGGTTTCGTTACCGTGATCGGCATCTCGGCGCGCAACGGCATCATGCTGCTGTCGCACTACGATCATCTTCGGCGGTTCGAGGGCGAGGTATTCAGCCCCGGCCTGATCCTGCGCGGCGCGGAGGAACGGTTGGTGCCGATCCTGATGACCGCGGCGTGCGCTGGTCTCGCACTGCTGCCATTGATCGTCGCCGGCAATGCGCCCGGCCATGAAATCGAGCATCCGATGGCGATCGTCATCCTTGGCGGACTCGTCTCCTCGACCGCGCTTAACCTGTTCCTGATGCCGGCACTCTATGCCCGCTTCGGCCGGGAGAAGCCTGCGCCCGATGCCCCGCTGGCCGGAGTTACAGCATGATCCGCCGTTTCGCACCAATCGCGGCGCTCGCCGTCGCGGGCTGCATGACCGCGCCCGTATCTCCGCCGACGATCGCGTCCGCGACCGCCACGGGTGCGTTCGCGAACCTCCCGATTGCCGCCATCGCTCCGGTCCCGGACGACTGGTGGCGGCTGTATGACGATCCGGCGCTTGATCGGCTGGTCCGGGCGAGCCTGACCGCCAATGCCGATCTGCGCGTCGCCTATGCCAATCTCGATGGCGCGCGCGCCGCCTTGCGGCAAGCACGCGCCGCGCGATTGCCCCAGACCACGATCGAGAGCGCCGGGACGATCGACAACAGCGCGACGCAGCCGAGCGCGTCGTCCAACGTGCCGACCACCGATTACGACCTCGCCCTGACCGCGAGCTGGGATATCGACCTGTTCGGCCGCCTACGCTCGGGCGCGCTGGCGGCGGGCGCCGATGCTGACGCTCAGGCCGCGGCGCTCGACTCCCTGCGCGTCGCAGTCGTGGCCGATACGGTGCTCGCCTATGTCGATCTGTGCGGTGCGACCCGCGCGGCAACCGTTTCGCGCGAGGTGATCGCGGTTCAGGAACGCTCGGTGGCATTGGTTCAGGACCAGCTCGCGGCGGGTGAGGTGTCGCCGCTCGAAGTATCACAAGCCGCCAGCTTGCTGGAATCGACGCGCGCGACCCTAGCCCCCTTCGAGGCGGCGCGCGCCAACGCGCTCTACCGGATCGCTACCTTGCAGGGCCGCCCGCCCGCGGAAGCGCGCGAGTTCAACATCGTCTGCAATGCACCCCCCAAGCTCCGCGCGGCGGTGCCTGTTGGCGATGGTCAGGCATTGCTCCTACGTCGCCCCGATATTCGCGAAGCCGAACGACGGCTCGCCGCAGCCGCGGCGCGCATCGGGGTTGCTCGTGCCGATCTCTACCCGCGCGTGAACCTGGGCGGCGCGGTCGGGCTGCTGACCGGCGGCTTCGTCGCGACGGCTTCGCCGCTCATAAGCTGGGCCTTTCCCAATCAGGCTCCCGCGCGCGCGCGGCTGGAACAGGCCCGCGCGACAGAGCGTGCGGCGCTCGCCGGTTGGGATGTGGCGGTGCTGCGAGCGTTGCGCGAGGTCGAAACCGCGCTTGCCGCTTACGATGGCGAGGTGCGCCGCAATCGCTCGCTCGATGCCGCGCGCGTCCAGTCCGGACTCTACGCCCGCCGCGCGGCCGCACGGGTCCGGCTCGGCGATGCCGCCTTCCTGATCCAGTTCGATGCTGAGCGGGCACGCGTGCAAGCCGCGCTCGCTCAGGCACAGTCCGATCTCACCGTGGCGCAATCGCAAGTCGCGCTGTTCCGGGCATTGGGTGGTGGATGGCAGACGAACGGCCCGGCGGGCTAGAAGAGCGGTCATGCGTATCCTGATCGTAGAAGATGATGCCGAGACAAACCGCTTCGTCGCCCGCGGGCTTTCGGAGCTGGGGCATTATGTCGTTACCAGCTCCGATGGTCGCGATGGGCTGTTTCAGGCGACCGGCGACCAGTTCGACGCGCTGATCGTCGATCGGATGCTTCCTGGCCTCGATGGCCTGTCGCTTATCAAGGCATTGCGCGCAGCGGGCAACATGACGCCGGCGCTGATGCTCACCGCCGTTGGCGGCATCGCCGATCGCGTCGAGGGGCTGGAAGGGGGTGCCGACGATTATCTGGTCAAGCCGTTCGCCTTCTCCGAGTTGGCCGCGCGTGTTCACGCGCTCGGGCGGCGTCCGGCTGCCCAGACCGAAGCGAGCTTGCTTGTCATAGGTGGAATCGAGCTGGATCTTCATCGGCGCGTCGTTACCCGCGACGGTCGCCGCATCGTGCTGCAACCGCGCGAGTTCGCGTTGCTCGCCGAGCTGATGCGTAATCCTCGCCGGGTGATGACGCGCACTATGCTGCTGGAACGGGTCTGGGATTTCGACTTCGATCCCAAGACAAACATCGTTGAGACGCACCTGAGCCGCCTGCGCTCCAAGCTCAACGCCGGGTTCGACGACGATGCGATCGAAACCGTGCGCGGCGCTGGCTACATGATCTGCGGCGGCTGATGGTCCGCCCGTGGCGATCAACTTTCGGGCTTGTCGCGCTGGTCGCGTCCTGCTTCGCCCTCGCGACGCTCGTCATCGGGGTCGTCGCCTACGAGGTGACGCACGAAGCTCTCGAAATACAGCTCGATCACAGGGTCGCGATCGAGACCCGCGCACTGATCGACGAAGGCGACGACGGTCCTACAGGCGTGGCGGCTGCGATCCGCCGGCGCGAGGCGGCGCGAAGCACCGCCAGCCTGGATTACCTGCTGGTTGATTCTTCAGGTCGCCGGGTGGCGGGGCTGCTCGATACCACCGCGCCCACCACGCCCGGCTATCTTGAGTTCTTATATTATCACCGCGACGGCCAGCGTCGGATAGCGCAAGCCCTGACCACGCGGTTGCCCGACAGTAGCCGGTTGGTCGTCGCGGCCGATCGCGGCGTCATCGACGAGATGGATGCGACGCTGCTCAAGCTGTTCGCCGGCGCGTTCGGCGTCATGCTCCTGCTTGGCATCGGCGCAGCCTGGCTGGTCGGCGCGGTCACGCGCGCGCGCCTGTCACGCATCGATCGCACCGCGCTCGCGATCATCGACGGCGACCTGGCACGACGGATGCCGACCACTGGAGCGGGAGACGAGTTCGATCGCGTGTCGGCGACGCTCAACCGGATGCTCGATCGGATCGGCGGGCTGATGGACAATCTTCGGCAGGTGTCGAGCGACGTGGCCCACGATCTGCGCACACCGCTAACCCGTCTGCACAATCGGCTCGATGAAGCACTGTCAGCCGACGACGCGGACGAAAAGCGGCAGGCGATCGAAGCCGCTGCCGCACAATCGCGCGAGCTGCTCGACATATTCGGGGCATTGCTACGCATCGCGGAAGTGGAGGCACTGCCACCTCACGCCCATTTTCAGGATGTGGCGTTGGACCGCTTGGTCGATGAACTGATCGAGACTTACCGGCCAGATATGGAGGTGAGCGGTCATCGGCTCGTCACGGCGATTGCACCCGAAATAACGACTATGGGCGATCGGCGGTTGCTCCAGCAGCTTCTTACCAATCTCCTCGACAATGCGCTCCGCCACACGCCGTCGGGAACGACGGTCCGGGTCGAGCTGGAGCGGGATAGCGCCACCGCGCGCCTGACGGTCGCCGACGACGGGCCGGGCGTCGCATCGCAGGATGCGGCACGGCTGTTTCAGCGTTTCGCGCGAGCCGAGCGCAGCCGCTCATCCGAAGGTCACGGCCTTGGCCTGGCGCTCGTTGCCGCGGTCGCCGCAGCGCACCGCGGCACGGTCTCACTCATCGCGTCTCCTGGGTTCGGGGTCGTCGTTGAACTACCATTCGGGAAAACACGATGACGATCGACAACAGGCACGAGCTACTGAGCAAAGTGCCGGCGATCACGCTGGGCTTCTGGATCATCAAGATTCTGGCGACGACGCTCGGCGAAACGGCCAGCGATACCGTCAGCATGTCGATGAACCTGGGCTATCTGATCGGCACCGCGATCTTTTTGACGGCGTTGGTCGCGCTGGTCTGGTGGCAGGTGGCCGCAAGGCGGTTTCACCCGTTCCTCTATTGGGCAACAATCATCGCGTCGACGACGGCGGGAACGACGATGGCGGACTTCGCCACGCGGTCGCTGGGTATAGGCTACACCGGGGGGTCGGCCCTGCTGCTGGGATGCGTGCTGGCCTCGCTGTTCGCCTGGTATCGAACGCTTGGCTCCATCTCGGTCGATACCGTGCGGGAACCCAATGCGGAGCTGTTCTACTGGCTCACCATCACTTTCTCGCAAACTCTCGGCACCGCGCTTGGCGACTGGACAGCGGACACCGGGGGCCTCGGCTATCTTGGCGCGGCCGCGATCTTCGGCGCGATGTTGGCGGTGCTGGCAGGTTTGTATTTTTGGACGAAAGCGAGCCGAGTCTCCCTGTTCTGGGCAGCATTCATCCTCACCCGCCCGCTCGGCGCGGCCGTAGGTGACTTCGTCGACAAGCCGATCGCGAAGGGCGGACTCGATTTTAGCCGCCCGCTGGTTTCGTCAGTGCTCGCGGCGGCGATCGTGGCCCTCATCCTGATCCTGCCACAACGGGCGGGGCAGCATCCTGGGGAGGAGGGAAAATCATAACCGGACTGGGACACAATAGTAGCGTCAGGCGCTTTTGCCCTATTTGGATCGAGCACCCGATCGGCTCATCGTTTGGTCAAGCAAAAAGCGGCCAGAGCCTGATTTGATCCAAACCCATGATCTGCATTTGCTGCCGGGGCTATTGTATAAGCGTGTCCGCTGTGGTTCTAGGACGGTAACGGCGGCATGCGGCGGTAAGTGGCGTCCTGCGGAGCAGCTAATTTATCCGCCGGGTTTCGCGTGACTTGAATTCCCGAAAACGCCGATGAGTGGTGCTTTCCACCCGGCGCGATTCGAACTTTTTGCCGCAAAGCAAAGCCGTCCCTAGCCGGCTGATCAGTCGCAACTTTTCGGCGAAGCAGCGCCTTCGGTCTAAGCGTAGAAGACGGCGGCCCACGGCGGAAATTGGCGCGCCGCGAGGGACAAGCATAACGAATATGTATTGCAGTTTGTACTGCGCTAAGGCCGACCTAAGGTCGCCGATTACGGCTCTTCGCCGCCACGTTCGATCGCGAGCGCTACTGCTTGAACTGCATTGGCCGAAAAGGGAATTGGTCGCCACGGGATACGCACGTCAGCCGCCAACCGAGGCTGTAGCCGACGAGACCACAAAGCCGATCAGCCTGTCGATGCCGCCATCGCGCTCACGCGGCGCGATTGGCCGAGGAATGTCTTCAAGAGGACGTGATCGCTGCGCAGGAAATCGCGTGGCCCCTCGTCGAAGAAGCGCCGCATTGCGCGGTTGAAATGCGACTGATCGTGGAAGCCCGCTTCGTGCGCGATTTCGGTCAGTGTCGCGGTGTCGTTGAAATAGAGCAGGCCAACCACCCAATTGACCTGGAGTATCTGGCCGAAAAACTTCGGGTTGATTCCGACGACATGCTTGAATCGCCGATTGAGCCGGCGCGGCCCCGTGCCCAGCCTTTCACAGATTTCGGCGATGCGGATCCCGACATGCGCCGCTTCCAATAGCACCACCGCGTCCTCGACGAGCGGATCGCCGGGCGCCGCGCGCTCAGCCAAGGCGCCAAAGAATGCGCTGGCCTCGGCCACATGCTCGTCACGTCCGCCCTTTGGCCCGAGCGTGAAATGCGCGCGGGCCAGCGCCTCCAACTCCGGTGCGACTTCGGCGAGGGCGGGCGCGCTGCCGGTCGTGCGGTGGCCGGGGATGCCGAAGAGCCGCTGCTGCGCGCTGGCGGCAAGTTCGCAATACAGGCTCTGCTGGCTCTCGACATGATGAACCGTGATATCGTGGTCGACAATTTGGCCCGCGAAATGAAAACGGGATTCGAGCGCGAATTTCCGTCCGTCGATCATCACGAAATCGGCGGGCGCCTCGCCGAAGAGGTTCGCGAAATAGATATAGCCGGTCGGCTTGGGCCTGACGACCAGCGGCGCCGCCAGCTGTCGGTTCGCGTATATATAGCGCCGCACGAACGGCCGGAGCGCAGCGGGCGTCGGAACGATCTCGACATCGGCTGGGTCCATGATCGACCTCCTCACCTGTCCGATTATTACAAGCGCCGCAGCGCACGTCGCTTCTAACATCATTCGTCGGCAATCGCGATTTTTGCCGGTTGGTTGGCGATCGATGGTGGAGGCAAGATGATGCGTGGAATTGCATTGGTGACCGGCCTCGTCGCGCTGTCCTCCGCACCAATCGTCACGGCCCAAACCGCGCGAACGCCCGACCGCGCGAGGACGATGACGGCCATCGCGCAGGCGGAATCGCAGGGCGCCGCTCGCATACTGGGCGCCGTCCGGCTTCGCGTGCCGGTAAAGCTGACCAAGATGATGCCGGACGCGGAACGCGTGAGCGTGCATTGCGTGGTGAGCGGCGACAGCGGCAGCGGGGCCAGCCGTTCGGCGATCTTCGCTATCGCCAACGGTGAGTTCGACAAGGTGATCGAGCTGACCGTGGCGCCAGACGCAGGGGAAAGTCTGATCGAGGCAAAGCACTACGTCTGCAGGCTCGAACTCCACAAGCATGGGAGCATGATAGGCAATCCAAGCCAAGGCACGCCGCCCAGCAACCAGCTCTACAAGCTCGCCAGACCCGATGCGTACTTCAAGGCTGTCGTCGCGGGGTCGCTCGACGGCGGTACGGTCAATGACGGCATCGTCGGGTCAGGCGATCTCGCTGCTCCGCCCAAGCGGCGGCAGTAGCGGACGGCCGGATGCACGGCGTGACACCGCCCAGACCGAGATCGGGCCGCGGTGCGCTGATCTTCTTCGCCTCGCTATGCGCCACATGGGCCATCGCCTCGACCGCTATTGCGCAGACGATGGTCGATACACCCGAACTCGCCATGACCGGCTGGCGCATCGAGGCCGCGACTATCGACACCGCGACGCTCGGCATGACCGGCTGGCGCATCGAGGCCGAAACGATCGACACCGCGACGCTGGGCATGACCGGCTGGCGCACCGGTCCCGTCGTCATCGATACCGCAGCGCTCGCCATGACCGGCTGGCGCACCGGTCCCGTCGTCATCGATACCGCAGCGCTCGCCATGACCGGATGGCGTGGTGGGCCAAACGGGTCGCGCCCCTTTCGGGCATCTCCAGCTGTCGTCCGGGATAGCGACACCCAGGTCTGTCCAGCGGGCATGCAGCTGCGTGGCCGAAGCTGCGTCGGTTCGCCGGGTATTCGGCCGAAGCCTGAAAACCGGGCTTCGGGACGAAGGAAAATCGAGAAGCGTTGACGGAAGGGATGAACACCATGCGCTATTATCTCATCGCGATCATCATGGCCGGTCTCGCGTCTTCCGTTGGCGCGGAGGGCCTGTTCAGCGCCTCGCGCTCGATCGACGTGCAGCGCCACACTGGGCTCGACCTGGTCGATGCCGACAAGATGCTGACCTCGCTGCGCGAGCGGAACCGCCGCGTGATCGACGTCGAGGTGCGATTGACCACCACCTGCGCGCCATCGGAGGCGGCGTTGAAGGCCGAAAGTTGCACCACGATGCCGATCTTCGATCTGCTGTCGGAACCAAATCCGGGCGGCGGCCGCTGGATCGTGAACCTGGCCGAATCCGATGCGCAATATGCTGAAACCTGGAAGTCGCGGAGCAGCGAGAAATATCGCTTGGCCGATATCGAGCCGCACTCGGTCTATACCTACACGCGCAGTGGCCCGGTTCCCAAGCGCGTACAGTTCACCAGCCTATGGGTGCAAGACGCCGGGCGGCTCGCCTGGGCGTCCTATTCGCGTCTCACCAGCCAAGGTTTCTCGGACAAGTTCAGGCAGCATGGCGACGGCCAGAAGATGGCCGTGACCGACTATGAAACCTATGAGCTCGTCGGCGCGGATTGCCCGCGGCCGACCCGATACAGCCCGCCGATGTGCGTCGCCGCGATCTTCACCCGCCCGCCCGCGGGCGCAAAATGGGCGTTCCTGCGAAACCTCTCGCCGCAGGACTATCTCGACAAGAAGGAAAGCTACGAGCGCAGTGGCTTTCGCACGCTGTTGCTCAATAACCAATGGAACAGCATCGCGGCGACATTCCTCCAGCAGCCCGACGCCGGCAACTGGAAGAGCTTCGCCCGCATGACCGAGGCCGAATACACGAAAATTGCGGGCGACATGCGTGGCCAAGGCTATCGCCTGGTTGATTTCGAGATGGGGCATCAGGACTTGCCCAACACCAAGGACATCAGCTTCGGATCGATATGGTACAAACCGCCGCCGCGCTCGGCCCCAAGACAGCGGTGTAAGTCCGAAAGCGTGCACCGGACCGCCGCAGCAGATGGGAGTGAGAGGCGGCGGCCACGCCGAGCGATTCGAACTCCACGACTGCCAGCTGCCGCCGCATCTGCTACGCCGGCGTAGCCCACGCGGTTGTAGAGCAGGAAACAGCGGCAAACGGCGGTAGTTGGCGCGCCCGGCAGGATTCGAACCTGCGGCCCCAAGCTTAGAAGGCTCGTGCTCTATCCATCTGAGCTACGGGCGCGTGGGCGCCTCATAGCCGGGATTGTGCGGGGGCGAAACGGCGATACTGTGCGCGGCATGAGCGAGGGCGAAAGGGCAGTGCGAGCGGTCGACGCGCAGGCGCTGGAAGGCAGGCATTTCCGCTATTTCGACTTTGTGATGGCGGCCTTTGTCGTCGTCCTCGTGCTGTCGAACGTGCTGGGCGCCGGTAAGGTGGCCGAGATCGTGCTGCCGGGCATCGGGCCGTGGCCGTTCGGGGCGGGCATCCTGTTCTTTCCCGTTTCCTATGTGATCGGCGACGTGCTGACCGAGGTCTATGGCTATGCGCGGGCGCGGCGGGTGATCTGGGCCGGGTTCGCGGGCCTGGTCTTCATGGCGTTCATGTCGTGGGTGGTTGTGAAGCTGCCGCCGGCGCCGGAATGGACCAACCAGCCGGCGTATGAGGCGATCTTCGGCCAGGTCCCGCGGATCGTCTTCGCTTCGATGGTCGCTTTCTGGGCGGGCGAGCTGGTGAACTCCTATGTGTTGGCCAGGATGAAGATCTGGACCGGCGGCAAGCACCTGTGGACCCGCACGATCGGATCGACGGTGGCGGGGCAGGGCGTGGACAGCCTGATCTTCTACCCGCTCGCCTTTTGGGGCGCGGTAGGCTGGACGACGCCTTTGGTGATGAAAGTGCTCGTCACGCAATGGGTGCTGAAGGTCAGCTGGGAAGCGATCCTGACGCCCGTCACCTACGCCGTGGTCGGCTTCCTGAAACGCCGCGAAGGCGTGGATGTGTTCGACGAAGGCACGAACTTCACGCCGTTTTCGGCGAAGGTCTAGGCGGCCACCGTCTCCAGCAGGCCTTCGAACAGGCGGCGGCCGTCGGTGCCGCCGTGGGCGGCTTCGACCTTGCGTTCCGGATGCGGCATCATGCCCAGCACATTGCCCTGGGCATTGAGGATGCCGGCGATGTCGCGGGCGGAGCCGTTGACCGCCTCGGCGTAGCGAAAGGCGACACGGCCTTCGCCGTCCAGCCGATCGAGCGTCTCGGTGTCGGCGAAATAGTTGCCGTCGTGGTGGGCGACGGGAATGCTGATCCGCTCGCCGGCGTCGTAGCGGCTGGTGAAGGCGGATTGGCTGTTCTCGACCGTTAGCGCGACATCGCGGCAGACGAAATCGAGGCCGGCGTTGCGCATCAGTGCGCCCGGCAGCAGGCCGATCTCGGTGAGGATCTGGAAGCCGTTGCACACGCCCAGCACCGGCACGCCGCGTTCCGCCGCCTCGACGACGGCGCGGATGATCGGGCTGCGCGCCGAAATCGCGCCGCAGCGCAGGTAGTCGCCGTACGAGAAGCCGCCGGGCAGGGCGATCAGGCCGATGTCGTCGGGCAGTTCGGTCGCGCGATGCCACACCATTTCAGGGACGCGGCCGGTCACGTGCTCGATGCCGACGGCCAGGTCGCGGTCGCAGTTGGACCCGGGAAAGACGATGACCGCGCTCTTCATATGCCCGCTTCCCTCACAATCGCTCGATCTTGAAATTCTCGATCACTGTGTTGGCGAGCAGCTTGGTGCACATCGCCTCGATATCCGCGTCGGGCGTGCCATCGGCGAGGTCGAGCTCGATCAGCTTGCCGGCGCGGACGTCGTTCACCCCCTGAAACCCCAGCCCGTCGAGCGCATGATGAATGGCCTTGCCCTGGGGATCGAGGACACCGTTCTTGAGTGTGACGAAGATGCGGGCTTTCATGGCCGACGCCCTAGGCCGGAGCGTAGCAGTGGGCAAGTTGCGCAGAAATATTTTGCGCTAGAATGCGGCCCGCAGCGTAACCCTTGCCTGGCGCGGCTCGACAGGGTGGATGTGGCGGTCCTCGACGCCGCCGGCCCGTTCGCCGGGAAGGCGGGAGGCGTAGAAATAGCTGATATAATCCTTGTAGCCGACCACGCCTTCGGAGCCGGACAGCGCAATGCCGATCTGCGGCAGGCTGCGGCCATAGACGATGATGTCACCGGGCGGAGTCTCGTCCGAAACTTGCGCCAGCGCAGGGCCGCACGCAAAGACGCCAAAGCAGAACGCGACCAACGCCGGCTTCATCGCCGCCCCCCGGAAAAGCCTCTCGAACCGGTATAGACCGGGTCCGCTCGCCTCCCATGACTAGCCGCGGGCGGCGGGGCGTCGCGGCATCCGCGACAGGATCGCCGCCCAACGCGACGGATCGGCGAAGGAATCTGCTGTCCTACACGCTTTCGCCTGTGCGAACATTGTAACGGCTCTTTAAAATCGTCCGCTTGGTGAGCATGCGATAATGCACATTTAGCATGTGCCGAACGTGCCGTTCGCACAGCATGGCCAGTGCGACCTTTAGTGACCTTTCGCCGCTCGGACGCGGGCCGCCGGCCTATTTCCCCCTGCGTTTCCTGTGGCTTTCCAGGTCCAGCACCGCGCTATCGCCGTCTTCGGGCAGCAGGCCCAGGCGGCGCGCGACTTCCTGATAGGCCTCGACTTCGCCGCCCAGGTCGCGGCGGAAGCGGTCCTTGTCGAGCTTCTCGTTGGTTTCCATGTCCCACAAGCGGCAGCCATCCGGGCTGATCTCGTCGGCCAGGATGATGCGGCCGAAATCATTGTCCCAGATGCGGCCGAACTCCAGCTTGAAATCGACCAGGCGGATGCCGATGCCGGCGAACAGGCCGCACATGAAATCGTTGATGCGGATCGCCATGTCGGTGATGTCGTGCATCTCCTCCTGGCTGGCCCAGCCAAAGCAGGCGATATGCTCTTCGGAAATCAGCGGATCGCCGAGCGCGTCGTCCTTATAGTAATATTCGACGATCGTGCGGGGGAGCTGGGTGCCTTCCTCGATGCCCAGCCGCTTGGACAGCGTGCCGGCGGCGACGTTCCTGACCACCACCTCGATCGGAATGATCTCGACCTGGCGGATCAGCTGCTCGCGCATGTTGAGGCGGCGGATGAAGTGAGTGGGAATGCCGATCGTGCCGAGGAGCGTGAAGATATGCTCGGAGATGCGGTTGTTCAGCACCCCTTTGCCGCTGATCGTGCCC
>JAESFN010000220.1_pt1 | contig 75984 bp, 68 predicted proteins | sample 9269411 | NCBI WGS metagenome assembly JAESFN01 (sample SAMN14505399, study PRJNA617100) | algae metagenome | isolation source: Iphinoe sp. HA4291-MV1 and co-occurring heterotrophs from trail next to... | place: USA: Maunawili Falls, Hawaii | collected 2009-07-25
TAATGACTAATGACTAATGACTAATGACTAATGACTAATGACTAATGACTAATGACTAATGACTAATGACTAATGACTAATGACTAATGACTAATGACTAATGACTAATGACTAATGACTAATGACACCTTTCACCCTTTGAATTAACAGACCCAAGCTGGAAAAAAGATATTTGGTTATGAAAGCAATTATGGTAGTGGGAACGACATCCCATGCAGGGAAATCACTGTTAACCGCAGCTATTTGTCGCATCTTGTTGCGCCGTGGCTGGCGAGTGGCTCCCTTCAAAGGTCAAAATATGGCTTTAAATGCTTATGTTACCTCCAATGGTGGGGAAATTGGCTACGCCCAGGCGGTACAAGCTTGGGCTGCGGGAGTAACCCCTTGGGTAGAAATGAACCCTATTTTACTCAAACCACAAGGAGATATGACCTCTCAAGTCATTATCAAGGGAAAACCTGTGGGTAGAGTCAGTGCTGTAGAGTACTACGAACAATATTTTGACTTGGGGTGGCGAGCAATTGAAGAATCTCTACAGCATTTGAGTACAGAATTTGATTTGTTGGTTTGCGAAGGTGCTGGTAGCCCTGCAGAGATTAATATCAAGCACCGAGACTTAACTAATATGCGGGTGGCAAAACACTTGAATGCTTCAACTCTACTGGTTGTTGATATTGACAGAGGTGGTGCTTTTGCTCATGTCGTAGGAACCCTGGAGTTGCTGGAGCCAGAAGAACGCGCTTTAATTCGGGGTATAGTTATTAACAAATTCCGTGGACAGCGATCGCTCTTAGAATCGGGAATAAAATGGTTGGAAGAACGCACTGGTATTCCTGTTGTCGGTGTTATCCCTTACTTGGAACAGTTCTATCCGGCGGAAGATTCCCTTGACTTGTTGGAACACAGAGTACAAAAATTACAAACTGAACTCAACATCAGTATCATCCGCTTACCAAGAATTTCTAACTTTACCGACTTTGACCCATTAGAATCAGAATCTACAGTTGCCGTAAAATACATAAGTCCTAAGCAAGAACTCGGACATCCTGATGCACTGATTATTCCTGGTACAAAAACAACAATTCCTGATTTGATTCTGTTGCAAAAAAGCGGTATGGCAGAAGCAATTCAACACTATGCAGCAGCAGGTGGTACAGTTTTAGGTATTTGCGGTGGCTATCAAATACTAGGTCAGATGATAGCTGATCCAGAGGGACTTGAGGGACAAGCTGGCAGATATCAAGGACTAGGGTTATTACCGTTAAAAACTGTGATCACAGGACAGAAAATCGCTCGTCAACGCCAAGTTACCTCGTATTATCCACAAACGGGCTTACCCGTAACAGGATTTGAAATCCACCAAGGGCGATCGCGTATAGAAGTTCCTACAACAGAAACTCAAAACTACCATACTCTATTCGATGATGCTAACTTAGGTTTGGTGGATAGTTGTCTATCAGTTTGGGGTACTTATCTCCACGGTATTTTTGACAACGGTCCTTGGAGACGTGCTTGGTTAAATCACTTACGTCAACAGCGGGGTTTAAAATCTTTGCCTACAGGTGTTGCCAATTACCGGGAACAAAGAGAGCATATTTTAGACTCTCTGGCAACTGAAATTGAACGCCATTTGGACTTAACACCGTTTTTGTCTTGAAGATTTTGTCTTGAAGGTAATTTTCATGACTGTTCGCGTCCGCTTTCTACCAGATGATGTTACAGTTAATGCCGAAGTAGGAGAACCACTGCTGGATGTAGCAGATCGGTCTGGTGTGTTCATTCCCACTGGGTGTTTGATGGGGTCGTGTCACGCTTGCAGTGTGGAAGTTGAGGATGGAGACACCATCCGCGCTTGCATTACAGCAGTACCACCAGGACGCGAAGAGTTGACGATAAATTTGTTTAGTGATCCAACTTGGTAATAGTTAATGCGTTATTAGTGGTGCTTAAGCACTTATCACAAGCCAGTTATCAGACTATTCGGTCGTATCTGTTTGTTCATCTTCTTCAGTCGTATCACTTACAGCAAGATTAATGGCTTGCATAAGCTGTTGAATTATTTTTGGATGTAGAACTTTTCCTGAATGAAAAGGAATCACAACTCTCTGGTCTTCTCGGCGATAAATTCTATGACTACCCTTACTTCTAATCTGGATAAAACCAGCATCCAATAATAGTTTTTCAGCTTCCTTTGCTCTCAGGCGCGGGAGTTTAGGCAACTTGTACCTCCAAGGTCATTGTTACAATTTCCTTGCTAAGCAGCGCCTGTTTCTCTGAATCTGATAAAGTTTCTATGTAGAGTTCAACTGCTTCTTTGATGTTTGCTTGTACTTCTTCTAAAGAATCGCCCTGAGATTGACAGCCTGGAAGTTCAGGACAATAAGCATAATATCCATATTCATCTTGCTCGATAACAATGCTGACTTTATACGACATATAAATTGTCCCCTTTCTCGCTTAAATTGTAATTTTCTCAGTCTAAATCTATATCTCCCCATTCTCCACGTTCTTAAACATCATCACAAATCCGCCGCTGGGGGTCATCTTTACTCATACCGTTGTTAGGGTTTTTCAAGTAGTCTCGCGCCCAAGAGCAACCGCGCCTTAACAAATCATCAAGATTCAAGTTCCACAGAATCACCTTTCCGTCTGCACCTGCAGAAGCAAGCATCTGACCATCCGGACTGAAACTGACGCTAGCAACCGGAGCATCATGCCCAGTTAGGGTGGTAATCAATTTGCCATTCCGCCGCCAGAGTTTGACGGTTCCGTCAGCACTTGCAGAAGCGATGATCCCCCCATCCGAGCTGAAACTGACCCACCAAACCGCAGCGCTATGCCCAGTTAGGGTGGTAATCAATTTGCCATTCCGCCGCCAGAGTTTTACAGTATTGTCCATACTAGCAGAAGCAATCGTCTGCCCATCTGGGCTGAAACTGACGGCATAAACCTCAGCGCTATGCTCCTTAAGGGTGGTAATCAAAGTGCCATCGCGCTTCCAGAGATTGACGGTATGATCCCAACTTGCAGAAGCAATCGTCTGCCCATCTGGGCTGAAACTGACTGCCCGAACTGCATCGCGATGACCCCTGAGGGTGGTCATCAAGCTGCCATCGCTGGCTCTCCAGAGTTTGACAGTATTATCCTTACTTGCAGAAGCAATCGTCTGCCCATCTGGGCTAAAAGCAACTCCTCGAACCTCATCGCTATGGTTAGCAAGGGCGGTAATAAAGCTGCCATCGCTGGCTCTCCAGAGTCTGATGGTATTATCCTTACTTGCAGAAGCAATCGTCTGCCCATTTGGGCTGAAAGCGACTCCCCGAACCTCATCGCTATGCCCAGTGAGGGTGGTCATCAAGCTGCCATCGCTGGCTCTCCAGAGTTTGACAGTATTATCCTTACTTGCAGAAGCAATCGTCTGCCCATTTGGGCTGAAAGCGACTCCCCGAACCTCATCGCTATGCCCAGTGAGGGTGGTCATCGAGTTGTCATGCCACTTCCAGAGTTCGACGATACCGTTAGCACTAGCAGAAGCGATGGTTTGCCCATTTGGGCTGAAACTGATGTCATTAACCCCAATGCTATGTCCAGTGAGAGTAGTAATCAAGCTACCATCGCTGGCTCTCCATAGTTTGATGGTCCTATCCCGACTTGCAGAAGCAATCGTCTGCCCATTTGGGCTGAAACTGACGGCATAAACCTCAGCGCTATGCCCAGTGAGGGTGGTAATTAACCTGCCATCACTGGCTCTCCAGAGTTTAACGGTTTTGTCAAAACTTGCAGAAGCAATCGTCTGTCCATCCGGGCTGAAACTGACGTCATAAACCTCAGCGCTATGCCCCTTGAGGGTGATAATCAAGCTGCCATCTCGCCGCCAGAGTTTGACAGTTTTGTCAAAACTTGCAGAAGCAATCGTCTGCCCATTAGGGCTGAAACTGACCCTCCTAAACCCCTTGCTATGCCCCTTGAGGGTGGTAATCAAACTACCGTCTCGCCGCCAGAGTTTAACGGTTTTGTCCAAACTCCCAGAAGCGATGGTCTGCCCATCCGGGCTGAAACTGACGCCATAAACCTCATCGCTATGCCCCTTGAGGGTGGTAATCAAGCTGCCATCTCGCCGCCAGAGTTTGACAGTTTTGTCCAAACTCCCAGAAGCAATCATCTGCCCATTAGGGCTGAAACTGATGCCATAAACCGCAGCGCTATGCCCCTTGAGGGTGATAATCAAGCTGCCATCTCGCCGCCAGAGTTTGACGGTTTTGTCCAAACTCCCAGAAGCAATCGTCTGCCCATCCGGGCTGAAACTGACACCGTAAACCTCATTGCTATGTCCAGTTAGGGTGTTTTGCTCTCTTACGCCGTAAACGACCTGTTGCAACGCCGTCACTACCTGCATTCGGGTGTCAGGTTCTACTTTGCCTGACTGTTGTAATTGTCGCAGTTTTTTCCCTGCCTTTAAGCTTTCTTTGAGCCCCTCAAGTTGTAAATTTGAGCCAAAAATCGCACTGCCAGAGGCGCTTTCTTCTTTGAGTTCAACAATTGTCTTCTGCTTTTGGACTTCTGTCGATTTTATAAAGGCAAAAATAGCTGCTCCACTCACAAGTATAGTAGAAGCAATGGCTACACTAGTCCTGGTCTGAGCTGCTTGACGCGCTTTCCTTTCCTGCTCTAGCTCTCTTTGTCTACGTTCTTCTTCTTCTCGCCGCAGACTAGAGCGTAACCCCAAACTCAACTCAATAAACACCCGCTCAGATGGACTGACTTCCTCTCGCCGCTGTTGCAACCAATCCTCAGCTTCCGCTAAACATATACCATGCAATAGAGCGCCCTCATCATTATTGGTAATCTCCCATTGACGTTTTGTTCCCCGTAAGCGCTCTTGCCAAGTGCGAAAAGTGCGATCGCTCTTCATCCACTCTTTCAAGCGTCCCCAACCTTGAATCAAAGCCTCATGCACGACTTCCACTGTTTCTTGGGAGGTTGCTTCCTCATAACCAATCACCACTAGACGCATATCCTCACTGTTGAGGTGCGTCACCAACTCCCAGTTTTCTTCTCCGATCTCTTGGCGCGTGGCTAAACGACGGGTATCTTCTGTTCCCGTTGTTTCTCCTGGACGCACCAGTTGTGTAAAAACTCGCCGTATCTGTTTTGATTGATACTCTTGAGCTATCTGGTCGTATACTTCCTCTGCGTGTTTTCCTAGTGCCTCTTGGATACCGCCAATTTCATCGTAAGCTTGATTCGTGAGTTGGCGAGTTCTGTGTTTTGTTGCTTCTGCCCAAAGCTGTTTCAGGGCAAATTCCAGCAAAGGTAGTTTGTCTGGTGGCGATTTATGTTGCGAATTTTCCGCTTCCTTGTGTGGTTTTTTGCCAACATCATTGAGAATCCGCTCTATCAGTCCTGTCTCTAGTGTGACACCCAAGGAGTCTGCTGGACGTGCGATCGCTTCCCCTAATTCCTGCTCATTCATCGGTCCCAGGTTCAAACAGTTATTCTCCAAGGCATCGTTAAAAGCGCGGTAGGATTGAGCATAGCCATAAAAGTCAGACCGTAGCGTCAGCACCAGTTTGAAATGAGGCGCATCGTACACTGCCCCCAACACGCAATCCAGAAAACTCTCGCGTTCCTCAAAATCTGGGCAGAGGGTATAGAGTTCCTCAAATTGGTCAGCGACTAACAAAATCGATTTGGGATTAGTTGATGATATCCTGGCTATGAATTGAGTTAAAGCATTCTTGTTTGAGCGCAGTTTCGTTGCCAGTTGGTGAATGTGCAAGAAGCGATTAGCTTGGTTTGTCTGAGATTCACCTTCATCCCCAGCACCCGCCTGAGTTGATTGCAAAGTGAAAAGTGCTGCAGCTAGGGCATCCAACGGACGCTTTCCAGGACGGAAATGGGCAATTTGCCAGTCATCCGGCTCCTTAAGCAGATAGGGAATCAGTCCAGCAAACACCACCGAAGACTTACCCCTACCGCTTGGTCCAATCACCGCCACTAGCGGCTTTTTATTCACCGCCTCTAATAGCCGTTGTGTAAAAGCTTCCCGTCCAAAAAACACCGATTTATCTTCTTCTCGGAAAGCGGATAACCCTTTGTAAGGACAACGAGGAGTACCTCCCAAATCTATCCATCTTGGTGGTAATTCTGCGGGATTCTGGCAAATGACAGGTAACCAACTGGCATAGGGAAATTCATTTTCTAACCACTCTAGGCGTTCCCGTGCTTGTCGCACTGCCAAATACAGAGGTTTTCCAATGGCAAAGGCAGCCAGAAAGTATTTTAAAAACTCCTGTGCTACCTTATCTGCGACTGGCTCCCGCATGACTATCACTTGCGGAAGCTGCAAAGACGCCAACTGCCGTGCTAATCCTAACCCATCACAACAGTTGAAAATTGTCAAGCGTAAGCCCCGTTGTATTGCTGCGGTGACGGCGTAGTTTAATTCGGGAATGGTTAAACTTTCCCTTGGGTTAACTTGAATCTTGCCTGTGTCCCCTTCAGTTTCGCCGTGCCCAGCAAAAAACAGAATACTCCATCCTGTATTGTCCCACAGTTTCTCGTTTAATTCTTGGCGAGATGGTTCAACCAGAAAGACGATTTCGGCATTGGGTAAATTTTTTTGTAATAATTGGCGGTCTGTATCAATATCAATTCCTGTGCAATCGCCAAGAATAGCTAAAATCCTGACTTTTTCTCTGGGTATCGTATTTTTTACTGTAGTGGCTGCTTCAAAAGTTGTCGTGCTTAAAGCGAGTTCAGCATTGGGGTAACGCTCAAAGAAGTCCCATAAATGCCAGGGAAGTTGCCGTAACTCTGGGTTTTCTGTTTGCAAGAGTACCCTAATCGTGTCATCGCGGTGTAATATTTCTTTCAATCTTTCACGAATCCGGCGAAATTCCTGGGATTGGTTGAACCAAGAATTGATCTGATTTCGCAACGCCTCAGCTGCACCCACCGCCTGTTCTGTGTTGATGGAAGCGTTGGTGACTCCAATTTTTGGTTGAATTGCTCGTGAAAGTTGGTGGTGATGAGCCTGTTGCCATTTTTGATAATATTGGGGCAATTCTGGGCATGGAGGTAATTCACCGGAAATTCCTGCTGATAGGGATGTATCCTCTTGACCTATTTGAAGGGTGACGGTAAAACCTCGCTGAAAATCTCCAACCACGAAGTTGAGGACAACTATTTTATCCATGACATGTTGGATAGGTTTAAGAATTTTCCTCTAACAAGGGAACAAGGGGCGGAATACAGCCGAGGCGAATTAGATCACAAAATGTTCGGTGATGCTATCTGCTGCTAGTGTAACTCTAATACAGAATTTATCACCAGGAGAACCCGTAAACTGGAGTTGTAGCCAGTTATCTGTTCTTGCTTGAGCTGACAAGCTGGGAATTGGCTCACCAAATTCATCAAGTACACTCAGCTTTACTCCATCTGCGAGATAAAGGGAATCATTTCCCGGATAAAGCCGCAGGCGAATATCGATTTCTTCCTCCGAAAGTTTTCGTTGCCTAACAATCAAAGTAACGCTGTGTTCGGGCATTTGTATCCCTAATCTCATCACCTTAGCAGCGTTGACTTCTGATTCGTCAGCACTGCGGGTAGAACGAACAGAACTAGCAAATACCAATTCTTCCGGTTGCCATTCCCCATCAAACAAGCCGTCAAACCATTGATTTAAGCGCACTAACCCCTGTTCGAGTCCCAAAATGACATTTTTGACAGGAGAAACCCCGTTTAGGGGTTCTAGACTATCAATCAAATCTTCCAATGAACCCAACTGACTCAGAGATAATTCTTCTTTTGTCACTTTTGCGACAAACCCTAAGAGTGTTGCTTCCCAAGCTTCCTCATCAATTTGTACTACGACATAACCAATGCGATTGGCTTTGCCACTGCCCCTTGGGCAATCACCGACGGTGGGGCGTAGCCCATCGCTCCAAACTTCTGGTGGTACATAACAAGTTTTTGCATTTGGTAATACTGGAAGACATTCTAACTTGCCTATATCTTTTATTTGTAAATCAGCCACATTCATCAGCGCCCGTGAAACTGAATTCCAGCTGTAACTTTTATCTAATTCCGTTTCTATTTCCATACACTGGCAGTAAAAATTTACCGCATACACTGCCAAAGTGTTGAAGCGAATTTGTTGTGCTTTCTCGCTGTTTTTCTGACAGCGACTGAACTGTTCAGCAAGTTGAGAAGCATCCGCTGTCAGAGGAACTGTAAACTTCACCGATTCTATCAGGTTGCTCATAGTTAATTGACTCCTATTTTTGAAAATATTCTTTAAATTTTAGGGCAAAATGCTCTATAGATCGTTGATAAAAACTCGACAAAGTAACCAAAGTAATACCCAATTCATCTGACATCGCTTGCCAGGATTGTTCATCTAATCTGCGTAAAGCGATTTCTTGAAAGTTTGCCTGGGGATGTCCTTTCACGTGTCTCCTTTTGAACTCTCCATCGGTATCTTCAGCAATAAATTGCCGCACTTCTTCATATTCACAAAAGGTATATTTAGGTGATTCAATTATCTCTTTTAGCATCATTTCAGAACCATCAGCAGAATAGGAATTTTTCAGCGGAGCATCTAACGACCGTGTTTGCTGCTCCTTAAGGTACTTGTTAATCGCATCCTTAAATCTCTTATCGAGTATGAAATTGACCCAGGTTATAACCTTGCCCTCTTTTGGATCATATTGATGAACTTTACGGCAAACATACAACCAAGTTTCTTGGAGTGCTTCAGCGTAAACTTGGCGGGGAAAATCTGATTTGCCTTGACAAAACAACTTGCCAGATTTTTGAATAGTATGAATTAGGAGTGTTAATGCTTTATCTCTGGCTCTTTTACGAATTTTAGCATCCAGAGTTTCTACTCTATCCGTCGTTTCCGGTGAATTCTGCTGAACGACTTGAACTAGCTCTAGCAATTGCTTGTCAATTTCATCCATAAAGCGATTTGTTTTACTTATTTGCTAATTGGTGATCATTAATTACCAAATAACCAATCACTAAATTGTGTTTTGTACGATTAGCGATAAGCAGATATAACGAATACGTAAGTGTAAAACACTATAGATAATAATAGCTCTTAGTTGTAATGGATACAGCTATTATCTGACTTTTCCCGTTATCTTTTTGGCGGAGCGATCGCTTACGGCTGCCCCTATCCCAAAGTCCTATTCTCTCGTGATTAATTGTCATTAAAATTAACTTGTTGACAAGAGGCTTGGGTGTGAAACCCTTGCTATTTCGATGGTTTCCGACTTAACGGGAAAAGTCAGAGCTATTATGGGGTAAGACAGACAGATCTAATCTTGGACGGGCGAAACGCCCATCCCACAAGAATTTCACCATGAATCAGCCCCCTGTGCTTTGAGTTCTCTAATTGATATAACTCAGCACAAGGGGCAAATTATGCGTAGACTAAAAATTTTTTAGAAGCTACAACGATAAACTGTCACGCATTGCATTTACACACAACCAGGGGCTGAACAACTTGCTATTACTGGTTTTCTTCGTTTTAAATTTTGAATGCGTGAATGCGTGAATTGCTTATTACTGCCTACCCTACTGGGGTGCATTCAATTTCGCTTGAAGAGCGTATTCTCGAAACTTTTCCATATCAACCTTGAGAGTTGATTCAACCACCCGTCCCAAAAACAAATTATCCATTATTTTCCCCAGAATACCAGGGATGGCATAGCCAACAGTCAATTTAACAATACTATTACCGTGGCGGTCATAAAAACGCACTGCCCCCCGATTCGGTAAACCATCCACCGACTCCCACTGGATGATTTGATTGGGAACAACTTTAAGAATACGGGATTTCCAAGTAAACTCCAAACCCCCAGTATTAAGTTTCCATATCGATATTTCTGGATTATCCTCCGGAACCTTCACCGAATCAATCCATTTCATCCAGCGGGGCATTTGCTCCAAATCAGACCATAGACTCCAGACTAACTCTATGGGAGCCTCTACCTCAACCTGCACACTATGCTCCAACCAATCTGCCATTCTTCCTTCGCGTCCTTCGCGTCTATGTCCTTGTCCTTCGACACGCTGCGCTAACGTGGTTCGTTACTTCTTCACATTCTCCAAAATCGCCTTCGCCGCAAGCCTTCCCGAAATTGTTGCCCCCTCCATACTATCGATATAATCCTGCTGTGTATAACTCCCCGCTAGGAAGAAATTAGAAATCGGCGTCTTCTGGCGAGGACGATAAATATCCATTCCTGGTGCTTCTCTGTACAAAGACTGAGCAAGTTTCACCACATTGTACCAAGTCATGTTCAGCTCTCGTGAGGAGGGGAACAACTCATGCACTTGCTTGAGGACATGCTGAGCGATCGCTTCATTACTTTGCTTAATAAACGGATCACCTGGTGTCAGCACCAGCTGCAATAGTGAACCTTGCCCTTCTTTGTAATAATCCCCAGGACTAGTCAATGCCAAATCAGCAAAACAAGAAAAGTCAGCATCCCCAGTATAAAGCAAATTATCTATTCCCGCTGCATGATTGAGCTGCTTGCGCTCTTGAGTATCATGCAGTTCCGTTACCCAGCCATCAAACCGCAACTGAACTGTTGCTACTGGTACACATTCCAACTTGTATATATTGTCAAACTCCGACCAGTTGCGCCACTGTTGAGGTAACAAACGCTGAATTCCTGGAACATCACAAGCGGCGACATAGGCATCAGCTGTGATCACGTTTTCTGTATCACCATCAGCTATAACCATACCAGTGACATGGGTTTGATGTTCTTCCTCAGTAAACTGTATTTCTCGTACTCTCCTACGAGTGTAAACTTTTGTTCCTCTCGCTTCCAGATACTCCAATATTGGTTTATGCAGGTACTCATAGGGGGAACCTTCCAGCATTCGCAGCTTCGATGCTTCGGTTCTCACTGCAAATAGCTGGAAGATTGTCAGCATACAACGGGCAGAAATATGTTCGCAATCGATAAAACCGAGGGCATAGGCGATGGGGTTCCACATCCGCTTAATGCTACTCTCATTACCGCCATGACTACGAAACCAGTCGGCAAAGCTGACTTTATCCAAGTCGCGGATATTTTTCATCGCGCCGTTAAAGTCCACCAAACCGCGTACTATCGGGCTGGTTCCTAATGCCACAGCATTTTGCAACTTATCCACTAACGAAAGTTGGGAAGTGGTGAAAAACGCCTTTAATCCATGAAAAGGTGCACCCATGATGAAGCGAAAATCTAAAGCACCAACTTTTCCCCCTTGATTGATGAAGGTATGAGCATGCTCTTTTGGACGCAGGTTTTCCAGCACCCCCACTTTTTTCATCAATTCCAAAAGCTGGTAGTAGTTGCCAAAGAAGACATGTAACCCCATTTCAATATGATTGCCATCGCCATCAACCCAGCTGCCTACTTTTCCTCCAATAAACGGACGAGACTCAAAAATGTGGACTTCACAACCAGCATCTGATAAATCGACAGCGGTTGCTAGCCCAGCCAGTCCCGCTCCTACGATCGCAACGCGCATTCCGTCTTTCCTTTTCAGTTTCATTACAAATTGTAACTGGGTTGGTGTCGGAATTGGCTACTTAATTCAAGTGCTGGGTTGTCAGTTATGAGTGGTTGTTTTGCTAACTACTAACCACTCCCACTTACCTGCTTGCTTCTGTAGCCTCCTCAGAGGAAAGCGGCAGTCCACGGATCAGCTCTCGGATAACATCCGTTGCTGGTCTACCCGTCTGCCGACAATACCCCTCCAGTTTTTCTGCCTCCTGTGCTGCTAAATTCACAGTGATACGTTTTACAGCCCATTTCTTATTTGTCATCTTAATTCTACTATCTGCTGGTTGTTAACATCATCAAAAGAAACTAACTAGAGATGAAAACGATAAGATTATCAGAGTTTTTGTCAGGAAACAAGTCATTTCGTTGAGACTAAAAATTTGTTCAGTTTTGTGAAAGTATGCTTCATTCTTGGATAAAGTTTAAAAAGATAACTCCTTTTATTGCTCTTGGTACAGGAAAAATAGCGCACACTCGTTGCTATGAGAATAAACTCAGCAACAAGATGAACAAACCCTGAGTATAAATTTTATAAAATTAGTTGAGATCTCTTCTGTTAACCAAATCACGAATTTCAATGTTTGTGGTTACAAAGTATTCCACTTTGTCTATAGCCCAAGACAACCAAACATTTTAGATCTCAAATCATAGTCATACCTTACAGCTACCTTGTATGCATATTCTAATCGCATCTATAGGTGGTCATCAACGACTTTAAAGTTGGCACTAACAAGAAACTGCTTCCAAAACGAAACTTGTTTTGTGAACGTTTGGCTAGTGTCATCAAAACGCATACTCAAAAAGTTGATTACTTTGCTCTCAAAACTTGTGCATTTTTTTCTTAATCGCCCCCACTTCTAAACTACTCCGTATTTGACAACTAAATGAGGAGCTATCTGTCTGGTGTCGAGTTCTCACCTGGTGTTCATAAGAGAGATAACCTTCAAAGGCTAGTCTCATTACCAAAGAAAAGAGGTTAGAAGTGCTTTGCTAGGTGTAGACATCCACAACTGTCTGGCAAGCCTAAGGATTTATACAATACTGTTTGAGTTCCATCGACAGTGGGATTTCCATTTTGTTCCAGACTTTTGTATTAACATTCCGTAATAGTTCTATTCATTTTCGGGTTGCTTTTTCTCATCCTACTTGTAGTACTACTTACCTTAATGAAGTTCAACATGTAGTTCGTTTCTATCTCATCAGCATCTATCTGGGATTCTGTCAATAGCTTTGAAACCACAGTTGCCTTTAAATTTAACAATATCATACTTTTCTTTGTCTTTTAAGGAATCTAACTTATCAACAAAAACCTTTCATAAAAACTCAATTTATTATCATAAGACTACATGAATGAAAACATCTATTGATTGGATTGTATATCATTCCCTTGAGGAAAAATTATTTTTTACTAACTTTTTATCATTTTTGTTATAAACATTGTTTTTACTTTATATATAAAATATTTTTAAAGCTATTTTAAAAATTTCAACTCTGCTTTTTATTATTTTTCTAAACTAGATTCATGAAAACTTTATTGTCAGCAATGATTAAAGCTGATAGGAAATTTATCAATGAGATGTACGATAGCGTATAGTCATCTGAATGGAAGTTATAACTAACTTCCTAACTAGCTATACACGAAATCTGCATCTATAAGAAGATATTGATAGTTGCACAGGAGTCCAAGAAGAAATGGAAATAGGGATACGGAGAATGGAGAACTTTGAAAATATTTCTTCACATCTCCTATATATGCCACTTCTAGTTTCCATTACTCTTATCCCAAATATCAGGAGTTTACCAATCCTATTGATGATAGATTAAAAGAAAATTGAAGATAACCTTAGGTAACTCTTAAATTGTCAATCTTGATATGAATATTGCACATGAAGTATGCATTAGCACCAACAACAAAGATAAATTTACTATGAAGGTACTGAAATTTTAATAACAAAATATAAAGCCTCCCTTATCTATATTTTGTTCTACATTTGAGCTAAATAATACTCTGGCAGTACATAACTCTTTTATCTTTTTTATAGATTTAAAAGTTTAAAAACTAAAAAATAAAAATTTATTTATTTTTCTTAAAGAGATGAAACACTTCACATCTGCACTACTCAAACTACAAGTAGTACGAAAGACACACTAGGCTTGTCCACTAAGACTGAGTGAGGAATCTATCAATGTTTTTCCTTCACAGAAAATCGTTGGGAAGCTCACTCCACGCACGAGATGGGAGGAAGGACGCCCAACGATTTAGGTAATGGGTAAGTAGTTGGACAAAATTAAATTTATTTGTGGAGACAGGGAACAGGAAAACGATGTGTGTAATTAATTCTGTTTAAGTACTTAATAGATAGGAAATTCTTACCCATTACCCCGAAATCCCACGTCATACCAAGTTGCGTTCTAACGGAGAACTTACTGTAGCTCTTGATTGCTGGGTCTCAAAGAGACACGCTGCTTTGTTGGCGCAAGCCTCCCTTAGGACTTACGCTTCACTCCGTTCCGTATGCTCTGAGTCCTTATGGACACGCTCTTACGAACGCTGCAGACAGATTCGCTCTTTGAGTGCAACTTGGTATCATTTATGCGTGGGATGAGCTTAACCCTATACCATTCCAACACTCTTTATTGTTTGTTTTACTGCATTTGTATCTGGCACCAATCATAAACACAGGGTGAGTAAAATGCCCATCCGAAAAAAGATATATTTAATACAAGAATGGATATGATTCTTTATAGTTTTGCTTAGACGTTTATTCAAATTAAAGTTGAGGCATGAGTTGAAGAGTGCCGATGCCCAAATCTTTGGGTGAGAGGAACTGCGCTTCAAACAAAGCCATCATATCTCGTAACTGAGGATTACCACGAGAAGCCCCTGTCAATCCTTTAGCAATAATCAAGCCACAGTATCCTTTGGTATTTTTACATCGCTGATTCCATTTTTTCCGAGCTTCTACGTGTATTGGATCGTCATCTTCAAACTCACCAAACAGGAACAATTCGCCGTTTTCGGTTTGTAACAAACCTAAGTCGTAGCGCGTCCCATCAAAGGGGTCAGCACCTGGATTAAAACAAATTGCCTTGAGTCCTCCAGCTTGTTCAATATTCTCAATCACAGTCTTTGCCTTAGGACGGGAAGTTTGAATCAAAATCACCGGCAAACCATCTCCTGTTTGTGTGATGTCCCCTGTTGTCTGATATTTTGCCTCCTTACGTAAGTAACTCAACATCTCCCATGACACAACTCCTAAACTGAGAAATGAGTCTTCTGGTATCAAATCATCTCGTAATGACCGAAAGATTGGTAGCGATTGCGAGTCACTCTCATCTTCTGAAGTGTCAAAACCTCCTAATTCCTCTAACTCGGCTGCTAACTCTGGCATCGAAGAGACAGCGATAGACAGTGATTCTGTTGGTTCATCTGACGACTCAGGTAACGAGATGCTATAGCGACGGCTCAGGGTGGGGAATGTGTCACCACCAAGCTGATGACGGTAATCACGTATAAAGTGGCAAAGGCTTTCTATTGCCACAAAGACGACAAGTGCTTCTTCCTCATACAACACAGAGCGCAGTCCTTCTAAAGGATGGATATTACCGAAAGTGGGGTCAAGTTCTGATAAAGGCAAATCTGCTAAGTCATCGAATTCGTCCTCGTCTTCCTCAAGATCGTCAGCACGCTCAAAGGTTAGAAACAGACAATCTTGTTTTAAAAAAGCTTCTTCTAAATGCCCTTGTGATTCGTCTTCTCTTAAAACAGTTGCGCGAAAACGCTTTAAAGACTCTTCTGAACGATACAACAAAATTCCATATTCCATCCCCAGCATCCCCATGACACTGGCATAGAGTGTACCAACATCCCATTGATTAATTTCTATGGACAAAATTTGCTGTTCTTCTAATAACTCCCAAGGTGCTGCTTGCCAAATTGCAAATGCTTTTTCTCGCAGCGCTTGTGCATACTGTGGAGGTAAATCGGGAACTTGGCTATCTAAAATTTCAGTAAATCCACGAAACAGTTCATCAATTAAAGGGAGTTCTGGTGTATAGTCAATCGCAATGTCCAAATCCTGTAGTACTCCGCGCAGATAAAATTGGATTTCGCGGTCCTTCACCACAATTCTTTGAGGACGAGCGGGTTTCGCGGGACTGTGAGGATGCTCCATCGCTCGCATGAGGGTACGAACAATTGCTTCTGGACCAGTTTCTGATGCTACTACGTCCATACCCCGGACAATACCTTGCGAGCCATCCACCCAAAGAATACATTCGCCCTTGGATTCTGGGTCTGAGTTCTGGGTTTGTGATGACGACAATGGACGGCGATCGCCCTCCCATACAGAAGGAATTTGAGTTAATTTCTTCAACCGACGACTGGTAGAGCGATTAAAACTTGTCATAGAGGTAGGTTAATCAAAAGAAGCAATATGGAATTAAACTTTTGGCTTGGGGCTAGCCTCGGATGAAAACTCTCTTTGGCTGCTTGGCAAGAAGTGGTTGCTGCTAGTGGCTACCACAAAGCTTGAACTTCTAAAATATCGAATCTCAAAACACATTGAATCTCTCAATTCTAGAATAAAAATCTTTGCGTGCTTTTGACGGGGTATTTACAATTCGCATTCCTGAGACATTAATGTCGCTAGAATGGAGACAAAAACTTTTGGAGCCACTAGGCAGTAAGCTTGGAGTGTGAATCAAAGAGCTTGCTGCTACAAAGTCAAGCTCACACCAGCTAAGGAGTAGAAACAGCAGATGACACAAGCAACTCAGTCTTTACAACGGGGAATTCAGTTGAGCGAAGCAGCATTGCAGCAGGTGAAATTCTTGCAAGATAAGCAAGGTCAAGACCTATGCTTACGGGTTGGAGTGCGTCAAGGTGGCTGCTCCGGAATGTCTTACATGATGGATTTTGAAGACCCCAGCAAGATTACCCCTCAAGATGAAGTTTTTGATTATGATGGCTTCAAAATTGTCTGCGATCGCAAAAGTTTATTATATCTCTACGGTTTGATGCTAGATTATAGCAACTCTATGATTGGCGGCGGTTTTCAATTCACTAACCCCAATGCCAGTCAAACCTGTGGTTGTGGCAAATCATTTGGAGTGTAATTATAGTCATTTGTCCTTTGTCATTCGTCATTCGACGAAGGACTCATGATTCATGACTAACGACTAACGACTAATGACTAATACAGTTGAATCTCTATTTGATACGGGTTTAGAACGTTATAAAGCAGGAGAACCAGCAGCGGATTTAATCCCTGTGTTTCAAGAGGTTTGCGATCGCGCTTCTAGAAGTAGTCCTGCTTGGACTTGTTTGGCGTGGTTGTATCTGTTAGATGACAAACCCAACTTTGCTTACAAGGCTGCACAAAAAGCTGTAAAACTCAATCCACAAGATCCTCAAGCACGTGTGAATCTTGCCGTTGCGATGCTGGAAACAGGTCAAAAAGGTTTGCGACAACACGTTGACTATGCACAACAGTTGATTTCTGTCAACCCAGACTGGCGAGAGGAACTCAAAAACAGCATTGAAGACGGTTTCAGTAGAAAACCAGACTGGCAAAGTTTGACAAAAGTCAAAAGCTGGCTGTTTTCAGAGGAATAATTGCTAAACAGTCCCAGGTCCACAGTCAATAGCTTTAAACTATTGACTGATGACTCATAACAAATGACTATGAAAGATAAATTTTTAAGCGGACTAAACTTGGTTTTAGTGGCAGATGTGTTCCTAGTTTTGTTTGGTTTTGGGTGGTTAGCTGTTGCAGTTATTGGTCAAGCAGTTGGAGTCCCCCTAGGCTTGGATTTGTGGCAAAAGCTTTGGCAACCTGTATTTAACCCTGCTATTGGCATCCTTATGGCTGGTGCCATCCTCAGTGGCATTGTTAATTGGGTTTCTCGAAAATTTATCAAAACTGGGAATGGGTAATTTTTTACCCCTCCACCCATAATTTTCTATTTCAAAATCTCTGCCAGTGCTGGTTCCAAATTAGGATACTTATACTCAAAGCCACTTTCTAAAGTGCGCTTGGGAAGCACTTGTTGACCTTCTAGAACGACCATTGCCCCATCTCCTAAAAGAGCTTCGAGAGCAAATGCCGGAACAGGTAACCAGGAAGGACGATGCATGACTTTTCCCATAGTTTGGCTCAATTGAGTCATTCGGACAGGATGGGGGGCAGTGGCATTATAGACTCCTTGCATTTGGGGTGTAGTTAAAGCTTGTAAAATCAAGTTAACGACATCATCTAAGTGAATCCATGAAAACCATTGCCTACCACTTCCTAGAGGACCACCGGCAAAGAGTTTGAACGGTGTAATCATTTTACCCAAAGCGCCACCCATACCCAAAACAATACCAAATCGTAAAATGACGAGTCGTACGCCTGGATCTGTTACCTTGCTCGCTTCTGCTTCCCAAGTTTGACATACTTGGGCAAGAAAATCGTGACCTGGTGAGTTGGTTTCATCATAGGTAGCCGTTTCACTTGTGCCGTAGTAACCAATAGCCGAAGCGTTAACCAAAACACTAGGCTTGGGGTTAGCGTTGACTATTGCGTCCACGATGTTTTGCGTAACGAACTTGCGGCTGTTTAAAATTTCCTGTTTGCGTTCGGCTGTCCAACGTCCTTCGCCAATGGGTTCACCTGCGAGATTGACAACACCATCACAACTAGAGATGGCACTTTGCCAAGAACCGGGTGTATTCGGTGTATAGATAACAGTTTCTACATTTGGAAAAGCGGTAGGTGGAAAAACTTTTTGGGCATAGGTTGTGTTACGAGTTAACACTAATACTTCCATACCCTCTCCATGTAATCGTTCTACCAAACGACTACCTACAAATCCTGTTGCTCCAGCAATTGCTATTTTCATGATTAATTTCCCCCAGACAGTCATTTTAAAGTTTTTTATGAAACTTTTGGTTTCGCCACTACAGTTTTGAGTAAGAAATTTGTTTGTATGTTGTGAGTACAGTCCTGTACCTCCTGCGGAGTTAGCTAACTCAAAACTTTGGTTCTTTAATGAATCTATAATGACTTGGCTGTTCGGTGGTTCGATATTATAGGATGGACGGAGTGTTAAAAGGCGTGGGGCTTTATGGCTCGCTATACCTGTTCATTTATTCTTTCTGTTCCCATAGATCAACTTCAACCCTTACTTATAGAACTTCTACAAGATTGTAATTTGGATGTTCAATACTATACATCGGATTACATCATGGCACGAGAATTTCTTGGATACGTATCCTTCTCCAAGCTAGTTACAGTAGAAGTACTAATTGATAAAAGTACAGCTACTGAAACAGAAACCCGAATGAGTATTGTGATTAAAAACGAGGAACTACCACTTCAAAGAGATAATCACTGCCGACAAATATTTGAATACGTTAAGCAGGCTATTGAGGATGGCCGCCATTGGCATCTTATTGAAAGCATAGCAGGCTAGTACCGCTCTTGTGTTCGTCAAAAGTGAGCTAGTGCGGTAGAGTTCAGCGCTGCAGGAGAGTAACCCTGGCGCAGCCAAAGAGTGGAGAAGATACAAGGGAAGGTGTAAGCAGTTTGCTCTTGGAGGTTTGCTCTCCTGTCGGAGATGCTGCTTTGAACGTTGAGTGGAACCTCCGTTAGAGTTCCACTGGCTACAGCAATTGGCGTAAGTCCTGCTGAGTCTTGTGCTAATACAAAGCAGCGTCTAGTGGAAGAAGATACCCGTAAGGATCAAGAGTTAAAAGAGTTTTATTTAAACCTTTTGGGCTGTTTTCAATGGGGCTGCTTATTTCCGCTGTCACGTACTAGCAGCTTAGCTATTGGCGTTTGTAAAAAAAGACGTCTGCTTGGGCTAGCTCAATAACAAGGCTAGCTAGTTTGTAGCAAAACGCTCCTCAAAAAATGTGCAGGCTGACAGTAGAAATATTCCAGAATCAATATGCCTTCAGTCCTCCATATCCTCTGTCATACCGGGGTTTATTAGTGTAATGTCATATTCACTAGAATCCGTTTGTCCTCCTGTCCGTATGCTATTTCGCAGCAGGTAATAAATAGCACGTACTTGAGGACCAAAAACGATTTCGTCCTCATTTTTTAGGTCATGAGTTGGTATCTTCCGCCCGTTAATCATCAGACCATTAGAACTCGGTTTGCCTTTGCCATCACCATCGACAATTCGATAATAATAGCTATGCTTCTTACCATCGCGCGACAGCCTAATAAGTGTGGCATGACGACGCGAGACAAACTGTGAGATTAAACGGATATCGCAGTCGCGATCCCTACCAATGGAGTAAATAGGGCGATCAAGAGTAAATTCTTTGCGTCCTTGATCATCTTCTATTATCAGTAGATGGCTTTCATTTGTTTCTGCTGCCATTGACAAATCGTTACTAAATTCGTTGGTTGAACTATTCTTAATCAAGATTTGTTTAGTATTGTTTGCTGCCATTCTCTGAGTAAAAGTCTATGGTAATTATCTTATATGCTTTTAAATTGCTTGGTTGTGCGCAAGAGTAGAACAAGCTGTTCTACTCTTGCGCACAACTACAGATGTTGTAGCAGTCTGGGGCAGGTTTTGTGAGTCTCAAAACATTTATCTATTGACGCAGCTAAACCTGAGAGTCGCAAAACCAAATATTTACGCTCACAAATAATACCTCGAAAGGAGGATATTAAAAGCGATGAGTAAAACGTCGTAATAAAAGGGAATTCGTGACGACACTAACAGAGCTAAAAGCCATAAGTGCAGCTGCACCCGATGGGCTTAAGACAAAACCGAAACTTGGCAACAAAACACCAGCTGCTAAAGGAATGCCAAGAGTGTTATACACAAAAGCCCAGAATAAATTTTGACGAATTTTGCTCAAAGTTGCACGACTAAGTTGTATGGATTCCACAACATCAGTTAAGTTATCCCGCATCAAGACAATTTCCGATGTTTCCATTGCAACAGCAGTGCCAGAGTGTAAAGCAATGCCCACATCGGCTTGGGATAGAGCCGGGGCATCATTAATGCCATCTCCTACCATTGCGACAACAGAGTGCTGAGTACTGCCCTTTGTTCCCCGTGCTTGTAATTCTTGTATAGCAGCAGCTTTCTTGACAGGAGGTACACTTGCCATAATATCAGCGCTATCAAGTCCTAGTTGTTTTGCTGTTGCACTTGCTGCGTCTTGTGTATCTCCACTTAGCAAGATGACTCGTAAACCCATTTGGTGCAATTTGTCTACCACTGCTTTAGCATCTGATCTTAGGGTATCTTGAACAGCAATCAGTCCGGCTACTGTGTCTCCAACTGCCACAAAAACTATTGTTTTCCCATCTGCTGCTAACTCTTGAGCTTGTTTTTGTGCAGTTTCACTGACAGAGATACCGTGCCATTGCAACCAGTCGCAGTTCCCCAAAAGCACTAAAGTACCTTCTACGACAGCCGAGACGCCAAGCCCCGGTTCTGTGTGAAAGTCCACAGCATTTGGGATGGAGAACTCTTGCCGTTGCGCCTCTTGTTGAATTGCTGTTGCTAGAGGATGAATAGTGCCGCTTTCCACAGCTGCTGCTAGTTGAAGAAGAGCAATAGAGGTAAGGGAAGCATTTTCTTCCTCTGCTTCAAAAGGTAGGCAATCTGTCACTACGGGACGACCTGTGGTAAGCGTACCAGTTTTATCAAACACGATCGTGTTTAACTGGTGGACTTTTTCTAAAACGTCACCACCTTTGATTAACAAACCTCGTTCCGCGCCAAGAGCTGTTCCTACGAGAATTGCTGTTGGTGTGGCAAGTCCTAAAGCACAAGGGCAAGCCACTACCATGACGGCAATTGCTAGCTTTAAACTCACTAGGAGTGGTGTGTAGATTGTGAGGTGTGGAGTATGAGATGTGCTCAGTAAGGAGTGGTGAGAGATTTGCATGGCATACGCCATAACCGCGTGATGCCAGATGTGGGTGCCGAAAAAGTACCAAAAGACAAATGTCAACAAAGCAGCTGCCAAAACACCGTAGGTGAAGTACCCAGCTACTGTATCTGCTAATTTTTGCACGGGCGCTTTACGGATTTGTGCAGCTTCCACTAAGGCGACGATTTGAGCCAGAGTTGTATCGCTTCCCGTACGAGTCGCTTGAATTGCGATCGCCCCTGATTGATTGAGTGTCCCTGCTGTCACCAAATCTCCTGGTTGCTTTGTCACTGGAACTGCTTCTCCAGTCAGCATAGACTCATTGACTGTTGTTTGCCCATCCACAACTTCACCATCAACCGGGATTTTCTCTCCTGGCAAAACCTGCAACCATTCACCAACACGCACAAACTCAGCTGGAATTTCTACGACTCCTGCATTGGAAGAGAACGAGGGAGTCGATCCACTCGTCTTAGGCTTGGCAATTAACCGGGCAACAATAGGCGTAAGGGCAAGCAATTCCTTAAATGCTGCTGCTGCGCGAGTTCTAGCTTGTTTTTCCAGTGTCCGTCCCAGCAAGATAAAGCCCAACATCATCACTGGCTCATCAAAGAAGCACTCCCAACCAAGTTGGGGAAACAGTAGAGCAATCAAACTAGCAGTGTAAGCTGTCAGGGTTCCCAATCCCACCAAAGTGTTCATGTTCGGTGAATTGTACCGTAAACCCAGCCAGCCATTCACTAAAATTGGGCGACCAGGAATGAGAAGCGCTACCGTTGCCAATCCACAATGGAACCAGATGTTATGCAAAACTGGTATCACATAACCACTAATATTACCAAAATGACCAATAAATGATAGGACTAGCAAGACTGTAGCAATGATCAATTGCCGTTTTGCAGCTTGCATCTCTTGGCGCTGTCGTTCTGCTGGATCTTGTATTGATTGTGTCTCAAGAGCTACTTTCCCGCCAAGTTTCCGAGGTTGAGTTGGGAACCCAGCTGCTGTCAATTGCTTTGCCAGTGCATCTGGATCTACTGTACCAGCTTCCAACTCTACAACTGCTACCTCTATAGCCAAGTTCACACAGACACTCTTGACTCCAGGATACTGAGTCAGCTGACGTTCTACTGCCTTCACACAGCCAGCACACTTCATACCTCCGACATCCAAAGTCATTTTCTCTGTCGTCGTCAAAGCTGATTCTGGGGAAAGGTTAGTTTTCGAGACAATTTGCATGGAAAGTTTTTAGATTTGCTATGAAACTTAACAAAAAGGAAGAGGATCGATGTAAAGCAACGGATGTTGTCGCGGATGTTTTATCTGTTATATCCGTTAATCATCTGTTGCCGTTTTCTTTCTTGTTTAACGCCTCTCTAAAAGCGTTTCTAATTTGAGCGTAGGCGAAATCCAGAGCTTTGACAGAATGTCAAATTTGTTAAATTTTATGAAGTTATGAGTTTGTCAGAGTATTGTTGTGTATGTGTTATGGGAAAACATTTTGAGTTTTGAATTTCTAATTTATAGCGGTTTGCAACTGGACGAAGTACAGCTAGGAAAGCTGGTTGACTGACAAATCTCGTTCCTGGGCTGCTGACTCCTATAATCAGGTGGCAGCAGCCCGCTTGTTGGCATTCCCAGGTTCTATCTGGGAACGAGCTCTGGAGACGGGAAATATTGAGTTTCAGGACTTTTGTCAGTCAACCAGGTTAGGAAAGTTTAGGAACAGGTTTGTATCCTCTGCCACTGTACCTCACTTAGTTGAAAAGCGCTGTCATTCCCTTACAGTGCTCAGAGCAGAGAGCCACATGGCGCGTCTTTCCGTGCTACGCGAAGTGCGTTAGCTCCTGTGCAAGAGCACGCTCAAAACGGATTCGCTCATTCGCACAGTGAGAAAAAAAATTTTTCTCACTGTGCGAATTTCTCGTTTGTCTAGCGTCTCCGTAAGAGAAGGGGTTGACGAGTCCAACGTAGATAAGTCACATATATTAGTGCAAGCAGTTGTAGTGGTATTAAGGTTATTTCGCTTCTCCAGAAAGGATTTATTGCCATATTAGACATAGTGTAGAAATACATAAATCCCAATACGGCAAGTATTGTCCAGGTTATCTTTTTACGTTTACGCGTTAGCATATTGCTGGAAATAAAATATTGTTGGTTATTTGTCAGTAAACAAAAGCGCTGCTGAGAGTCAGTGACATACTTTTAACTTATTCATAACTAATAATAAATTGAACTTACTAGAAAAATAAATTCACTCAAAGGTGAGTAAATAAAAACAGAGATGAAATTTTCCGGTTTATGGCAAATGATAAAGGTATAAGGAATAGTAGGATAGGCAGTGCCCATTCTACTACTGTAAAACTATAACTTTATACACTTAGGATAAAACCCTAAAATAGAAATTCAATACTGAGATAAGAATTTCTAAAACCAGCCCTGCTTTTTAATGAAGTAAGTATCAACAAATTCATTATGGGATTTGTTCAAATAAATCATCCCTTCAACTAAACCTACAAGCTGCATAATCAACAATGTTAATCCGTAGGTGAAATAACCACCGACTAAAGAAATGACTAGCATGATAAATCCTTCTGGTGCATACCCAAGAATGAATTTATGAATACCAAAGCCTCCCAAAATAATGCCGCAGTATCCAGCCAAAAGTTGTTTGGTGGCGTGACTGGGAGTAAGATTTGCCATATGCATCAAGCTCCTTCACTTTTTCAGTGATGTATAAAATTAAGGACCTATATTTCTATCAGATAAGTTATGTTTCTCTGCTTACTTAGTCTTCATACTTTCTTGTGTTTCAGTAATGTATCTACTGAAACACAAAAACAAATATGCAAAAATAGCGTGCCACTCGTTGACAAGGAACACTAAAATGCAGAAGCAAGCAGATTTTCAGGCAACGTCTGAAACTGCACTCCTTAATAACCCCTCTTTCTTTACTTTAACGAGAAATTTCAGCAAAGCAATTTTGCAAAATCTCATGCTCGAAAAGACTTTGATTAGGAATTCTCGGTAATAAGCGAAAAATCAAACTGAACCCCAGTAGTTTTCACAAGTTAAGCAGTGTCATTTCCGGAATTTTTTAATTTTCACTAATATACAGATACGTCTTCGCGCTCACTGTCCTGCATAAGCAGACGCTCTCATGTACTCCGCGTTACACGCCTCTTGACGATTCATGAAAAGTGGAGTTCCCAATTCGCCTTTTATTCCACTTTGTGAAGGGTTTAGGCTTTTAGACTTACGCAGTTTTTTGTAAGTTTTACCTTTGGCGACATGTGTGTATCAAAGCTAGCATTGATGTGCCTTGAATACCAATAATTGATTGGTAAATTTTTGTAAAAAATCTTAGTATATGTTCAGTATTGTTAATGGAAAGAAGAAAAAGAATTGTTTCGTTAGCGTTGGCGGAGCCTCTCGTAGAGAAGCAGCACGTTGGCGCAGCCTCTGGGACAGGAGCAGGAGGCGCAGCAATACGGTTCGGATAAGCTCTTAAAGCTCTTGATACCCGTGGACGAGTGTTTGATACCCGTGGACGAGTGTTTGATACCCGTGAACGAGTATTTGATACCCGTGGACGAGTGTTTGATACCCGTGAACGAGTGTTTGATACCCGTGAACGAGTGTTTGATACCCGTGGACGAGTATTTGATACCCGTGGACGAGTATTTGATACCCGTGGACGAGTATTTGATACCCGTGGACGAGTGTTTGATACCCGTGGACGAGTATTTGATACCCGTGAACGAATGTTTGATACTCATCCACTCGCAATATGGCTCGGATAACTCCGCAGGCGAGCGCGCTCCTGACGCAGTTTGCACGCCCCGCTTTGAATGGCGCGCACGCGGCGAGGATGACGGCTCACCGTTAACCGAACCGTACCGAACCGTATTGCACGTAGTCTCAGTTTGAGTTAGGGTTTAAATCCAAGGGCTCAAAGTGTCTTTCATTTTGAATTTTGAATGAGCGAATGCGTGAATTGTTATTGACTGGTGCCCAAGACAAACAAGCTTAACAGAGTGCCGCTATTCCAAAGGCTATGGAGAAGCATGGGAGCAAGGAGGTTGCGCGATCGCGTGTAAACGACACCCAAGACAATACCTAAGGCGAATAGTGGTAAAATCTCCGACAAGCTGAGGTGAGCAACTGCAAACAGAAAACTACTTGCAAGAATTGATCCCCACACAGATAAGTAACGAGTGAGGGAGGGCAACAAAAAGCCACGAAACAAAACTTCTTCAAAAATTGGGGCAGCAATGGCAGCGGTAAAGAAGAATATAGCAAGCGCCACAGTATCTTGGCTTTCTAACGCCAGTTGCAACAAGGGATTGCTACCACCTTGTCCTTGCCACAGTTGTTGATTAATTAAAGACACGATCACCACTATGGGCAAAGCTACGCAATAGCCACCCAACCCCCATAAAAACCACCTACCCTGTAACCGAAAACGAAACCAGTTCTCTGGTAGAGGAAAAAAGCGTTTGATAGATAAATACAGGACTGATAGGGCACCAAATGCCACTAACAAGTAACTTACCAAGACATATAATGCCTGTATTCTGAAATTCTGAGTGGAACGCGGGATGGGAAGCAGTCCGATTGCCAGGGGCACAACAATTTGTCCCATCAAGAAAAAGCCCACGACAAAAACTTGTATAATTGTTTCACCATCCCAAGGTGTTGACCAACGCCCATCTGAATTTAGAGCCAATAGAGATGTTTTCCCTTGGACAACGCGCTGCCCTATGAGAAAAATCAGCAGCCCTACACCAAAAAATGCAGTCAAGGCAGGAACAGTACCAATAACTGCTAATTTCAAAATAGCTTGTTCAGCAGCTTCTTGTTGAGTGGCTTCGAGGTTTGCCAAAGCATCTTGACGTTGTTGAAGCTGGTATAGCTGATCCAGAGCAGTGTAGCGAAACCAGCCTTCTAAATTATTTTGAATCAGTTGTTCAGCATTTGGCAAAATACGCTGGGAATCACTCCAAAGCCCCGCCAACACAGCAGCAGCTTTGTCAAATTCAGGATTAATGCCTGAGCGTTGCTGCAATTGACTCCAACTTTTCAAAGCTGCATCTATCTTTCCTTGATTCGCTTGTAAAATTCCTAGCCGCAAATCTAATTCAGCAATCAATTTTTGCAGTCCTTTAAATGATTGCTGCAACTGTTGCTGCTGTAACTGACGAGAGGTGTTAGTAACAGGAGGATATTCCGATTGAGATTTCGGGGTTGTAGGAGTTGTAGCGGGTTTAGACTGAAGCTGTTCCAGTTGCTTTTGAGCTTTTTCCAAATTAGTTTGAGCTGATTTGCGCGCCTCTTGATATTGCTCCGTAGCGCTTTCAAAAGGTTTGACGCCAAGGAGTGCATCCTGCAATGACTTGAAATTCGCGTCGTTGTCATTTAGCGGTTCCCAAGAAGCAGCTTGTAGCACAATATTTGTTTGGTAGAGTTCCAAACGACTTTGAAACTGAGGTTCCTGCCAACTACGTAATAAAGACGAACCTGCAAACAAGATTGCAACCAGCGTCAGTATGATTAAACCCAATCGCTTGAGAGTCATCTCTCCTCCCTTTACTAAACCAATGTAGAGCGCGATAGCACAAAGGCACATCCCTTGGGAATTATCGCAAGAAAACGCTGTCAGAGTATAGATTTGTGTAAGAGGTCTGTGAGCAACCTCACAATGTTAGCTAATTAGACGGGAAGTCACGGTACAAATACAACTGCTACGCCTACGAAAGAGTAGTGCGTCATACAGAGATTAAAGCAAAGTCGAAACAAATACTCAAAGAGGAAAAGGAAAGAAAAGACAAAAAGGAACGCCGTCGATGAATCCAAATCACAAGATTATTCGTCATTGGAATTATCAACTTCATACTTTAAATTCACGCTTTGTTAGAACAGTCTATGCTATCTCAACCTCTGAAGTTTCTTTTTTTGAGTGGTTTTAGTTTATCCTTTGTTCTGGGTCATGGCGCTGCATTCGGACAAGTTCGTGGAACTGGTGATATTGTCGTACCAACAGAACCAGCAGGAAATGGTACAACAACGACCACAACGACAACAGGAGCAGGTTCCTCCTCAAGAACAACAACGACAACAAATTCCTCAACAACTGTTGATAGCAGTAATCGGTTTTTCTGTCAGTTTTATAACGGTCAGTATACCGTTATGTACCAGCCACAAAGCCGACCTGGTCAATACTTCGCTTGGGCGACTCCTAGAACTCTAGGTGGTGGTTGGGATGCACAAAGGCGCTGCGGAACAATTGCCCAGCGTTTGGAAACGTATCGCCCAGATGGCTTAGTGGAACTGAAAACAGCAGTAGAGAACGGACAGAATATTCTGTGCGTTACCACTGAAACGAATCCTTACTGTCGCATTGTGCTGACAGTACCTCCCGAATCAGATCCTTATGTTGTTCGCAATAGCGTCTTCCAAAACTTAGCATCTGCTGATAGCGGACAGCAAACTATTGGTGTTAACACTTATACAAGTGGTAATGACGAACTATCCAATTTAGGGCGAACAATTTTTGGCGGTGGCAAAAAACCCTCTGCTTCTTCTCGTGACCCCATTAATCTTAAACCTTTCCTGGATCGTGCTGATCGCGGGACTGGAGAAAAACTCCGTAATGGTGTGTCATTAGATCGTCAGCAGTCTCAATCTCAAACTGACTATCGCCTAAATCCCAAAAAATTCCGCTGATTGATTGTCGAAAAATTAATTTCGCGCCAAGACGCACCAGACGCAAGAGTGTAACGGACTATGTAGCAGACGTGATACTACAGGGTAACCGTTATTTGTCTTGGTATTATCTTTCATATGTCATCCCCCTTAGGAATGAGATTACTTTAGATACCTTAAAAAATAAAACCCCCTACAGGGGGTTAGTTAGCTAATTGAGTGGAGCGAAAAACTCATCACTCATACTCAAAGCAGATACAGCAAGCCGAAGAGGATAATCCAAATCACGTCAACAAAGTGCCAGTAGAGTTCAGCGGCTTCTATACCAAAGTGATGTTCATTGCTATAGTGACCTTTGGCACGCGATCGCCACAATACGGCAAGAATTGCTAAAACTCCGATAGTCACGTGCAAACCGTGGAATCCTGTCAAAACATAAAATGCGCTGGCAAACACATTTGTCGTCAAGCCAAATTCTAGATGGGTATACTCATACACCTGCCCCACCAAGAAAATAATACCCATTGCGGCAGTGATCGCGAACCACATTTGCATTCCCCGCAAATCGTTCTTTTTGATGGCGGTATCAGCATTGTGGATGACAAAACTGCTAGCAATCAGATTGATAGTGTTGACTCCGGGTAGCAATAGTTCTAACTCTGGCGTGCCTTCTGGGGGCCAAACAGGTACTGTAGAACGCATAGCCAGATAAGCTCCGAACAACCCCATGAAAATCATCCCTTCCGCAACCAGGAATACAACCAGTCCAAAAAGGCGATGGTCTGGATGTTCTTCGTGATGGGCTTCTGCGGTAGCAGCGTGATGATGATTCAGGGCTGTTTTTGCTGGGTCAATTGTTTGACTTTGCATGAATTTTCCGTTGAATTATGGATTAAGAATTATGAATTATGAATGAAGAAGTCTTTTAGCATTCATCAATCATAATTCATCTAAAATCAGCGTTCTTCTTTCTCAGCAGTGATAGCAGGATATGGCTCGTCAGGTTCGGCGCGTAACACCGAGTTAGTACCGGCAGACAAGACTGGATCGCCAGAAGATAGGGGTACACCCTTTGCCGTGTTCTCTAAACCATAATCGTATGGTCCAGTCGCTAAGACTGGTAGTTTATCAAAATTCTCTATCGCTGGCGGTGAGGTCGTCATCCACTCTAGGGTGAGTGCATTCCAAGGATTATTACCTGCTTTGGGTCCGTACATCCAACTCCAAATCGCGTTGATAATGAAGGGGAATGTCGAAACTGCCAGTAGATAGGCACCGATCGTGCAAATTTCATTCAAAAACGTAAATTTGGGATCGTACTGAGCAACACGACGATTCATACCCATCATCCCCAGCTTGTGCATGGGCAAGAAGGCCAAGTTTAAACCGACAATTGTCAGGGCAAAGTGAACTTTACCCCAAAATTCGTTCAGCATCCGCCCTGTCATTTTGGGGAACCAGTGGTATGTCGCTGCATAAATGCCCAGAACACTACCACCAAACAGGACGTAATGCAAGTGTGCCACTACAAAATATGTGTCGTGAACGTGAATATCAAACGGTACCGCCGCTAGCATTACGCCACTGATTCCACCAATGACGAAGGTACCGACAAAACCTATGGCAAACAGCATCGCACTATTGAGGCGAATTTTGCCACCCCACATTGTTGCCAACCAGCTAAAGATTTTGATCCCGGTGGGTACGGCGATGATCATGGTGGTGATCATGAAGAACATTCGTAACCAACCAGGGATACCGCTGGTAAACATATGGTGCGCCCAGACGATGAGTCCTAAGAAGCTGATTGCCAAACTTGAGTAGGCGATCGCTTTATATCCAAAAATCGGCTTGCGGGAATGAACTGGGATCACCTCGGAAATTGCCCCAAAGAAGGGCAAAATCATGATATAGACGGCTGGGTGGGAATAGAACCAGAACATATGCTGATACACAACCGGATCACCACCGCCACTCGGGTTAAAAAATGTCGTTCCTGCGAATAAGTCAAAGGAAAGCAGAATTAAAGCTGCTGCTAGCACTGGCGTACCGATCAAAACCAGCGCTGAAGTCGCAAACATCGCCCAACAAAACAAGGGCATTTGATTGAAGCCCATGCCTGGGGTACGCATTTTGATGAGGGTGACGAGGAAATTGAGTGCCCCCAAAATCGAAGATGTACCTAACAACAGGAGGCTCATAATCCAAATTCCCTCACCCACTTGACCTGTTACCAAGCTCAAGGGAGGATAGGAAGTCCAACCAGCATCTGGTGCATCGCCCAGTAGTAAACTGGCGATCAGCAACAACCCAGCAGGGGGAATGATCCAAAAAGCAACAGCATTGAGGCGTGGAAATGCCATATCCTTTGCGCCAATCATCAGGGGCATCACGAAGTTAGCAAACCCTGCGCCTGCTGGCACTATCCACAAAAAAATCATGATCGTGGCGTGCAGTGTAAACAAACTGTTGTACACTTCAGGACTGACAAAATCGGTTTCTGGAGTTCGCAGTTCTGTGCGAACCAAGTCAGCCAAAACCCCACCAATACAGTAGAAAATGAAAGTTGTGACTAGGTATTGAATTCCAATCACCTTATGGTCGGTGTTAAAGGTGAAGTAGTCTCGCCAATGTCTTACCCCCGGTTCTTCAATCTGAGCGGGGATATTGGCTGTTTCTTGTACCTGTGCTTGTGTCATAAAAATTTAGTTGTCAGGAGTCAGAAGTCAGGGGGTGTGGTCAAAAGTCGTTGGTTGACAATGGGCAATGGGCAATGGGCAATGGGCAATGGGCAAAAATTATTCTTCTCCCCTGCTCCCTCATCTCCCTCATCCTCCTTGTCCATTCTTTTACCAACAGGTTTTGACCACACCCAGAGTCAGGAGTCAATTGCTAATAACTCATGACTAATGGTGAATTTGATGTAGCATTTCTGGATGAATTCCCATATGGCTGGTATGAGGAGCGAGAAATTCATCTGGGGATAGATCTGCAGGATTGACAGCAACTGCTTGCTTGAGTTCTTCAGTGCTAGCAACTTGCTGTTCTTGCATCCACTGTTCAACTTCTTCTGGCTTTTGAACAACAACTTGTGTCCTCATTGCACCGTGATAAGGACCACACAGTTCGGCACAGATGACAGTATAATCACCTTCTTTGCTGGGTGTAAAGCGAATCTCACTCTGCCGACCAGGTATCACATCCTCCTTCAGGCGGAACTCTGGTACCCAAAAGGCATGGATAACATCGTTCGCTGTCATATTTAATTGCACCTCACGCCCGATGGGAACGTGCAGTTCACCAGAAGTGACGCCAGTTTCAGGGTAGGTAAAAATCCAGGCATACTGCAAACCTGTAACATTCACCACAAATGCGGGTGGTTTCCCTTCATTTTCGGGAGTCGGTCCAATGGTAGGAGCAACACTTCCTACACCAGGAGCATTCCGCTTTTGGGGAATTTGGTCAGCATTGCGAACTGATGCTGTGGCTGGGTCTTGCATTGCCTCATCAGATTTTTCCTGATTGAGGTTAGGTTCTGTGCTGGGGGGTGTATCGCTTAAAGTTGCTGCTATAGCTGCCCCAGGCATATTCATCGCTTGTGGCGTCACCGGAGCATCATGGATGGCATGGGGATCGAAGCCGCCCATTTCGTTGTAAACATCAAAGCTGTAAACAGAAATGCCGATAACGATAACAGCTGGGATCGCTGTCCAAAGGATTTCTAGCGGTACGTTGCCATATACTGGCGGACCATCTGCATTGTCACCTGCACGCTGACGGTATCTGATAGCAGAGTAAATTAAAACACCTTCTACGAGCAGAAATATACCTGTAGAGACGATCATCATTGTGTTGAATAAACCGTCTACTAAGGAAGCTTCATCAGAGGCTGCTGTTGGTAGTAGACCATGATTTTGACCGTACCAAAGGCTGACTAGGGTCAGCCCAATGCCAATAAGTAACGTCCAGACTGAACTTGGAATTTTCACGGTTTTTCTGAGTTAACGGCTTTACTATATCGGACTGAGCTGCTTACTCACTTACTACAGTAGTCCAGCGTAAAAGACATGTTGGCAGAAGGCGTGAAATTTTTATGAATTTTTAGGCTGATTTTTGGAATCTTGAACAGACACTGTTCTTTAGATGTATCAGAGGGTGGATGTCGCTTCAGGGAAAAATTTTAAGGATTTAGAGTAATTACCATCAATCGATGCTTTACTAGCAAAGAACTTTGCTGAATTTTTTGTTAGTAAGGCATCAAGTTAGGATGCAAGCTGCTGTATTGCAGACTTGTGGAATTAAGCGCATTCATTAGACTTCACCAGCAAAGGCAGATGTAGGCAAGGAAACTGCTGTCGCTGCACACATAGCAGCAAAAGTAAAGTGCTTTCGATTAAGTTTCATAAAAAATAAACCCCTTTGTGTTGTGTTTGTGTGAGGAGTGATGTCAAGATTATTGACCTGTAGAACTATTGGTTGATGGACTGGTCGAAGGACTGGTTGAAGGACGAGGTGGAATTCCCAAAGCATCCCTCAACTGTTGTTCGGTTACACCCAGCTTTGCAGCTGCACCTTTGATATCAAGACGGCGACGAGGACGACGACCCTCACCGGAATTACTTGGCGGTTGGGCTGGAACTCCCAAGGCTTCCTTCAATTGCGCTTCAGTCACTCCCAGTTTCTGAGCAGCGGCTGCAAAATTTGGGCGGCGTCGCTTTCCTTTGTGTGGCTTTTGTTCCCCACTCGATTGCGATGAATCTTGTGCTACTACGTCAGGCTGATTGGCTGTTGTATAATCTGCTTTAGCCAAACCACACGCTCCAATCAGAAATGGAATAGCTGATATAGCTAACAACTGATGAATTTTCATAAACAATTAACTTCTCTGTGTTAGAAGCATCAGGATGTCTATACTTTTTATTACATCAGCCTAAAATGACAGCTTGCCCTATGTCTGAATTACAATTTTGTAATTTGGAGTCAAGAATTAGGGGTGTAATGGCTGATCCTAAAAATAAATATCCAACCTGTAGGGTGGTGCGTTATGGCGCCTGTATCGTACTGTCATTTGCAGCAACTGTAGGTAACATGACTTTCAGGGTTGGGAAAATCCTGCTCAAAGTTGCCCAACCTTGGCAAAATGCCCAACTTTGAATACTCGTTATCGAGGTTGTTATTGAGTTTGGTTGGGCATTTTGCCCCCCTAAGGTTAATCACTCCTATCTAGAGTGAATAAGGTTGGGCAACTTTGAGGAAGTTTAATGAAGCGGCAACAAAATTTTGGGTTTGATTATGTTGTGCTAAATAAACTTCGCCACAACCATCTTTTCCTAAGAGTTGGATGATACTATAACCGCACTAAAATCGTGTATTTATAATTGGTTAATTTTGAAGTTACCAAACAATTGTTACCAATCCTGATGCGATAATATTTTGGTCGCAGGTTAACAAGACAACCGTCTCTCCTTGATTTGCCAAAACTATAGCAGTTGCAACAATTTGTCGAGCGTGCATTTCTCCTATTGCAGATAAACCGATAGTTTGTTGAATGACATTTGTATCTAGCGGATATACTATGACACGAGTATCCGCATTTACTGCTGAAAGTAAAGCAGTTGCTGAAGAAATTGATGTTCGTCCACGTTCTACAATCCAAACAGCCTCAGCTAAAGCTGTAGCAGGTATAATTATTTGGCTCTCAGGATTTGAAAGGATTGTTTGCGCGTTACTTCCCAAGCGGGGATTACCTTCTAGAAACCAAATGAGAGCATGGGTATCGATAACATACTTCACTTTTATCTAAGACCAGTCTAATTTATCGCCAAAATCACCATGAAATTCTGCAATTTTGAAATCTTCCTCAGTTGATTGTTGATTTAAACCAGCAAACATACCAAAGTACATCATTTGTGGAGTGAATTGAACTGGCTTTGCTTCTAAAAAAGTAACAATATAGCAATCCTATATGAGTTGTGAAAATCGCGGAGTCCAGAAACCCGGTTTCTGCCAGAAACCGGGTTTCTAATTTTTCACAAATGATTTATGACTGCTATAACACAGCTTTATACTACGTCGGATGGTACTTCAGATAATTCAATCGTACCGTTTTTATAAACTCCTTCAACTGACTTCAACATGACCGCTAACCTCGTTCGTTGGAATATAGTCTGGTGGTTATTACATTTTATAGTAATTTAATTTTACAGAATTTGGGATGTTCCGGAATTTTCATCATTCTATCGCATACGTTATTATTCAAATCAATGTGTCTTACTTAACCAACAGCGTATTCTGTAAACTGCCGCATAAAAGGCGAATGAAAACCAAGAACAATATCTTCCTTTGGTACATTTTGTTTGATTAATTCCTCTGCAAAATCAATTTCTGTACCGTTATATTGAAGCCAACTTTTCTCATTCTGAATATCAAAATGCAGCACACAACCGTACACTTGATGGTGATTTCGCCAACCAACATTAACTAATTGATAATGATCGTGTTCTGTATCAAAAATCATTTGTCTTTCTACGTCATTTCTGGTTGCAGCTTCATTGACGTAATCTGTAATCAATCTTTTGAGAATTTCCCGATATTGAGTTATCTTATCCATCGTTCAATCACTTCCTGTTCTGGTTCGTAAATCAGCAGCTTGAGGTTTTGAGATTGGATAACAATTTGAACTAGCTCTAGTTTAAAAAATGTTTCATATGTTGTACTGGGAACAGCTAAATATAATTCTCGTTCTGGTTGCTCTCGACTCAAGGCTGTTCGATAGTTAATAAATTGTCCCAGCGCTGTGTGGAATAGAAAAATCGCTGAACTTCCAATAAAACTTTTGACTTCAACCGCAATTTTTTCTCCTTCTCTCTCTGCTGCAATTATTTTTTCTCCACCTAAATCAATATAAATTTCAACTCCGCCGAAATCTAAATATATTGGATCGTCTGTAATCAACCATCCATCTTTTTCAAGAGCATGTTTGACTGCGTTGTGAAAGATATCTTTTGCAGGCATAGTGAAATCTAGGAGAAAATTGACCTATAACGCTGTGCAAAATCATTATCTATATAATAGTGTCACATAAGTATCGATAAGGGTTTCTGCAAAAAATACCGCCCTCAACCAAAACCAGAAACTCAAGAGTCATTGAGGAAGTAAGTTGTTAGCACCGAATGAAAGCTAAAGGAAAGGGGAGCATCCCAATGCATGCAAATTTACTAAGATAGTAGATTGTCATTGCGAACGGAGCGTTAGCGTAGTGAAGCAATCCCAAAACCTTTGCGATTGCTTCTCTTCGAGACGCTTCGCGAACGCTTCACTTCGTTACCTAAGCGCTTCGCGCACGCTACGCGAACGCAATGACAAATACATTTTTGCAAAATTGGGATGCTCCTCGCCAACTGCTACAATCCGCAGGAAAAGGAACCTCAGTTGTCAGCAAACAATACAGCGTTGCGGCTAAAGCATAAACATCCATACAGGGAGCAAAATTCCCATGTCTTTCATACTGTTCGATGGGTGCATAGCCTTCAGTTTTTGCATTGGTCATACTTCCTGTTCTTTCAAGGGTGAATTCACGGACAAGACCAAAATCAATTAATACTGCTTTTTGCGTACTTTGACGCAGGATTATATTCTCGGGCTTAACATCTCAATGTAAAAACTCTTTTTCATGGACATATTCTAAAGCTTGCCCAATTTGGTCAATGTAGCGTAGAGCCTCATCCTCTAGCAATTGTCCGCGTTTTTGAATGTATTGCCATAAATTGACCCCATCAACATATTCCATCACCATGCCCCACAGTCCAGCTTCCTCTATCACTTCATGAACTTTGACAATGTGAGGATGAGTGCATTGTGCTAACCGCAAAGCTTCGTTAATAAATTTTACCTGTAGTTGCTGAAAATCTGGTTCATTTTGTCGATTGGAGTTGAGGGTTTTGATCGCAAAGATTTTACCTGTATGCTGTTCGATAACTCTGTAGGTGACACCATAGCCACCCCCGCCAAGGTATTTTTGAATGATAAAGCGTCCGTTTTGCAGTGGTTGATTGGGTGTCCAACTTTGCATTGTTCTAGCTTGCGGTTTGAGAGCTATACTTAGAGTTTAATATGCTGGCGTGGAAAATGTTTATAGCACTTCTCACTTCGTGATCATACAATTACAACCTGCTGTTTTTCGTAGCGCGTGCGTCAGGGGAGCATTCCAATTTTGCTAAAAGGATAGTACCACGGGGGTAGGGGCACGGCATGCTGTGGTTTAATGAACTGAAAATAGCTGTAATCACAGAAGACTGTGAATTACAGAAGCGGGCAAGATGCCCACACTACAAAATAAAATAAATTTACACATTTGGGATGTTCCCTTGTTAATGCATCGGACCTGCATTGTTAATGTATCGGCTCGCATTGTTAATGCATCGACTTACATTGTTAATGCATCGACTTACATTGTTAATGCATCGACTCGCATTGTTAATGCATCGACTCGCATTGTTAATGCATCGACTCGCATTGTTAATGCATCGACTCGCATTGTTAATGCATCGGCTTACATTCAGTAGACCGAAAACTTTTGTCAGTCAACGCAAGAATGAGGGTTTGGGGCGATGTTTTGGGCACAGGGTCGAGCGATCGCTTACCTTAGCAGGAGAACTCATCTACAACCCTATTGCTCAAAACGCAGATGATACGGGCATTCTGGCGGATTGTATACAATCCGCCAGAATGCCCCAATGGTAAGCCTTCTAGAAATCTTTTCGGTCTACTGACATTGTTAATGCATCGGCTTACATTGTTAATGCATCGGCTTACATTGTTAATGTATCGGCTTGCAAACATTCACCGACTCTTTCCCAGGACTTACGCAAAGAAACCCGGTTTCTACCAAAAACCGTCTGTTTTGCAACCAAATACGACTTGAGCCGACACCATCCGGTCAGACTGCGTTCACTTTAAGCTTGCCAAAATAACCAATCAATAAGCTTCTTCAGTCGCTATGTGAATGTGACAAATGTTTCCTATGGCGAGATAGGCGATAAGCCTCCGGCTTGACGCTACGCGTATCGCACCTGAAAATTCTCTAACTGGCAAATCGCTTTCATAACCTGCAACAACCGAATTGAATCTTCAAACTCATTCAGGCTGAGTGACGGCATTAATTGATAAGTTGGGGGAGTTCCCTGTTTTAAATGTACGAACTGATAACGCAGTCCGTTTGTCGCCAGCCCCCAAACTGATGCTTGCTGCTCTAAACTCTTAAAAGCATAGGTGAGTAATTGCGGTAAACCCTCAAATACCTCAACTAAACTATTTTTCGTCTCAATCACTAAAATCCAAAAAGGTGGCGCAGTCATGGTTTGAGCATTGTTGACGGCTAAAATGTCCATCCGTCCTCTAATACATGTATCCTCGTCTTCGATGGCTATGGCTATCACATCTTCCATCGTCAAGCGGATTGGAATATCGTAGAATCCTGCTGCTCGCATTAATGGTGCTAGTGTCAAAAATTTTACTAGCCCTTCTGAAATTTTACCTGTGTTCAAGTAACGCTCAAGGTCGCTCCTAATTCTCAATAAATCTTGCTGTTCAAAATCGGTCAGGAGTTCTAGACTTAAGAAGTCTACAAATGAAGCGTTAGACTCCTTTTGCAGTTTTAGCAGGCGATGAACATCGTTGAGAGATAAACTACTGGGTTCTACAGTAATTGGCATGGCTGCTGACAGTGTTTTTGAGTACTATCTACATCTTGCATTATGAAAATCAAAAATTGCCTGCTACCCTCATATTAAGCCTACTAGGCTTGATACACATAGTCTTAAGGTCGATACGATGAGCGCGTAGTTACGTTCATAGGTTGAAAATGTCATACTGAGCGAAACAAAGTAGAGCGTACTTTCTAAAGAAAGAGCTTTGCTAAGCTGTCGCGTGTCCCGCAAGGATTAAGTATCAAGGGAGTTCTAAGCACTGATGTGAACATTCCGCTCAGAATGACATTTTGACAGCAACTTGCTACAAACTTCCTCGCCAAAACCCCCTACTATACTGGTAACTTCCTGCTTGACAATTTGAATTTCGGAAGGATTAATATTAGTTAATATTAGTTAGTATTATTTTATGAAAAAGTCTTGATGCAATTTACGATATTAATCTTTGAGAGAAACGGCAATCTGGAAATCTAATGCATCAAGGAACTCAATCAGAGTGTAACTTTTAGTACCTCCAGTTTCTGTAAGTATCTTGTCTAATTTTTCATTTTGCAATTCCCGCACATCTTAACGAAAATCAAAACACTTTCTCGCAAATCTGCGTACACAATAGTTTTCAGTCACATTGCTAATTACAGAAATAATCATGTCCCAAGCAACCATAGAATCAATCCTTCAAGAAAAGCGTCTATTTCACCCAAGTTCTGAATTTTCTCAAAACGCCCATATCAAAAGCTTGGAAGAATACCAGCGCCTCTACGACAAAGCTAAAGCTGATCCCCAAAAATTCTGGGCGGAATTGGCAGAACAAGAGTTGCACTGGTTCCAGAAGTGGGACACAATTCTAGACTGGCAACCGCCCTTTGCTAAGTGGTTTGTTAACGGCAAGATTAATATTTCTTACAACTGTCTTGACAGACACCTCACTACATGGTGCAAAAATAAAGCTGCTATCATTTGGGAAGGAGAACCAGGCGACTCACGCACCCTCACCTATGCTCAACTGCATCGAGAAGTTTGTCAGTTTGCTAATGTGCTCAAGCAACTGGGAGTAAAAAAAGGAGATAGAGTTGGCATTTATATGCCCATGATTCCCGAAGCCGCGATCGCCATGCTAGCTTGTGCCAGAATAGGCGCACCTCACAGTGTTGTTTTTGGTGGTTTCAGTGCGGAAGCCTTGCGCGACAGGCTAATTGACGCTCAAGCAAAACTCGTCATCACTGCTGATGGTGGTTGGCGCAAAGATGCAATTGTACCTCTGAAGGAGCAGGTAGACAAAGCTTTGGCTGATGGTGCTGTTCCCACTGTAGAGAACGTCTTGGTAGTACAGCGTACACGTCAAGAAATTCACATGGAACCAGGACGCGACCAATGGTGGCATGATTTGCAAAAGAGTATCTCCGCAGATTGTCCCGCCGAACCGATGGACAGCGAAGATATGCTATTCGTTCTCTACACTTCTGGTAGCACTGGCAAACCTAAAGGTGTTGTACATACAACTGGTGGTTATAACTTATACGCTCACATGACCACCAAATGGATTTTCGATCTACAAGACACAGATGTATACTGGTGTACCGCTGATGTAGGTTGGATTACGGGACACAGCTACATTGTCTACGGTCCCCTTTCCAATGGTGCAACAACAGTGATGTATGAAGGTGCGCCTCGCGCCTCTAACCCAGGTTGTACTTGGGACATCATTGAGAAACACGGCGTCAATATATTTTATACCGCACCAACTGCCATTCGTGCTTTTATCAAGATGGGCGAACACCTACCTAAAGCGCGAAACCTGTCTTCCCTACGCTTACTGGGAACCGTGGGCGAACCAATTAATCCAGAAGCTTGGATGTGGTATCACAAAGTGATTGGTGGCGAACGCTGTCCGATTGTTGATACTTGGTGGCAAACGGAAACTGGCGGTATTATGATTACACCGTTACCAGGAGCAATTTCCACGAAACCTGGTTCTGCGACTCGTCCTTTCCCTGGTATCTTAGCTGATGTGGTGGATTTAGAAGGCAACTCTGTAGGCAACAACGAAGGTGGTTATCTTGTTGTCCGGCATCCTTGGCCTGGTATGATGCGAACAGTATACGGCGACCCCGATCGCTTCCGCCGCACCTACTGGGAACACATCCCCCCGAAAGAAGGACAGTATGTCTACTTTGCCGGAGATGGAGCAAGACGCGATGAAGATGGTTACTTCTGGGTTATGGGACGTGTTGATGACGTGATTAATGTGTCAGGTCACCGTCTCGGTACAATGGAAGTTGAATCAGCCCTTGTGTCCCACCCCGCCGTTGCTGAAGCCGCTGTGGTAGGTAAGCCTGATGAACTCAAAGGGGAAGACATAGTTGCTTTTGTGACTTTAGAAGGTGGTCAAAATCCCAGTGAAGAACTGAGTAAAGAACTGAAGCAGCACGTTGTCAAAGAAATTGGTGCGATCGCTCGTCCGGGAGAAATTCGCTTTACGGACGCTTTGCCTAAAACTCGTTCTGGGAAGATTATGCGGCGCTTGCTGCGGAATTTGGCTGCGGGACAAGAGGTGTCGGGCGATACTTCTACTTTGGAAGATAGGGGTGTGTTGGATAAGTTGCGAGAAGGTGCTTGATTTGGAATAGTTTCGCGCAAAGACGCCAAGGCGCAAAGTTTCTCTTAGCGTCTTAGCGTCTTGGCGTGAGATTTAACTCAACAATTTTCTTCGCAGATTGTCTAATGCACTACACGCGCTGAGATGGCGAATGAAAGACCGACTTCTGGCTGCACCGAAGTGATATTCAAAGCTTTGCACTTCTTCGTTTGGTCCAGCTAATCCGATGTAAACTAAACCTACGGGCTTAGTTTCTGTACCTCCTGTTGGTCCAGCGATACCAGTGATACTTAATCCCCAAGTGGTTGAAAGGCGCGATCGCACTCCTGTAGCCATTTGTTCTGCTACAACAGAACTGACTGCTCCGTGTTTTGTCAAGTCTTCTGAGTTGACTCCTAGAAGTTTTACTTTTACTGAGTTATCGTAAGAGATGACTCCACCCCAGAAGTAGTCAGAACTTCCAGAGATTTCTGTTAACATTTGCCCTAGTCCACCACCGGTGCAAGATTCTGCAACGGAAAGGGTTTGCTCAGTGTTACGCAACAACTCACCCACGACTGAGGCAAGGGTGTCATTATCTGCACCATAATAATCTAATCCAGCAATCTCTTTGATTTGTTTCTCAATGGGTGCTATCAAATCTTGTGCTTGTGCTTGGGAAGCAGCTTTTGCGGAAATTCGTAACTTGACTTCCCCTCTACTGGAATAAGGTGCGACTGTTGGGTTAGGTAAGTTGAGATAAGCTGCAACTTTTTCTGCTAGTGCCGATTCCGCAATACCCCAAAATCTTAACATCCGACTGTAAATAATTTCTTTGCCCCAACCTTGACTTTTGAGATAGGGGATAGCTGTTTCTTCCCACATCCGGTGCATTTCACTTGGTACACCAGGAAAGGTGAAAATCGTTAATTCTGGACGAGGATGCCAAATAATACCGGGTGCTGTTCCTGTGGGGTTTGGTAAAATTTCTGCACCTCGAGGTATCAAAGCTTGTTTGCGGTTGCTGGGGGTCATAACTCGACCGCGTTGAACATATTTTCTGGTAATATCTTCAATTATGTCTAGACGTTCTACTAAAGGAACGCCAAAGAAATCAGCAATGGTTTCACAAGTCAAGTCATCTGGTGTGGGACCAAGACCTCCGGTGAAAATTAAGATTTGTGCTCTTTGACTAGCAATTTCTATAACCTGTTTTAATCTTGTTGGGTTATCTCCTACTACAGTTTGATAGTAGTGGGGAATGCCAAGCTTGGCTAACTGCTGTGCCAAATATTGAGCATTGCTATTAAGGATATCTCCTAACAGGAGTTCAGTCCCAACACAAATGATTTCTGCACTCATAAAATATAGGATTGTTAGTTATTGGTCGTCAAAATATATCATTAACGACTAACCACAAATTGCTCTCGTCTTACGTCAAACACTAAGTGCTGAAGAACCAGAGTTAGGAATTATTCATTTATAACTCCTAACTCATAGCTCTTAACTACAATGTCATGCTAATGCTGGTACCGGAATCACTATATGAGGGTACAAGGGGAAGCGATCGCACAACGCTTTGACTCGTCGCCGACAATCTTGGGCAATGTCTGCTGAATCTGGATTTAATAGGCGATCGGCAAGAATATTGCCAATCTCTGTAAATTCTTCGACTCCCAAGCCCCGCGTTGTCATTGCTGGAGAACCCAGTCTTAGACCACTGGTCACAAATGGTGACTCTGGGTCGAATGGTACTGTATTCTTGTTGGCGGTAATATTCACACCACTTACCAACTGATCTGCTTGTTTACCTGTCATACCAATAGATCGTAGGTCTACTAGCATTAAATGATTATCGGTGCCATTAGATACTAGTTTCAAACCTCGGTTTTGCAGTTGCGTAGCCAAGGCGCGGGCATTGTCAATCACTTGAGCAGAATATGTTTGAAACTCTGGCTTGAGGGCTTCTCCAAATGCAACTGCTTTAGCAGCAATCACGTGTTCCAATGGTCCACCTTGGTTACCAGGGAAAACAGCTTTATCTAGCTTTTTACCCAGTTCTGGATCACGGGTTAAGATTAAGCCCCCCCTTGGACCACGCAAAGTTTTGTGAGTAGTTGTGGTCACAACATCACAATAGGGAATAGGATTGGGATGAAGACCACTAGAAACCAATCCGGCAATATGGGCAATATCTGCTAATAAGTAGGCACCGACTTCATCAGCGATGCTGCGGAACTTTTCAAAGTCAAGGATGCGGGGATATGCTGAATAACCAGCAATCAGGAGCTTTGGACGCTCCCTAAGCGCCAGCTCCCGGATTTGGTCATAGTCTAGTTGTTCTGTTTCCTGATTAACACCGTAGTGGCAAGCCTGGAACCACTTACCAGATACATTGACAGGTGAACCGTGGGTTAGATGTCCCCCGTGAGATAAATCCATCCCCATGAATTTATCTCCTGGTTGCAGCAGTGCTAAAAACACTGCAAAATTCGCCTGTGCGCCAGAATGGGGCTGTACGTTAGCATGAGCAGCACCAAACAATTGTTTAGCACGGTCAATTGCCAGTTGCTCAATTTTGTCTATGAACTCACAACCACCATAGTAACGTTTACCAGGCAATCCCTCTGCATACTTATTTGTCAGTACGGAACCTTGAGCCGCCAGTACAGCAGCAGAGGTAAAGTTTTCACTTGCAATCAACTCCAAGTGATCGCGTTGACGCTGTAGTTCTTGGTTGATTAACTCCGCTACAGTCGGGTCAGAGGAGGCAAGAAAATCTGAATTGGTCAAAGTCACTTGAGCCATCCTTATGGAAATTTACATAATCGTCGGTAACTGTCTAGAGTTATGAGTCCATAGTCTAAGAGTTGTTGACTAACGACTCATATCTCATGACATTTATTTACCCCGACTTACTTAATTATTGAACGCCTGCCCAAGAAATGGTTAGCCAAAACTTTGACGTTTTTACTTTCGTCGTAAACACCAGACCATCAACTCCCGCCAATTGCTACTCAAACGCCTATATCAGCTAACATCTGTCAATAAACAGAAATATTTTAGAGAAATTCCCACAGAATCCAGTGAAAATGACTTGAAGTTCTGGGCTATGCTCCTTTAGGAAACGCCCCAAGGGGGTGATGGCATGGTTCATAAATTAATTTATGTATTACTTTTTACTACAAAGCCAAAAAGCCAACGTACAATAAACTAAAGTCCACACAGGAATTTGGATTGTAATGACCCACGTTCTTCCAAAGTGAGCATGGGAGGTTGGGCAAAGGATGACAGAGACAGAAATGTAACGGATGTGACAACGGATCATAGTATAACGGAGGAACCACCCGCTACAACATTCATTGCTATCCTTACCAGTATTCTCCCCCTGGATATATGTGGATCACGATTTAGGATTGACAGGAGGGATTGGATGCTAGTGATTCTCATGGACAACCAAATTTTTGCTCCTCAACAAGTATGCCAATCTTGTTTACTTGCTGATGGGAGTGGTCAACCTCGCTGGCGTCAAGGTAAACTGCACTGCGGTCACGCTATTCGCAAACTGACGGAACAGCAGCCAGACCAGTATGAGTGTCTTATGGGTTTTCGAGTTGCTAATATTGAATAATTTAGGAGCTATGTTTGTAGTGATTCACTGTTGGTATTCTCTTTTGAGACAAAATAAACAACAATAGACATTCTGAGCATTAACGTTTACTAACAGTTACTTTAATTTTTCCCTGCCTACTCAGCTGCGTTATCCTTGGCATAGTAACATCAATCTTTCACAACAGGAGAAATCAAGATGACTTGGCGCGGAAGCTCCACAACTCAACATCGTCTTTTATCTTGCTTGCCTTATATTTTGCCTTTAATTCAAGTTTCTGCATTTGGTATCTTCTTATTCTCACAGTTCCCCTTTTTGCGATTGCTGTATGTACCCCTAATCCCTTTTATACAACTACAGGCATACTTAAATCAATTGATACCATTTATCGGCATAGATTTTGTCATTTTCTTTGCTCTGTATCTTCTTGTGGTAAGAAACGAAAAAGTTCAACACTTTATTCGGTTCCATACCTTGCAAGCTCTTTTGCTATCTATATTTGCTTATTTGTGCATGGCAATTCTACAACTTATAGGTATTGTGCAACAGGGTGCGTCAATATCAGTACCTTTGTTTGGAGATGTGATGAACACCTTGATTTTTCTAGCAGTTGTAGGTGCATCAATATATAGTATTGTTCAAGCTGTAAGAGGACTTTACGCTGAAATTCCCCTCATCTCCCAAGCCGCTTACACAGGAACTCGTGACTAGTACAGATCGGCGTAAATAAACCACCCATTCCAAATCGATGAAACGCTTACGCTGTCTTCATTTTGAATGCGTGAATTTTGAATGAGCGAATTCCGCCTTGCGGTACTAGGATAGTAAGCGTGGTGTTTAAGAGATTTGTTGGCACTGAGTTATTGATTTGTTATTTCGGCAAGCTTAAAGTGAACGCAGTCTGACCGGATGGTGTCGGGTCAAGCGTCAAGTCACCGCCATGAGCGCGTGCGATTTCCCGCGCCAAACTCAGTCCTAACCCTACTCCGTCCATCTTACGCGATCGCGCAGGGTCACTGCGATAGAAGCGGTCAAAAATCCGTTCTTGATCGCTGACGGGAATATCTTTGGAGGAATTGCTGATTCTTACTAACACAGTTCTTGATTGCTGGCGAGCGTGAATTCTTATCCAACCTTCTGGGAGATTATATTTGATGGCATTGCTGAACAGATTCTGTAAAATTTGGGTTAGCAAATCATGATCGCCCCATACATACAATCGGTCGGCAATTTCTGTTTGAAGGTTTAGGTGTGGTGCAAGAAGTTCCATGTCCTCAGCCATCTCGATTAATAGTTGAGATAGATTTACCTCAACTCGGTACAGACTCATTTGTCCAGCATCTGCCAAAGAAAGCAGCAGGAGTTTACGCACAATCCCACTGAGGCGGCGCACTTCATCAAGCAGATTGCTCAGGCTTTGTTGCATCTGCGAACCAGGTTTAGCCTGTTGCAGAGTCTGTTCTATTTCACCTTGCAAAATCGCAAGCGGGGTTTTGAGTTCGTGAGCAGCATCAGCACTGAAACGAGACGCTTGCTTAAAGCTGTGTTCCAAGCGTTCCAACATCTGGTTAAACACCTGAATCAACAGGGCAAATTCAACATCCATTGCATCAATGGGAACTCGTTGGTCTAACCCTTGAACTGTCACTTGTCGAATCGCTTTAGTTAAGTGCCTAATAGGATATAATGCACTGCCAGACAGTCCCCAGGCACCTCCAGCAACCAAGAGAAGCACCACAGGTATTGAAATCAGAAAAATATTGCGGATAACAGCCATTTCCTGATCGATGGCTTTTAAACTAACGGCGATCGCAGCCCGAACATGGGAAAAAGTAATCGCGCCAACGCGCCAACTACCTGTTGTCGTGTACTGAGTGTCAAGTTGAGGAGGGGGTGGTGGTATACGAGGACGCTTAGAGCGACGTTGCAACTGTTCTTGAGATGCTTGTTCTGCCTTTGAGGAAGGACTTTGTTGGCTAGAGGGTGAGGTCGTAGGAGATGGTCGCGGACGCGAAGACCACAGACCATTCACATTCAGCTCATCAGACCAGTACTCAGATTGATAAAGAATTTTGCCATTTGTGTCAATGACGAGAAGTCCAACAGATGTTTGTGCATTTGTCCCCAGTTGACGAAGTAACAAAGCTTCAAAAGATTGCCAACGTTCTAGCGATCGTGGGCGACCTGTCCACATCAGTTGACTTTTTAGTTCTGCATCAAGACCACTGATTTTAGCATCATAAATCAGCCACCAAGAGATTAACCCAAATCCTATGAGTGTACTGCCTGCTAGTGCAGTTGACAACAAGGCAATTCGGAGTCGAAACGAACGAAGTTTCACAATTAAGACTCTGGCTTAGAAAAACGGTATCCAACTCCCCGCACACTCTCAATCCAACTCGTTCCACCAATGAGGTCAATCTTTTTGCGAATTCTTTGGATACATACATCAACCACGTTGGTATTAGGGTTGAAATCATAACCCCAGACATGTTCCAGGATTTGCATACGGGTAAAGACTCGTCCGGGAGAGCGCATCAGGTATTCTAGGAGATTGAACTCACGGGTGGTTAGTTCCACAATCTGCTGATTGCAGGTGACTTCCCGCGTGATCCGATCCAATTTGAGCGGTCCAACACACAGCAGGTTTTGGCGATCGCCCGTACTTCGACGCACCACAGCATGAATGCGAGCAACCAACTCCTCGACAAAAAACGGTTTCGCAATATAGTCGTCCGCCCCAAGATTGAGACCTTCGAGTCGGTCATCCAGTTCATTACGAGCAGTCAACAAAATCACTGGCACATTACGTCTAGCTCGTCGCAGGTGTTTGAGGATAAACAGTCCATCCTTCCCTGGAATCATGATATCAAGTACAATCGCGTCATACTCATTTTCCATTGCCCGGATGTATCCATCATCGCCGTTATCGAAATAGTCAACGACAAATCCCTGTTCCTTCAGTCCGGCTCGAACGAAGTTTGCTATTCTCGATTCATCTTCGACGAACAGGATATGCATGGTTTTCTGATGGTCCTTAATTATAGGAGCGATTTGGGCAAGGGGCAATTCCCATTTGTATCAACCTTAAAGTAAAGCGGTATGAGTGCTGAGTGCTAAGTTAAAATTCAACACTTTCAACTTAGCACTCATAACTTGTCAGAACTCAAGACCTTAATCTCCAATCCTAATTTGCTTCCAGAATTCGACATCTACAGGTTAAGCTGGATAAAAGTAGCTTTTTATTGTGCCTTTTATATTAAATTTGCTATTTGAAGCTAATTTTTAATTTTTGCTGTTTGAGAAAACTGGAATGCTAGATAGAATATTCGATTACCTTCACTTTCACTTCAGCGTTGAAGCTTCCATAGTCCTGCTGGTTCTCGTCTTTCTAGAGGCGGTGCTGTCTGCTGACAACGCGATCGCTCTCGCTGCGATCGCTCAAGGACTAGAAGACAAGGAGCTCGAACGTCAGGCGCTGAACATTGGTTTGGTAGTTGCTTATGTCCTGCGAATCACCTTACTCCTGACAGCTAGCTGGGTGCAACAGTTCTGGCAGTTTGAGTTACTAGGTGCAGCCTACCTCCTGTGGCTAGTGTTCCAACATTTTACTTCTGAAGAAGGCGAAGACCATCTACACCATGGTCCGAGGTTTACCTCTTTGTTACAAGTAATCCCCATCATCGCCTTCACAGATTTAGCATTTTCTCTCGATAGCGTCACCACGGCGATCGCTGTTTCTAATGAAATATGGCTTGTCATTACCGGCACAACCATTGGTGTTGTGGCTCTGCGTTACATGGCAGGTTTATTTATTCGTTGGTTAGATGAATTTGTTTACTTGGAAGATGCAGGCTATATCACTGTAGCATTGGTGGGTTTGCGCTTGCTCCTCAAAGTCGTGAACGATTCTTTTGTTCCGCCAGAATGGTTCATGATTACTGCGATCGCTCTTATCTTGGCATGGGGATTTTCTAAGCGAACCCACTCAGAAAAAATAGAAGAACAAGAGAAAATCGAAGTTGTAGAAGGGAGTAGGGAGTGAGGGAAATGAGGGAGATAAGGGAGAGACTCCTAATGCATGAATTTTGTTAGCGCAGCGGGACGCAGTCCCGGATTGAATTTTGAATTGATTTGTCCCCCCATCCCCTCTCACTTCCTAAATTATTCGTGTAACCAAGGTGTTATGCTTGGTTCCCAAGAGACTAATTCTTCTTCTTGAAACCATAGGGAAATTTCCCGTTGCGCTGTTTCAATAGCATCGGAACCATGAATGAGGTTGCGACCAATATTGATGCCAAAATCGCCTCGAATTGTACCTGGTTCTGCCGAGAGTGGGTTTGTTGCCCCAATGATTTTTCTGGCAGCTGCGACAACGCCTTCGCCTTCCCAAACCATCACCACGACTGGACCAGAAGTGATAAAACTAACTAACCCAGCAAAAAAAGGTCTTTCCCTGTGAACATCGTAGTGCTGTTCAGCCAATTCCCGGTTGACTTTCATAAACTTCAAACCAATAAGGGTAAAGCCTTTATCTTCAAAGCGACGGATAATTTCACCTACCAATCCACGCTGTACGCCATCAGGCTTAACTGCTAAAAAAGTGCGTTCCAAAGCTATCTCCTCAAATTTACTGAATTCGTCTTTTGTCCTTTGTGAGCCAAAGGCATACCCGAAGGGTTCTCTGTCCCTTGCCAAGAGTTAATGACAAATGACTTATAACTTATGACCAATTTGAGAATATCTCAGAAAGTATCTCAAGAGTGCATATGCACTGAAAGACGAATGCGATAAATTGTATTTTCGTGGGTGTAACATAGAGGTCAGTGAAGAAATGCGTGTTGAGTCAACTGAGACATTAGACGAGGTGGTGAAACTGCCGTCCAATGGACACAAAACTGAATTGAAAAGTAACAAACAAAAAAAGCTGCTGCCACCAGTAGTTACATCAGATGCATCCCATCCGTGGACTATTGAAGATAGTGAAGAACTTTACCGGATACAAGGTTGGGGACAGCCTTACTTTTCTATCAACGCAGCAGGTCATATCACTGTTTCTCCTAAAGGCGATCGCGGTGGTTCTTTGGACTTATATGAACTTGTCAACGCCCTCAAGCAGCGTAACTTAGGACTGCCCCTACTGATTCGTTTCTCGGATATTTTGGAAGACAGGATTGAGCGGTTAAGCGCTTGTTTTGCCAAAGCGATCGCTCGCTACAATTACCCAGGTGTTTATCGTGGTGTATTTCCGATCAAATGCAATCAGCAACGGCATTTAATTGAGGACTTGGTGAAGTTTGGCAAACCTCATCAATTCGGCTTAGAAGCTGGTTCTAAGCCAGAATTAATGATTGCCCTAGCTTCATTGGATACACCGGGAGCGCCGTTAATTTGCAACGGCTACAAAGACCGAGAATACATCGAAACAGCGATGCTGTCACAAAGACTGGGGCAAAAGCCGATTATCGTCCTAGAACAAATCGAAGAAGTTGATTTGGTGATCGAGGTGAGCAAACAATTGGGGATTGACCCAATTGTCGGCGTGAGAGCTAAACTGAGTACGCAAGGTATGGGACGCTGGGGAACCTCTAGTGGCGATCGCGCTAAATTTGGTCTAACCATCCCCGAAATTATTCATGCAGTTGACAAGTTACGCGAAGCTAACCTGCTTGGTTCCTTACAGCTATTACACTTCCATGTCGGCTCACAAATCTCCGCCATTAATGTCATTAAAGATGCGATCCAAGAAGCCAGCTGTATCTATGTAGAACTAGCGGCACTGGGGGCAAACATGAAGTATCTTGATGTAGGTGGTGGCTTGGGTGTAGATTATGACGGCTCGCAAACCAACTTCTACGCCTCGAAAAACTACAATATGCAAAACTATGCTAACGATATCGTGGCAGAGTTAAAAGATACCTGTGCAGAACGGAAAATATCTGTACCAACACTAATAAGTGAAAGTGGACGAGCGATCGCTTCCCATCAATCGGTGTTAATTTTTGACGTTCTCAGTACCAGCGTTGTTCCTCTGGACCTACCAGAACCGCTAAAAGAGGGCGAATCCCCGATTATTACTTACCTGTGGGAAACTTACCAATCTGTTAATGAGGATAATTACCAAGAACTCTACCACGATGCTACCCAATTCAAAGAAGAAGCCATCAGTCGCTTCAACTTAGGAATTTTAAGTCTTACGGAACGCGCCAAAGCTGAAAGGCTCTACTGGGCTTGTTGTCAAAAAATTCTTGAGATAACGAGAAAGCAGGAATACGTACCCGATGACCTGGAAGATTTAGAACAAATCATGGCTTCCATCTACTATGTCAATCTATCTGTGTTTCAGTCTGCACCTGACTGTTGGGCAATTGACCAGCTTTTCCCCATCATGCCAATTCACCGTTTAGATGAAGAACCAACACGGCGAGGAATTTTGGCAGACTTGACATGTGATAGTGATGGCAAAATTGACAGGTTTATAGACCTGCGGGATGTGAAGTCAGTTTTAGAACTGCACACCTTCAAATCAGGAGAACCTTATTATCTGGGAATGTTCCTCAACGGGGCTTACCAAGAGATTATGGGCAATTTGCATAACCTCTTTGGCGACACTAACGCGGTTCACATCCAACTGACTCCAAAGGGTTACCAAATTGAACACGTTGTTAAAGGTGATACCATGAGCGAAGTGGTGGGATACGTGCAGTATGACTCTGAGGATATGGTGGAAAGCATCCGCCAGCGTTGCGAATATGCTTTAGAAGAAAATTGCATCACTTTGGCGGAAGCTCAAAGACTGCTACAAACCTATGAGCAGAGTTTGCGACGCTACACTTACCTGAATAGCTAAAAGTTCTTAGTCATTAGTACTAATGACTAATGACTAATGACTAATGACTAATGACTAACTAGCGTTATTTCCCAATAATTCAGCAATAGCTTGCCGTTCAACTGGGGTATGGGATGGCGGATCTTGACGAGCATCGGTAATGAGCCAGTCTAGAGCAGCTGCTTGGACATCTATCGTTGCTCCGGTCTTGTCTACGCAGTAACGACCAAATACCAACTTGTCCACAAGCCGTACTCCCGGACCTAGTCGTGACCATTCAAAAATGACGCTGTTCACTACCGTGGCACCACTGCATATCCAGCAATTTGGACCTATCATCGTAGGACCGACGATTTTGGCTCCATCTTCAATCTTGGTCATACCGCCGATGTAAACTGGACCTGTAATATCTACTTTGTCCCAATTTACGGCAACATTCAAGCCAGTGTAAATATTAGGTGCAACTTGCTGTCCAGGAATTTGCACGTTTTTAATTTCCCCTAAAAGAACACCACGAATTGCCCGCCAGTAGTCTGGTACTTTACCAATATCCACCCATTCAAAGTCCATTGGGATAGCGTAGAAGGGTGCACCGATTTCTACCAGTTTGGGGAAAAGCTGGCTACCAATGTCATACTCTACCCCAGAGGGGATATAATTAAGTACCTCTGGTTCAAAAATATAAATACCTGTGTTGATATTAGTGCTCAGAGCTTCCTCAACCTTGGGTTTTTCTTGGAAAGCTTTAACGCGACCATCTCCGTCAGTGACGACGACACCATAGCTAGAAACTTGTTCCTTGGGCACGGATTTCATGATAATGGTGGCAAGAGACCCCTTAGATTTATGCCACTTCACAGCTGCTGTCAAATCCAGATCAATCAGGGCATCACCGCACAATACCACAAAAGTATCATCAAAGAATGGGGAAAAGTCTTGGATTTTCCGCATTCCCCCGGCAGATCCAACGGCTTCCCCCACAAGGGTACCTTCAATAATGCGACCTTCAAAAGAATAGGCAATTTGCACGCCAAACCGCTGACCATCACGGAAATAACTTTCAATTTCCTCTGCTAAATGGCTCACATTGACCATAATCTGGTCAAACCCATGCTGGCGTAAAAGCTCTAGTAAAAATTCCATCACTGGTTTTTGCAGAATGGGCATCATCGGTTTGGGCATTGTATAGGTAATCGGTTGTACACGAGTACCTTTACCAGCCGCGAGAATCATCGCCTTCATATGTCTTTATCCCTCAACCACAAGCCAGTTTACTGTCATCAAGTGATACTTCATCATGAGTTTATTTTCGCTCTAAGCTATCCAGTGAAAGTATGGATAACAGAAATCAACAGACCTGCTGCAACCATAGGCATAACCACATTAAAGCGTGAGGTATGAAGTATGAAGAAAGTATAAAATGTGAAGTATGAAAGTTTTATACTTTCATACTCTAGCCTTTAAGCTTGACACTTCATTACTTTCTATCATTCTTTATCCTACCCTACCCTATTCTTTAAGAAGAGCCGATCTACAGGCGTCTACATTCTTCAATGGGTTATTCTCTCAATTTAATTGGATTTTGGAATTTACTGAAGCTCAACTCTGAAAATCATGAATCTTCCTATGTTGCATACTCTGAATTCAGAGGAGTATCTATGGATTTATTGTTAGCCGAATCTGTCAGTAACCTGATTTTAATATCTTGATAAAATTCTTCTTGAAATAGCTCCACCTTTGATTGAGCACAAAGCAGTAGTAACGCCCAGAAAACACTAACAACCAAATGGCTATGCTGCGATGTGTGTGCATCATTCTGTTGTGGTTGCTTTGTCTGAGTCCACAATTGGACGAGCTGTTCCAGATTCAGCCAATTGCTCTGCAAACTCAGTTCTCCTGCTACACTTTGCAATACCTGCTCCAGTTCAAAAGCCACCTCTGTTAGGTTTTCCTGGTGAGCTAACTCTAATGCTGTCCGCATACTTTGCAAACTAGGTTGCCGTTTATGACGGACAGGTTTATTAACTTTTTCTACCAATTTCAATTGTTGCGCCATGACTTGCAATTGCTCAATCAGCTCTTGCAGAGTGACGCGACGCTTTGGCGGTGGCATTGCTGTTGGACGACGACGCAAATGCCGTTCTAATGGTAAGCGTTGAGCTTGATAGATTACCCCGTCTTCACTCTCCGGCAATGCATCATCTTCCACAGCTTCTTGTTCTGCGGATGATTGCAATTGCATCAAAGTATTTGCCTTAAATAACACAAGCTTGGATGCCGACAAGAAAGCTTGACCTGATTGGGATAAATCAGCTTCAGAGCAACTAGTAGTCGCTTCCGGTGACATTAGTTCTAAGTAACGGTCAATCACCTCAATCACCTTGACATCCCAAGGGTCTATCTCCCCTTGTTCAGCCTGATGAATAAGGAGTGTAATTTTTTCCAATAGCTCGGAAGCATCCATTAATTCTTTGGATATTGGATTTGAGAATTTGTATTAACAATTACTATTTATTGTTAGTTGTTTTTGGTGATTTAGTAGTCGTTAGTCGTTTCACTAATGACTACTAAATCACCACTAATGAATTCCCTTATTGAGTGACTGCTTGTGCTTCTTTTACTAAAGAATCATTCACTGGTGGTAAAGCAAGTTTCAAAGATTGAACTTCTGCTTGGTACTGTTCAACTTTGCTTTCTAGTTCATTAATTTGGACATTTTTCTGCCGCACTTGTTGACTAGAAAGTAGCAGTCGTTGCCAATGGGTCCAGATGCTATACAACCAAGCCAAAACTGCTCCTATCCCACCTGCCAAAAGCAACTCAATTGCAATTGGTGCCTGCACCTGCACTTCTGGAACGACATTTATTGTTCCAGGTTGGGTGTTCTCAAGGCTAAATAAAGCCAAGGCTAAACACAAGATAAAAATTATTACAAAGTTGATTTGTTTCATTGAACACTAAAGACTAGGTAATTGTTTCTGCTCAATGCTTCCCTGAAAATTGTGTCTAATACCATTTTGAATTTTGTTTAAAGATTGCGCAACCTTACTATTCAAGGAATTTTGAAAACGTTAGCGTTGCACATCTATAGTCAAATGGTAGAAGAATGAATCTATCTCGTCAAGTATAACATATGATATTTTGATACACGTAGTTATATAAATAATGGTCTATACGTTAAATTTTTGAGCAATCATTCAAAACACTCCTACTCAATTGCATTTTTTCTTGTGTTACCGCTTTTGATAGCATCGAAAGTACCCTTTATGGTACCAGCAATTGGAACCGCAACCAGTGTTCCTAATAAACCAGCAATCTCAAATCCCATGAGAATAGCCACAAAAATCCAGATAGGATTAACGCCAATAAAATCACCAAGTAACTTGGGACCTAACAGATTGTCTTTGATTTGCTGCATGACAATAGCAGCGACAGCAACTTGAACTGCCAACCACCAATTTTGCAGCAACATTAAAAAAGTAACCATACCAATCCCTAAAGTCGCCCCGATAAAGGGAATGAGTTGGGATATACCTATGAGTATGGCAAATAACAGAGCAAAAGGTACTTTGAGAATTAAGAAAATAGGGGTGAGGCTAATTACCATGAACAACGCGAGCAAAATCTGGCTGAGGAAAAAGTAGTGGAAATTAAGTTGCAAAGATGTGGTTAAGGGGAATCGAATATGAGGCGGTAAGAAGTAGAATAAACCAGACCATACGCGATCGCCATACAAGAGCATATAAAATGCCAGTACCACTACCAATATCATATCAAGTAAACCTGATAGCAGCGTCCCTGCAAATCCCACAGCAACGGAAGCCAACTGTTGCACCAAACTCTGAATATTTGCATTGATTTGATTGCTGACTACCCTCAAATCTAAGGGCAAACGCCGCTTCTTGGCTAAAGCTTCAATATCCTCCAAATTTACTTGACTGGTGGTTAGCCAATCTGGAATTTTATTTAAAAGTTGTATTGTTTGGTCAATGACCATTGGCACGAGTGTCACACCAAGGATGACCAAAAGCGTCAGAGTTACCAGTAAAACAATGATAACTGCCCGAGGACGGGTTAGGGCAATGCGTTCAAAGAACTTGACTGGGTAATTCAGTAAAAAAGCCAGAATTGCTGCAATGCTCACAATAGTGATTGGGTGTTGGAATAAACGAAAAAGCAGATACAGCAAAGCGAGATTGAGAGCGATAATCGGACCGCTCAGACCGTATATTAACAAACGTTGAACCGAGGCTGAACGGTGCATGTTATGTTATCTGTGTTAAAAACGCCTTGACACATTAGGTACAACTTGGTTAAAGCTGATGACAATAAAATAGGGAAGTAAATGACGATGGACAAAACGATAGCCGACCTTCGCAAAGACTACACCTTGGAAGGTCTTAGCGTCTCGGATGTTAACTCCAACCCTTTTATACAGTTTAGACAATGGTTTGACCAAGCATTAGCAACTCAGGTGCCAGAACCAAACGCCATGACTCTTGCCACCGCTACACCAGACGGTAAGCCCTCGGCAAGAATGGTGTTGCTCAAAGGTTTTGACCAACGGGGCTTCGTTTTCTACACCAACTACAACAGTCATAAAGGACAAGAGTTAGCAGAAAATCCGCAAGCCTCTCTCGTTTTTTGGTGGGTGGAACTAGAACGCCAAGTCCGTATTTCTGGGCGTGTAGAAAAAGTTTCAGAAAACGAGTCAGATGAGTATTTTTATAGCCGTCCTTTGAACAGTCGCTTGAGTGCATGGGCGTCTCGTCAAAGTGAGGTGATAGAAAGCCGAGAAGTGTTGGAACAACGGATGCACGAACTCCAAATTCAATATCAAAACCAAGATGTTCCTAGACCACGATACTGGGGAGGCTTGCGTGTGATCCCAATAGAAATCGAATTTTGGCAAGGACGTTCCAACCGCCTGCACGATCGCTTACTTTATACTCGCTTAGATGATGGTAGTTGGAAAATTGTGCGTTTGTCCCCATAATAAAAAAATTCGCACTTTTGTATCCATAATGAGAAAATTCGCACTTTTGTGTTTAGTAATCTTCCTGAGCTTTGTTGTTTGCTTATCCATCAACGCAGCACAGTCACGCCCTGAACCTCCCCTGTGGCAGGTTTATCAGCAGTCACTCAAAAAAGCCAAGTACGTTGATCTCACGCACACTATCACTCCTTCAATTCCTGTATGGTCAGGGTTTGGTTCATCGAAGTTTGAACCGACCATCAACCCAAAGACAGGGAAGCCATACACTTATCAACAGGATGGCATTGAAGCAACCCATTACGACCTGTCTACTGATCAGCTTGGAACTCAGTTAGATCCACCTGCTCACTGGAACCCTTACTATCCAGCTATTGATGAGTTGCCTGCAACCTTTGCCGTTCGTCCCTTAGTCGTCATTCCCATCCAGGACAAAGTTACTCGTGATCCCAACTATCACCTGAGTGTTAAGGATATTCTGAATTGGGAAAGTCGTCATGGTAGGATTCCTGAAGGCTCAGTTGTGTTTGTTCGCTCTGACTGGTCTAAAGAATGGCCAAACCCTGAACTTCCCAAAAGAAAGAAGTTTCCTGGAGTGTCGCTGCAAGCTCTCCAGTTTTTGCACTTGCAACGTAAGATTCTGTTCCACGGACATGAACCCCTCGATGCGGATAGTACGCCGACCCTGGAAGCAGAATCTTGGCTCTTGAAGAACGGATATACTCAAGCAGAGGCTGTGGCGAATTTGGATCAGGTACCTGAGACAGGCGCACTGGTGGCGATCGGGTATCCCAAATTCAAAGGAGGTTTAGGAGGTTACGCACGCTATATTGCTATCTGTCCGCCAGATTGGAAATACGGCGTGTCAGTGGGTCAGATTGCGGAATCTCCTTTGCAGAAACAAAGTCAGCCACTCCGTTGGGATAAACAGCTAAACGTCAGGGTACGATGAAAACGAACCAAAATGACAGTTAGCAATACTGATGGAAGAATAGTTACTTTTCAATTAAGTTATTCAAACTATAGCGATTCGATAAATTTTTTACTACCAAAAATTCTTGTTTTTGGGTTTAGGATTCCCAAATTTCGCCGGGGAATACTGATTGTATTTAATCTCAAATCTAGAACCTAAACTTCTCTTGAGCAATGGTAGTATTAACCACACAAAAAGCAACTGACAAGTCTGTCCTGACTCAGAACAGCGAAACCAAACAGCACAATCGTAGTGTAGCGGTTATTGTACAATTGGATTCTGTGTCAAAAACCTATGCCAATGGCTGTCATGCTCTTGTAAATATAAACTTGGAAGTACAAAAGGGTGAGTTTCTGTTTATCACAGGACCAAGTGGTTCTGGTAAATCCACGCTTTTGAAGCTGCTGTATGGCGATGAGTCACCAACACAAGGAGATGTGATTGTTAATGAGTGCAATGTGGCAGCTTTGAGAGGCGATCGCTTATCATTTTTTCGGCGGCGCATTGGTGTTGTGTTTCAAGACTACAAACTTATTTCTCGGCGGACAGTGGCGGAAAATGTTAGTGTCGTGCTGAAGGCTCAAGGGTATACCCGTCAAGAAATTCAACGACGTTTAGAACCTAGTTTGAAACTAGTGGGTTTACTTTCCAAAGCAGAATGCTTTCCAGAGTACCTTTCGGGTGGAGAGCAACAACGAGTCGGTATTGCACGGGCAATAGTGGGAACGCCACCTATTCTTTTGGCTGATGAGCCAACTGGAAACCTCGATCCGGATAATTCTTGGCAGGTGATCCAGATTTTCCAGAAGTTAAACTCTTTTGGAGTGACAGTGATTGTCACAACCCACGATGAACAGTTAGTACGCAGGTGCAATCATCCAGTAGTGCAAATGCGAGAATGGCGGCTTGAGCGAAAAAGTTAAGTATTAGTGGTTAGTTATCATTTTTAATAACAAAAACTAAAGTCATCAATGGTGAATTGACTATCAAAAGCGCAGAAGGTAATACGGTGAATTTCGTTTGCTGATACAGATAATAAGGTGTTAGGAGGTACAGCAGAGTCAGAATTGGCAAGATTTGCTCCTGGTAGTACCGTTTGTGTCAGCAGTTGGTGATCGCTATCGTATGCTGAAAGCACAAGCCGCTGAGAACTGGTGACAAAGGCACTGACAAAATGGACAGGATGCAGAAAAGTTGCTTCTAAATATCCGTTCTTAGGCGCTCCCATTAACACTACGAGACCAGAATGAGTGGGAAATGCTGGGTTTGATGGCTGTATTGCTATACAATTATTAAAAATGACACCCCATTGCTCATACTGTCGCTCCACTGCTTCAAAAGATCTTAAATCTTCCAAAGTTAAGTAAATGCGCTTAGGTACTGATACTACTTCGTCGTCAACAACTGTTTCTACTTGATCATGCGAAGCTGGAGCCTCATTTTGATTTTTAGAATTAAATTTGTTAAGAGAGAATTCATAGTCTTCAGTGGTTGACTTTATCTGCGATTGAAGACTAACCTGCTTTACCACGACACCCCGCCTTATCATTCTCTAAAGAACAGTTAGATGACCAACTACATAAAAATGTATTGATTTTGATAAGCTGCATAGGATTCTAAGTACAAAAGCTAGTTCACTGACTAGCAGTATGAAGCACATCTGAGTTTACTTAATATATTCAATCAGTGTTTACACTTTTCTGGACGCTTACTCGTATCAGTGACGTTTCTGATAGAGTACCATAAAAAACTGTTGTGCTGTTTAAAATATAAGTGATATTTGCTACATGTATAAAATATATGTATCATAATACAATGTACAGTGATGTCTAAGAACAAAAAGACTATAAAAGTAAAATAAAATACTATAAGATTATCAAAAATATGTAGATTTTACATACACTTCAGGAGAGCGATCGCCTCGTGAAGCGCTTTGTTGCCCAGCCTGTTTTTCCAGAATAGCCAGCCGCTACATAAAACTTACTCAAATCTATCTATAAGGCTTGAGAGGCTTTACTTCCTGCTTCTCCTGGCGGAGACGCTGCGCGAACCACCAAGGGAGTCGGCTCCTTCTTGTCTCACCTAAACTCGTCAATTCATGACAGAGTACTAGGGGCAGCTTCCCCGTGATTCCCCTTTTTACAAAGGCAATCCTAGAGACGCTGCCCCTAACAATTGATAATTGATAAAAATGTTGGTTGTGCGAAATTTACTCGGCAGTTGCTAGTTCAGTACTACCGCGTGTGCGACGACGTGTGATGCTGTTGTAAAGCATTAGCCCAATAGCTTTAATGAGATTGCCTTCCAACTCTTGGAACATCTTCATGTTCATGCCAAAAGCAGCGTTTGCTTCATCGACAATGCGATCGCCAGTCGCATCATCTATTGGCAGTTCATCCAAAGTCTGACGGTATTTCGCTTTGAACGCCTTCTCATCAGGAATGTCATCAAATTCATAGAAGGCGGTACCTTGTCCATCAGAAAGGTTCATCGCAGTTTGAGCAATGCCTTTGAGAATTTGTCCACCAGACAAGTCCCCAAGGTATCGTGTGTAGGAGTGAGCAACTAACAGTTCCGGTTCTTGTTCAGATAGTTCTCGGATGCGCTGCACATACGCTTCACCAGCTGGAGATAGTTGGATTTGCTCGCGCCAGTTTACCCCATAGTAGTAGTTGAGGTCTTGCTCTAAGGTATGCTCACGGTGAAGTTGAGGAAAATTAATTTTTGAAACAATCGGATGATTGCTGTGCTTCTCCATCTCCTCTTCCATCACTGAGTAGATGAAGTAGAAGTTAGCGACTAGCTTCCGATAGGAGTTTTTTTCTACGACTCCTTTTAAAAAACACTTGACAAAACCAACGTTTTCTGCCATTGTGTGGGCTTTTTTCGTTCCTACACGCAATTTTGTTGCTAAATTGTTGCTCATGCTAAATTGCTCGACTCTAAAATGTCAACTGCTGAAGTTCTAATTTACAAACGGCTACAAAAGCCACTAAGACGTTACAGTAGAACGATTCGATGAGAATTTATATTAAAAATTTTTAAGTTTATACGACCAAAAGAATTTTGAGATGCCGTAAACGCCCTTCAGGCGTCTCCTAAAGAGTATACGCAGAATTAAGTAAAAATGCTTATTTTACATAATCTTTATAAAAACAAGAGAAGACTTATAAATGCTTGTACTTCCAAAATTGAAGAATCAGAATAAATTGGTAAAAACAAAAAATAGTAAACTGTCCCGATTAAAAAGTATACAGCCGGAATTGTTGAATTAAAGTTTAAAGTGGTATTCTCCTGTGTGATTGTGTGGGGTTTTTCTATTTATGGTTTCATACATAACTCGAACTCAAGGTGACATCTGTGGGAGTTCAGCTTCCGAAGTAGATGAATTGGAAAAGCAAGTTAATGAGAGCGGTTTTGGGTTTAACTTAATATCACTTCCCGCAACACCCCTGTTTGGCACAGATGGTATTCGGGGACGAGTGGGAGAATTGCTAAGTGTACCCTTGGCATTGCAAGTGGGCTTTTGGGCAGGTACTGTTTTGCGTAGCCATGCTCCCAACCAAGGAGCAATTATCCTCGGACAGGATTCCAGAAACTCTAGCGATACGCTGGCGATGTCCTTGAGTGCAGGGTTAACAGCAGCGGGGTTAGAAGTTTGGCATTTGGGGCTATGTCCTACCCCTTGCGTTGCGTATCTCATCAGTGTCACCGATGCCATAGGTGGAGTCATGATTTCTGCTAGCCACAACCCGCCAGAAGACAACGGCATTAAAATCTTTGGCGCGGATGGTATGAAGCTATCCCAAAAGTTGCAAACAGAAATAGAAGCAGGACTACGCGGTGTCGGTTCTGCTAACTGTAGTCATTGTGGACGGTATTACTCGCGCTTGGACTTAGTAGGAAATTATGTTGAGGGGTTGAAGAAACCGCTGCACGGAAACCTGAATTTTCAGGGTATGAAAATTGTTTTAGACTTGGCATGGGGAGCCGTCGCTGGTTTAGCACCATCCGTATTTCGCGAGATGGGGGCAGAAATCATCTGCTTGCATAACGAACCAGATGGTGATCGCATCAATGTCAACTGCGGTTCTACTCACCTAGACATTCTGCAAGCAGCAGTCCAAGAACACAATGCTGATTTGGGCTTTGCCTTTGATGGCGACGCTGATCGCGTTTTAGCCGTAGACAACACCGGAAGACAAGTCAATGGTGATTACATCCTCTACCTGTGGGGACAAAAGCTAAAGCAAAAGCAACAACTGCCAAGTGACCTCATTGTTTCCACTGTTATGGCAAACTTAGGTTTTGAGAAAGCATGGAAGCAAGCTGGTGGTCAATTTATTCGCACAGCAGTGGGTGATCAATACGTCCAGGCGGAAATGCTGAAGACTGGAGGAATGCTTGGAGGCGAACAATCTGGTCATATCCTCTGCCGTCACTATGGTATTACTGGAGATGGCTTGTTAACAGCTTTACATTTAGCGGCTTTGGTGCAAGAAGCTGGCGTTCCCCTATCAGAAATGGTGGCTCAAAGCTTTCAAACATATCCGCAACTGTTACGGAATGTACGAGTCGAAGACAGAACCAAGCGTTTAGGATGGAAAGAATGCCAACCCCTGCAACAAGCGATCGCACGTGCGGAAGCAGCAATGGGAGACTCAGGCAGAGTTTTAGTCCGCGCCTCTGGTACAGAGCCACTCATCCGAGTGATGGTAGAAGCTGAAGCCGCTGAACTTGTCAATGACTGGACAAATGAATTGTTGATGCAAGTTCATAACCACTTAGTCGCTTAAAAATCATCTGTCTTGAGAGATATCTCTCGGCTCTAGATTCTAGATTAGACTGCAACTTGGTATGATCCGATTCTCGCCATGGCGCGACCGAATCCCCGCATTCACCCGCTCGCATCCGGACACGACGCGGCTGCCAACGGACGGACCACCGCGTCATGCGGCGTGCTTATGATCGGTAAGAACCTCATCGATTGCATGTCGAGAGATGCCGGCGAGTACAGGGTTGGTGCTCTGGTAGTAGGGGAGGGCAATCAGCCCGACGGACAAAGCCCAGCCGCGACCTCGCGCCCAGGTCGCGTCATCGACCGATAGTGCTGCGCGGAATACGTTTCGGGTTTCGGCGGACAGGAGATTCCACGCAACTTGCAAGTCGCATGCGGAATCGCCCACGCCCAGACCCCCGAAGTCGATGACGGCGCTGAGCCGGCCCTGTACGGCCAGCAGGTTTCCCGATTGCAGGTCGCCGTGGATCCAGACGGGCGAGCCGTGCCACGCGGGGGCCTGGAGGGCTGCTTCCCAGGCCGCAGTCAAGGCATCGGTATCGAGCGTGCCGTGCAGGGTTGCGATCGCGGCACGAGTGGGAGAGTCTCGCATTGCCAACGGCACGCCGCGATTGAAGTTATGTGGTCCAGGGGGCGGCCCGTCCGTGGGATCGATACGCTGCAGGGCGGCTACGAACTGCGCCAGATCGGTCGCCGCTTGGCCTGGATCGGCGATGCGGTCGATGGTTGCGTTCTCGCCCTTGAGCCACCGGTAGACGGACCAATGCCAGGGATAGCCCTCGCCGGGTGTCCCCTTCGCGAGAGGGACAGGGATGGCAAGCGGTAGGAGCGGGGCAAATCTCGGCAGCCACTGGTGCTCCTTGTCCACTTGACAGGTGGCCCCATGGATGCGGGGTAATCGCACGGCCATGTCGTCGCCGAGCTGATAGATCGCGTTGTCAGTCCCAGCGGAGTGGACCGGCTCGATGGGAAGGTCTGCCCACTGCGGGAACTGCGCCGCGAGCAACCGGCCCACGAGAGATACGTCGGTGTCCACCTCGTCGATATGCATTTTGCCTACGGACATGAGCACCTTATACTATAAGCTTGCGTTATTCATGAGACTCTCAGTTCTAGATTTTACATTGGACATTAGACTGCAACTTGGTCTTAATATAGCCGAGATGCAACTTATGGAATGGGTATTTTGCCATTTGTTTGGTTAAGAAATATTTAATTATTGACTTATTAGTAGTTGTTACATGACTACTTGGTCGTATTAAGTAAGTCGGCATGAAAAAACCAAACTATGTAAAGATAAATAAATACGGAGAATGTATCTACCGAGGTGACTGAGTATGGGCGCTCGTCTAAGGGTGTTCCTAACCCATGAGCAAGACAAAACCCTGTTAAACCTAAGAACTGCGGATGTACCACAGAAAGTTAAAGACCGAGCAGAGGTCATTAGATTAAACGCACATGGCTGGTACGTGGAAAAAATAGCTGCTCATTTCAATTGGACTCCTCAAACGATAAGAGAAATCTTACATAAGTAAGTCGGCGAGAAAAATTCAATGTATATGAAGAAATATAAATTGTCCGTAGGGGAGCCAGTGCGGTGCCAAGAGTTGTTTGAGCGGTGAGTCCATTGCTGCACCGACGTTTCCCTCTCAGTAGCCCAGACGCTACTTTGAACCGTGGGCATCTGGCTCTCCTAAAGTTCAAAAAGATAATCTAACAGTGCTAGTTACCCGCAGAACTGATTCCTGTTGAAATGTTTTCTTATAACTTGCTATCACCTGCTATACAGAACTTGACTAAACTTGTTCAAAGCTAGCCATTCAACGAAAGTTTCCTTCAGAGGGTCTGCTTCTTGCTTCTACCAAGGGAGTCGGCTCCTACTTGTCCACAAGCGTAAATTCGGGTGTAGCCCACCCTATTTTTTTTTGACTTGGAGCAATTTTTCTTGAAGCTTTTAGCTATTGTTCATCCATTATTTTCAGCAAATTTAACGAATCGTGGTCTCCCGTTCGACCTTTTTACAGGCTTGCTAGTTTTGAATCAGCTGTGGTTTACAAACCAGATGATTTTGGGCTTTGGTTTTCAGCCACTAAACTAAAGTATCAGAAAACTACAACTGTGTCAAACTTCTCTTTCTGACTAATTATGAAAAATGTTCTCAGGTCCTCCTAGTTTGTGTTGTTGTCATCACAGGCAGTGTAGACATACATTCTGTTGATTGAGGTTTCGGGGGATATCCAGTATCTTTTGTGGATTCAAAAGTCAAAAAACAAAAGAGTTGTGTGCATCTGTCTTCAGTAATTCGCTCTACTAAAAAGAACAAGCAACCTTACTCAATCAAGGTTGCAAATCAATTGTGATGAGGTTTATTTTCTAAGAATTGAGGAGAAACTATGGCTATAAAAAATCAAACTTCTTTCTATACTGATGAAGTAAACTTTTTTCCAGAGCATCAGTTCCGGTTAATTGGAGAGTGTGCAGGAAAAAAACTTTTATTGATCGGTAGAACTAAGGCATACAACGACCCAATTGTGGCAACAAGTCAGACTGACGAGCCTAGTCAGGAAGATTTATATGCTTATGACCTCTACGAGTTAATGAAGTTTAGCCACGAACCTGTCAAAATTAATGGGGAAATTTAAATTAAAATTTTGGCAGCAGATTTACCCAAGCCGTGACTCTTGCTACTCAAACATTCAAAGTATGTCCTGCGGACACGCTACGCGAACAAAGTGATTTTTTTAGTTTTGAATTGAGATTCAACGCTATTGCTCAGGACGCTAAGCACAAAGCGTGCCGCAGGTATACGCTATTTTGAATTTCCAAGAAAGAGGGTTACAATTTTCTTTGGGAACTCCTCATTTGACTCCAATATGGCTTTTGACCGCAAACTGGATACCTTCTCGCTAGCAGCCTTGCTGGTGTCCGCGCATTACGGCTTGGGGTTTATTTTGGGAACCGCTGAGAAATCTCTAACTTTAGGGATTGGTGGTAGTCTCTATACTGTCTCCCTTGGCTTGGGTACAATAGTTCTTTTAGGACTGGCAAAGTTTTACTGGAGACGAACAGAGCAAATTTGGACATTGCTAGGTTCTGCTTACGGAAGTGGAGTAAAAATCTTCGTGAGCCTGATATCTTGGTCATCGCTGATTGGGATTGAAGCTGTGCAGCTGATTTCTGGAGCGTTTATCCTCAAAGTCTTCGGAATACCCACTCTCCCCACAATGGTTGTTTTGGCTATCCTGTTTGCAACGATTTCTCTACTCCCAGTGGAAAAAGCAGGCTGGATATTGCGAGGGTTACTGCTTGTGAACCTTTTGGCTCTGCTTTATGGACTGTGGGTGTTACACGCTTTCGGTGACTATTTGCGATCGCCTATAGAGTTTGCTGTCTCACTCCAGCAGATGAATTTGCCAACCATAATGGGCATTTCGGTATCTACAATTCTGCTGGTACCTATAGATATGAAGCATCAGCAGTTTGTTGTCCAGGCAAAAGATGTGCAGAGCCTATATCGAGGGTGTATGTTAGCAGCAATTTTGATACTACTGCTTGCTTTGTTGCCTTCGACAGTTGTAGTAGCGGCACACAACGCAGGAATTTTGCCTGCTGACATTGATGGTAAAGAAACTCTACCATTTATCCTAGCTTGGATTGGCGGTGGCACCCAGAAGCCTTTGGGTATTGCTCTGATTGTGTCTTTATTGCTTCCTGCACTAGGTCTTGGTAGCAGCATATTGCGAGTGCAAAGCAAGACTGTTTTGGACTTCAACATTCTACCTGTATCTCTCTGGAGTCGGGTACTCGTTACGGTTGCGAATGTGTTATTTAGTCTTGGCGTTGCTTTGAAAGGTGGAGAGATTGTTAACTTGATTGTATCTTTTTATGCAGCATATGTAGGAGCAGTATTTATTCCTTTTGTCGCCTACTTGGTTACTCAGACAGGACGTTATAACTTCTCAAAAAGCAGCGTCAAGCTGTCTTTAATGATAGGTGGTTTTTCGTCTATTTCATTGTTAATCATAACACTGATAAACCCTAATGTGGCTGTATTTGATAGTGTTGAATTGAACATTATGGGAATAGGAATTCTATGTGGGGTTTTCTTTTTGTTAGTTGGGGAGGTATTAGAAAAGTACTTCCCGACATCCAAGGTTGAGGAAAAAGCTTAAGATATTACCAATAACATGGCAGATCACAAGCCCTCACTGCAAGCATTGCTGATTTCTGATTTCTGATTTCTGACTTCTGAATTCTGAATTCTGAATTCTTCTTTGTTGACACTTTGCTCTGCTATTGTTTCCTTGGTTAGAGGTAAAAAATCTAGCCGTTATTCTAAAGTGAACTACTGTGGTGACTTCACGTCGTCATAACTCTTTGGAAATTGCAACTATGAATAATGACAACGGCTTAAAAAAACACAATGGCAAGCATATTCCTCATAGGAAAAAGCACATTTGTCGTACAGAACACGCAGTTGTCCAAGTGCAGGACGATCGCACGGGGATGGACATCGAAACGCTCAAACGTGCTTTTTTCGATAACCTCTATTACATCCAGGCAAAAGATAGAGGTTGGGCAACAGCACACGACTACTATATGGCACTAGCGTATACTGTACGCGATCGCCTGCTGCACCGCTGGCTTAAGACTGTTGAGCAAACCCACTTTCAAAAGGATGTCAAAGTCGTTTGCTACCTGTCTGCCGAATACCTTATTGGACGCCAACTAGGCAAAAACTTAACTAATGTTGGGCTTCATGAACAAGCTCGTCAAGTAGTGCAAGAGTCAGGATTTGATTTGTACGATCTGATGGAACAGGAAGATGAACCAGGATTAGGCAACGGCGGGTTAGGACGACTCGCTGCTTGCTTTCTGGATTCTCTCTCAACCTTAGATATTCCTGCTATTGGCTACGGTATCCGTTACGAATACGGCATCTTTCAGCAGGTGATTCGCGATGGTGCTCAAGTGGAAGTTCCTGATCGCTGGCTACGCTTCGGCAATCCTTGGGAAATCCCCCGTCCTGATTATACAATGGAAGTCAAATTTGGTGGACACACCGAAGCTTTCACGGATGAGCATGGACGCTACCAAGTGCGTTGGATTCCAGAAAGAACCGTCTTGGGGACACCCTACGACATACCAATGGTAGGTTACAACACCAACACCGTAAACACCCTACGTTTGTGGAGTGCCAAAGCCAGTGATGAATTTAACTTGCAAATTTTCAACAGCGGAGACTTTATTAATGCGGTTGCTGATAAAGTTTTCTCCGAAAATATTACCAAAGTCCTCTATCCCAACGACAATAACTACCAAGGTCGAGAACTCCGCTTACAGCAGCAATATTTCTTTGTTTCCTGTTCTCTGCAAGATATCATCCGTAACTACCTGCAACACAATGACAACTTTGATTATTTCTCCAATAAATTTGCCCTCCAAATTAATGACACCCACCCTGCAATTGGCATAGCCGAACTGATGCGACTCCTAGTAGACGAACACCAGCTAGCATGGGACAAAGCTTGGGACATCACCCAAAAGACTTTTGGTTTCACTAATCATACATTGCTGTCTGAGGCACTGGAACGTTGGTCCTTAAGTTTGTTTGGCAGACTTCTACCTCGACACTTGGAAATGATTTTTGAGATTAACCAACGTTTCTTGGATCAAGTCCTTACTAAGTATCCTGGAGATAATGAAAAAGTTGCTAGACTGTCGCTTATTGAAGAAGGTGCAGAAAAACGGGTAAGGATGGCTCATCTTGCTTGTGTTGGCAGTCACGCTATCAACGGTGTCGCAGAACTACACACAGAATTGCTGAAAAACGAACTGTTTCGCGACTTCTACGAACTGTTTCCCGAAAAATTCAGCAACAAAACCAATGGAGTCACCCCTCGTCGTTGGATTTTGGTTGCCAACCCTAAGCTAGCCCTCTTGATAACAAATAAAATCGGCAAGGGTTGGATTAAAAATTTGGAGGAACTTAAGCAGTTAGAAGCATTTGTAGATGATCAGGAATTTCGTACCAATTGGCGGCAAATCAAGCAGGAAAATAAGCAGGATTTAGCAGAGTACATTCTGCAAACGACTGGTATTCATGTTGATGCTAATTCCTTATTTGATATACAAGTGAAGCGACTGCACGAGTACAAACGCCAGCATTTGAACCTGCTGCACGTTATCACACTTTATAACTATATCAAACAGAATCCCCATGCGGATGTTGTGCCGCGAACTGTGATTTTTGCTGGTAAGGCTGCACCTGGTTACGTAATGGCAAAGCTGATCATTCGGCTGATCAACTCAGTGGCGGATGTGGTGAATAATGATCCGGATATAGGCGATCGCCTGAAGGTCGTTTTTCTGGCAAACTATAATGTAGCGCTAGCACAGCGAATTTATCCGGCTGCTGACCTTTCTGAGCAAATCTCGACTGCTGGTAAGGAAGCCTCTGGCACGAGTAACATGAAGTTTGCGATGAATGGGGCATTGACCATTGGTACACTCGACGGGGCGAATGTTGAAATTCGCGATCGCGTAGCGGCGCTGGTGCCCCAATCCTCCGAAGGAGGATTGCCCTGTGCCGAAAGCACAGGGGGAGGACAGCCCTGCGGGCGTGATACGGGCGATCGCGTCGGACACGAAAACTTCTTCCTCTTTGGACTGACGGCTGAACAAGTATCACAAATCAAAACTCAAGGCTACCGCCCGTGGAATTATATTAACAGCAATCTGCAACTTAAACAAGCAGTTGACCAAATTGCATCTGGTTATTTCTCTAAAGGTGACAGTAATTTATTTAAACCACTGGTAGAATCTCTAAAAAACCGAGACGACTACTTACTGTTTGCCGATTACCAGTCCTACATTGAGTGTCAACAACGAGTTAGCGAGGCATACCGTAATCAAGAAAACTGGCTGTTGATGTCAATTTTCAACGCAGCACGCACAGGCTACTTTTCTTCAGACCGTACAATTCGCGAGTACGCCCAAGACATTTGGCACGTTAAGTCTGTACCTATTACTTTAGAGGATGCTCAACAGGAGAATGCAGCCATAAACATCGAAGCACAACCAGCGCAGAGTTATTAATTTGTTATTCATAATTCGTAATTCGTAATTACATTGGTAATTACGAATTACGAAGCCAAGCTTAAGAAGGATTGTGCTGATGAACATGGTCTTTTGAGAACTAGGACTACTATTGAGTGAGTTGGCTATATTTACTTACTAATTACTTAATCATATAGTTAGGTAATTGTATTTAACTTAGCTTCTCTCAAAAGCGTGCGTGGTTTGAATTTATATCAGAAGTTTGATGCTCAAAAACCTAAGAAACAACAAACGATTTTTGAAGATTTACTAACACTGAATAGTGTTAAACAGCTATCCAAGAACTTTCTTACGGCAGATGACAACAAGCATTAACAAAGTCTAATCATAATAAAGATGAATTTTTACCTATACACTGAGGTCTAAGATATATAAAGTTTTATGAAAAAAATACACTTGAAGAATAATCAAAAGCTAATCAAGCTGAAGATAGGTGCTTTAGTTAGCAAAATTAATATGGTAGATAAATTCTCTGGAAAAAAACCAATAACTCACTTATTGCTACCGCTTATTGGAGTAGGAATGGCATTTTTGAGTGGCTGCTCAACAGACTTATCCAGAAACGTGCGACCTTCACAGAAAACTAATACTGCTAATGCTCAACCAGTCCAAGAGTCAGCTACTCCAAATAACCGTCCTCTGGTACCAACTCCAGAAGATACTAATTTTGTGGTTGCAGTTGTTAATAAGGTAGAACCTGCGGTCGTACAAATCAACACTTCCAGAACTGTAAGAACCCAAGTACCAGAAATATTTAATGACCCATTTTATCAACGGTTTTTTGGTCAAAGAGTACCAGCGCAGCCTCAAGAGCGAGTCGTGAGTGGTCTTGGTTCTGGTTTTGTGATTAATTCTAATGGTCAGATTCTTACCAACGCTCACGTTGTCAATAATGCTGATACAGTGACAGTATCGTTTTCCGATGGTCGCACTGTTCAAGGAAAAGTCTTGGGACAAGACAGATTGACTGATATTGCGGTTGTGCAAGTTCCAGTAAATAATCTGCCAACTGTAGAACTGGCAAAATCTGAGCAGGTACAGCCAGGACAATGGGCGATCGCAATAGGTAATCCCTTAGGTTTGCAAGAAACGGTAACAGTAGGCGTTGTTAGTGCAACTGATCGTTCTATTAGTGATATCAGTTCATCTGATAGCCGCGTTGGCTATATTCAGACTGATGCAGCCATTAATCCAGGAAACTCCGGTGGACCACTACTAAATGCTCGCGGTCAAGTTATTGGGATAAACACAGCGATTATCCAGGGCGCTCAAGGAATAGGTTTTGCGATTCCTATCAATACCGCTCAACGAATTGCCCAACAATTAATTACTCAGGGCAAAGTTGAACATCCCTACCTAGGTATTGTGATGAGACCCCTCACACCTGAAGTTAAGCAACGGATTAACAGCCTTCCTAACACTAACATCCGAGTGCAAGCAGACCGAGGTGTTCTTATTGTCCGCCTTGTTCCCGGTTCTCCAGCTGACAAAGCCGGACTACGTCCAGGAGATGTCATCCAACAAATCAACAATCAACCTGTGACCACGGCGGATACTGTGCTGCGGATAGTTGAAAAAAGTGGTGTTGGTAGCAATGTACAAATGCAACTGCAACGCAATGACAAGACTTTGCAAGTAACAGTACAACTTGGACCGCTTCCAGCAGATACGCAGTAGCTTCATGACTTATGCTTGAGTCTCATCATTTTCACAGGTGGTATTAGGCACACCATCGTTCACAATTTTTACATATTGTGTATGGCTATCTTTTTTATTTTTGTATACTGTACCATTTCCCGCTTCCTTCTAAGGAAACAAAAATGTAAGTAGCTATTGTTTGTTGTTGAATGAAGTGTAACCCTCTGCGTCTTTTTTGACTTTTATTTTTGAATGTCAGTCGCCACCGCTTGCACAGAAGCCGAAGAGTGGTTTACAAGTCGGGAAACCCTTTCGTTGGAGCCAGTATGAGGGAAGGAGCTTACGCTCACTACAGCGCTGGCTCCTTTTGACTTCTCAAGTTGCGAATTCAGCGCTATTTTGTCTGGATTTTATTTAAATTCCAACTGTAATAACCAACTTTTTCTGGAACTCTAGAGAATCTTCCTATCCGATGACCTCTAGAAAGTTCATTATGCACCGCAGTTTTTATCTCTCTTAGTTGTTCAGCATTGAGTTCTCCATAAAGTCCTGTGATGACGTCAGCTACGCTGAAAATTTTCCCTGAATTTCTCTGCAACAGTATGCAGATGGCATCAATCAAAAACTTCCCTTCATACTCAGGTAGCATTGGTACCCTTTTTGCCTTGGGGAGCAGGAAGGGTTTCTTCCTTTTAGGTTTGATTGTCTTGGATTTGACGTTACCATTACCATTTAGTGGTGTTACCAAATTTAAATCCAGGGTGTAACATCCAGGCTCACCGGGAACGGCTGCCCAGTAACTCTTTTCTTTGCCGTGTGTCAGAGAGGACTGGATGCGACTTTTGACGATTTTGAACACACTTGGCTCTAAATCGCCAAAAAGTGAGCGCACAATGAAGTCTATATGACAGACAGTCCCAACATTGTCTCGCAATATTTTTGCAATAGCTTGCATTCGAGTCAGAATGTGGTATTTGGGCAGCATTGGAATATCTGTCCCAGGAAAAGAGTAATCGTTGTTCTGTGTTGATGTCTCCTCTTGTGGGGATGGAGTAGGTGCTGTAACTACGGTATTTTCTGCGTCGGATGACTCTTCATCCAAATCTATCTCTTGCTCCTCATCATCTTGGAGTTCAGACTCAATAGCTTCTTGTTGTTCAACATCATCTAAATCTATCTCTTGCTCCTCATCATCTTGGAGTTCAGACTCAATAGCTTCTTGTTGTTCAACATCATCTAAATCTATCTCTTGCTCCTCATCGTCTTGGAATTCAGACTCAATAGCTTCTTGTTGTTCAACATTGGAAATTTTATCCGGCTGTTGTGGTGACAGGGAGTCTTGTTGGGGAGGAGTGGGTGCAAAAGACAATGTCTCAACGACAGCCGTTAGATTGTCGCGTTCATCAACAGCAGACCAGTTAGATAACAAGGCTTCTACATGAACAAGTTGCGATCGCGCCGTTTGCCATAAACGCTCATACTCTTCGGTAAGAGCAGCATAATAGTCTCGTAATTCCAAGAGTGGCTCCAGCAAGGCTTGCGGTGGCGGCTCTAATTTTCCCTTAGTAGTCATATGGGTTCAGTTCAATCCAAATCAGTTTTAGATTTATAGATCATCGGTCTAGGTTTAGCCTTTTGAGGCTTCATTAATGATTTTTTAGGTGCTTGTGGAGGACGACATTTTTCACAATACAAGGGTCGAGGTCCGTAAGTCTCGCGCTTTGTGGGAATACCACATTCCTTACAGACAAAGTTGAAAACTCGTGTATGAATCAGTCGTTTATGTGCCTTAACAGTGTATTCTCTAACAGGGACTAATTTACTTGCCATAATCAGGATTTGTGAATTTCTGTCCTATCAATATAGCTATTCCAGCAGAGGAACTTGCATAAATATGACGCAAATAGCACGTTTTTGCCAGTCATTCACTTAGCTATAGCTTTTTGTGCTTTACTGAGGCAAAACTCTTATTTCGTCACGTCCCAAAGGCTTTCTCCTTCTTTGTGAAGACGAGGAATGGGTTTAGAATAAACCCCAAGCACCTTTGAACTCGACAATATCCCTCATGCTAGCGTCAGTGTTGTCACTCTAGCACAGCATTCTACTCTCACTGTGCCAATATGAGGCAAATAGAGATATGTCTTTTTGAATAGTGCCACCCTTCTGCAAGATTGTCTTGAAGAGTTGTTTGAAGCACTCGAATAGAGTGTAGGAATCAATACTACGAAATAACACAGGTCTTTAACTATAAAGAAGCTAATTGATCTACATATTTCAATTAAAGCATTGCAAATTACCAGTTGGTTTATTTAATGTTCAGCATCTAAAACAAAAATAAGTTCCACAAATTCCTCATTTGCTCTGTTAACCTTTAGCGCTGTTAGCGTAGGTTTTACATGACCTCAATGCACCTCAACCATGAGCACTAGTTTCTGTGGTGTGTTTCAACTTGTCAAGGTTTGCATACATTGTTTTCAGACTTTTGACAGATTTTTACTTTTTTCATCCGTTTGAGCAATCCTTCTTATGAAACAGCAATCTTTTGTGGCAAAAATGAAAGATGCTTCACGCTTTATATGATGAGGTGAACTACCCACACTGACTTGGAGTACCAAATTCAGATGGGGACTTACGGCGATTCAGTTAAAGCGAATAATTCCTGCAAGATACCCGGTACCAGGACCATTGGCAATAGAGCAGCTTGATCAATTTATTGAAGAAGCAGGCGATCGCTTCCCAGTGCGTTGGGTTGACCATCCTTTGACCCAATTCATGTGAATTGCGTGATTTGGGCAATGGGCAATGGGCAATGGGCAATGGGCAATGGGTAATGGGTAATGGGTAATGGGTAAGGGGCAATACTCGATTCCCATTTCCTAGTTCCCAATGCCCAATTCCCACGTTAGCGCAGCGCCTTAGGGTGCAAGCCCCCATGCATGACTCCGGGAGAGAAAATTCAGCTTGATAGGCGAACGAACTACCTGAGGTGTCACAATATTCTATAAATCTCCCCCATAAACGGGTGTGGTCAAAACCTGTTGGTAAAGGAATGGACATTACCCCTTGCCCATTGCCCAATTCCCATTGCCCCACCCCCATAAACTGTCGCATCTCCACTCAGAACCACCTATGCTCACCCAAGACAAACAACAACGCAACTGGAAACCCATCCTCAAACAATTTGAGGCTGTCGTTGGCAAAAATGGCGTGGTGCAACGCCGCGAGGAGCTCATCACATATGAGTGCGATGGACTGACTAGCTATCGCCAACGTCCTGCTGTGGTAGTGTTACCAAAAACGACAGAACAAGTCGCAGAAGTGGTGAAGATATGCGATCGCTACTCTGTCCCCTTCATTGCACGTGGTTCTGGTACGGGCTTATCTGGTGGAGCATTGCCAGTTGAAAATTGCGTGTTGATTGTCACTTCTTTGATGCGACAAATACTTAAGGTTGATTTAGAAAATCAGCAAGTTATTGTTCAGCCAGGAGTCATTAACAGTTGGGTAACGCAAACTGTGAGCGGTGCTGGTTTTTACTACGCTCCAGATCCTTCCAGTCAAATCATTTGCTCTATTGGTGGTAATATCGCAGAAAATTCTGGTGGGGTACATTGTCTCAAATACGGTGTCACAACTAATCACGTTTTAGGATTGAAGCTTGTCCTTCCTGATGGTTCGATTGTTGATGTAGGTGGACAAATTCCTGAAATGCCTGGTTATGATTTAACAGGTTTGTTTGTTGGTTCTGAAGGGACGCTAGGAATTGCCACAGAAATTACGCTACGAATTCTCAAAAGTGCTGAATCAATTTGTGTACTTTTAGCAGACTTTACTAGTATTGAAGCAGCTGGTGCAAGTGTTTCTGATATTATCAGTGCAGGGATTATTCCTGGTGGTATGGAAATTATGGATAATCTCAGCATTAATGCTGTTGAAGATGTGGTAGCAACGAATTGTTATCCTCGCGATGCTACAGCTATTTTAATAGTAGAAATTGACGGTTTGGCAGTGGAAGTCGCGGCAAATAAACAGCGTATTGCTGAAATTTGTAAAAAGAATGGTGCGCGGAATATCACAACTGCAAGTGACCCAGAACAACGTTTAAAATTGTGGAAAGGAAGGAAAGCAGCTTTTGCCGCAGCAGGTCATGTCAGTCCAGATTATTATGTACAAGATGGTGTGATTCCTCGTACTCAGTTACCCTATGTACTAGGAGAAATTGAAGCGTTAAGTAAAAAATATGGGTATCGCATTGCTAACGTATTTCATGCCGGCGATGGCAATCTTCACCCATTGATTCTTTACGATAATTCAATTCCTGGCGAATTAGAAAAGGTCGAAGAAGTCGGCGGAGAAATTCTTAAGCTATGCGTTCAAGTTGGTGGTAGTATATCTGGAGAACATGGCATTGGTGCAGATAAAAAATGCTATATGCCAGAAATGTTCACTGCCACTGATTTAGAAACTATGCAATGGGTACGGCAAGCATTTAATCCCAAAGGTTTGGCAAATCCAGGCAAGATTTTCCCTACACCGCGCACTTGTGGTGAAGCTGCAAATGCGATCGGTGAGATTGCCCAAAAGTTTGAGGGAGTAGAAAGATTTTAGCTAAAACAACGTGAGTTCGATGGAACTAAAAAACAGCAAAAGACAATGCGGGTAAATCTTTTGGGTAAATGTCAATTGAAGGTTTTTTGGTCAAATAAGTGTAAGTAGCCAAACCAGTCATCAAATGAACCAGAAAGTTAAATGCACGTTGCGTTGCCGAGAGTGTTCTATTTGACATAAATGATTTTATCGACGCCTACTTACTTTGCGTATAATAAATAGTTAGTCTATGTTTTTTTACTTACATAGGTTTTGAACCGAGTCAGGTACAACACGATGTCTGTGAAATTCCTACATAGCAAAGTCTGTGATCTACCTCATCCATGTCGGAACCTCTGTATTAGTTTTTCAATTTTGTAGAGGAGAGGAAAATGAAGAAGTTCACCTGTTTGATGATTGTCGGGGTAGTATTATCGATGAGTGCGCCGGCCTTTGCTGAAAGTCGTGCGGTTAATATCAGTATTGGCAGTATTGGTGGTCCTTTAGATAATGCCGCTTTGCGAACAATTCGCCAGGTTATAGGGTTTGCGGTTGGCACTGGCACCGTCGATAAATTCATTGTATATAGTCCCACGGCAGGTTCTCCTATTCCCATCGAAGGAGGTTTATCTGCTTGTGCTGAAGTTGGCTTCGGCATAAGCAACAAAAGATTTAATGCTTTTATCCAGGAGTTGCGTTCAATTAAACCCGAGGCAGGAACTTTCTACAATTTAGAACTTACCGCAAGCTGCCAACACAGTGAGAATGTCGGTACTCAAGTGCAGTAGATTCTCTCATCAGGACTTACGCAACTAGCACAAGCGACAGTGCGGCACAGCCGCACCGAGCGCCAAACAACTAGTACAACACGGCGGAAATAGAGTTACCATTAAGCAGCCAAAACCTTGCCCTTATAAGTCCACTTAAATGGTTTCGCCATAGTGCGATTAAAGTAGTTGATGAAATCTTCGATGCGGGTTTT
>JAESFN010000221.1_pt1 | contig 75959 bp, 66 predicted proteins | sample 9269411 | NCBI WGS metagenome assembly JAESFN01 (sample SAMN14505399, study PRJNA617100) | algae metagenome | isolation source: Iphinoe sp. HA4291-MV1 and co-occurring heterotrophs from trail next to... | place: USA: Maunawili Falls, Hawaii | collected 2009-07-25
CTTCTCGATCAGCGGATCGAAGGCGTTGTAGTAGATCTGCGAGCCGGTGTTGGAGTGATCCTTGCCCGGATCGAGCGTGGCGGGCAGGTTCTGCACCGCGACCTTGAGGTCGAGCGCGAGGCTGGGGGCCACCAGCATGGTGGTCGTGGCGAGGGCGATAAGCAGGGTCTTGTGCATGACAGCATCCTGTTTTTGACAAGCACCTTCCCGGCCGGCCGATCGGAGATCGGACGGAGGGCTGATGCGTGGGGGAAGTGGTTGGCCGGCGCGGGGTTAGGGCCGCGACAGCCGGGTTGCCGGGTTGACCCGGTTACTTGAGCTTGACGTCGAGCGCGTCACGCAGCCAGTCGCCGATGAGCAGCACCAGCAGCGAGACGAACATGATGGCAAGCGATGGAACGACGGCGATCCACGGGCTCGACGCGAGATAGTCGCGACCGAGCCCGACCATGGAGCCAAGCGTGGCGGTGGGCGGCTGCACCCCGAGCCCGAGGAACGACATCGAGCTTTCTAAGAGGATCAGCGCCGAAAAGGTCATCGTCCACATCACGATGATGGGGGAGACGATGTTGGGCAGGATGTGCTTCAGGAGGATCCGCGGATGCGTCGCGCCGGCGGCGATCGTCGCCTCGACGAACGGCATGCGCGACACCGTCAGCACCTGCGCCCGCACCACCCTGGCATAGGCCTCCCACCCGGCGACGCCGATCACCGTAATGAGCACCGGCAGCGAGTTGCCGAAGATGGCAATGACCAGCAGTGCAATCAGCGTGAACGGCACGGCGATCTGGATATCGACCAGCGCCATGATCAGCGCCCCGAGCGGGCCACGGACGTAACCGGCCAGCACGCCGAGTGCCGTACCCAGCACCATCGAGATCAGGCTGCCGAGCAGCGCGATCAGCATGGTCAGCTGCAACCCATGGAGGGTGCGCGAGAGCATGTCGCGGCCGAGCTGATCGGTGCCGAGCGGATGCTCCAGCATCGCCCGCTCGAAGCCGACCGGTGGGCGCAGGCGCGCCAGCAGCGTCTGGGCGTTCGGATCGTATGGCGCGAGGAGCGGCGCAAACAGCGCCACCAGGAGGATAAGCACGAACAGCCCGATATAGAGGCGCATCAGCCAGTTGGCCTTGCGCCACAGCATGGCAAGCATGCCCTGGCCGCGACGGCCGTTGCGGGATTTGTTGCGGGCCTTGGGCGCGAGGCCCGGCAGCGGTGCGGCGAGGTCGGTCATGCTGTCACCTTCACGCGAGGATCGATGGCGGCGTAGAGCAGGTCGACCACCAGCGAGACCACCACCACCAGGGCGGCGATGAGGATCACCCCGAACTGCAGCACGGGATAGTCGCGCTGCATGGTGGCAAACACCACGAGGTCGCCGATGCCCTTGGTGGCGAATACGGCCTCCACCAGCACGCAGCGGGCGACCATGCCGGCTACCTGCAGCCCGACAATGGTGACCACCGGGATCGCGGCGTTGCGCAACGCATGCTTGACGATCACCAGCCATTCCGGCAGCCCCTTGGCACGGGCGGTGCGGAGGTAATCCTGGCTCAAGACGTCGAGCAGGGCGTTGCGGGTGAAGCGCACGATCTCGGCCAGCATCGGCGCCGCCAGCACAATCGACGGCATCAGGAAATGCAGTGGCGTAGCGTCGCCGGAACTCGGCAGCCAGTGCAGGTTGAACGAGAAGATGAGGATCATCACGATGGCGAGCACGAAGTTCGGCGTCGCATAGCCGACGAAGGCCACCGACATGATCGCTGAGCCCAGCGGGTTGCGGCGGTTGAGCGCCGCGGCAATCCCCAGCGGCACGCCGAGCACCACCGAGAGGATCAGCGCGTAACTGAACAGCATCACGGTATTGGGCAGCCGCTCGGCATAGATCGTCACCACCGAGCGGCGCTCGAACAGGCTGATGCCGACATCGCCTCGGAACAGCCCGCCGACATAGTTCCAGAACTGCGTCCACAGCGACTGGTCGAGGCCGAAATGCCTGACCATCGCCGCCTTGGTCTCGGTGTCGATCCCCGGCGGCAGCATGTAATCCATGGCGTTGCCGGAGAGCCGCGTCGCGAAGAACACGGCGATCACCACGACGATCAGCGTCGCCAGCGACCCGAGGGTGCGGCGGGCGAGGAAATCAAGCACGTTCCGCCTCCCGCTCGGCCGCCACTTCGCGCGCCGTGAACGGCGCCAGTGCCGGCATCCACGGGCGCTCGCCGGAGCGGCGGAACGGCATCGAAACGGCGAACGGGTCGCGACCATGCACCTCGAGCGAGAACGTCCCGTCGACAATCTCGAGCATGGCGAAGGCCGCCGCGCCATGCGGGAAAGTGGTGAACCGCTCGCTCACCGATTGCACGGTGATGTGCGGCAGGCCGCGCACATTGGTGACGGTGTTCCAGTGCACGTGGCCCGAAAGCCAGAGCGCCGCGTTGCCGGTCGCCTCGACCGCCTCGCGTACTGTCACATGGTCCGGATAGGTGGAGAACTGCGGGTTGCGCTCGAAATAATAGTTGCCGACCTGCAGGTGCCCCGAGAGCGGCACATGCGTCGCGATGATGGCGGGCTTCGTATCGGCGTTGAGCGTCTCCACCAGCCAGTTGAGGTTCGCCGCCGCGTGCGGAAAGCCATCCGGCCAGGTGATCTTGACGCCCGGCTGCCACAGGATCAGCCGCGCTTCGCCGAGATCGACCACTGAGCTCGCCATCGACTGGCCGAGGATCTCCTCATTGTCTTCGATGCTCATATTGGCGACGTCGTGATTGCCGAGCACGTGGTAGCGCGGGCCGTTGAACGTCGCGAACGTGGCAGCGACTTCCGCTGCGACCTGCCGGTCGCCTTCACGGCTGGTGTCGGAAATACGATCGCCGAGGTCGAGCAGCAGGTCCGCGCCCACTTCACCAGCGTGCCAGATGCAGTCGCGCATCACCTGCAAGGCATCCCAGCCCGGCTCCTTGGTGTGCGACTGCGGGCCGTGATGGATGTCGGTAATAATCGCGATCTTCATGGCTCGGCCCTCTCGTTGCTCCCCAACCGATAGCGCCGCTCTGTGACAGTCTCATGAAACTTTCTCAGCATTTGTGAAGCTTGACACTGAGATAAGCTCAGTCCAGATTCGTCGCGAAAATCAGGGAGTTTCGCCTTGCTGCCCAATGTGCATTCCGCACGCGGCTATCTCATCGATCTCGACGGAACATTGATGAGCGGCCGGCACCTGTTGCCGGGAGCCCGCGAGCTGCTGAGCCGGCTCGAGAGCCGTTTCGTCATCGTCTCCAACGATTCCGAACATACTCCGCTGCAACTGATGAGCCGCTTCGCCGACCTCGGCATCGCCATCCCGGCCGATCGCATCATCCTCGCCGGCACCTGCGCGCTCGAGACCATCGCCCGGCGCCGCCCCCGTGCCCGGGTAATGGTGATCGGCTCGACCCCGCTCCGCGCCTATGCGCGGCGGCTGGGCCTCGATGTGGATCAGCCAGAGTCCGATGTGGTGCTGGTGGCGCGCGACCGGCGCTTCAACTACGGCAAGCTCGCCGCCGCCGCCGAGGCCATGGCGCGCGGTGCGGAGCTCTATGTCGCCTGCCCCGACACCACCCACCCGGGCCCCAGCGGCCAGCCGGTGCCGGAAGCCGGCGCGCTCGCCGCGGCGGTGCTTGCCTGTGCCGGACCGGTGCCGCATACCGTGATCGGCAAGCCCGAGCCGGCATTGTTCCGGCTCGGCTGCGAACGGCTCGGCATCGAGCCGGAGGCAGGCGTGATGATCGGCGACAATCCCCTGACCGACGGTGCCGGCGCCCGGGCCCTGGGCATGACCTTCTGGCAGGCCGTGCCGGGCGGTCTCGACCAGGCGCTACGCGAGCTTGCTCCGGCATGAGCACCGACCGCGCCGAGCCGGGGCAGCTCTCCGGCATCCTCGACCGTATCGCCGCGCTCCGGCCCAACTTGCCGCCCACTGCCGGCCGCATCGCCGATTTCATCACTGCCAATGCCTCCGACGTGGTCCACATGTCAGTGACCGAAGTGGCGGAGCGTTCCGGCTCCAGCGAAGGCAGCGTCATCAGCCTCTGCCAGCAGCTCGGGGCCCGCGGCTTCCAGCAGGTCAAGATCGCCATTGCCCGCGACCTGGTGCAACCGGTGCAGTTCATCCACGAGGATCTCGAACCCAACGACGATCTGGCGACGGTCGTCGACAAGATCTTCCGCTCGGACCTGCAGGCCCTGCACGATACCCAGAAGGCGCTCGACCTCGGCCAGTTGAGCCGCGCCGTCGCCGCCATCCGCAAGGCGAGCCGCGTCGAAGTGTTCGGCATCGGCAGCGCCGCAACCATCGCCGAAGATGCCAACTACCGGCTGCTGCGCATCGGCATCAATTCGCGCGCCACGGTGGATAGCCACGTGCAGGCGATCACCGCCGCGCTCTCGACCCCTGATGTCGCGGTGCTGACCATCTCGCATTCGGGCTCGACCATCGAGACGCTCACCGCCACCCGCCTCGCCAAGGACGCCGGCGCCACCACCATCGTGGTCACCAATTTCGGCAAGTCGCCGATCCTCAGTCACGCCGATGTCGTGCTCAACACGCTCGCCCGCGAAACCCAGTTCCGCACCGAAGCAATGACCAGCCGCATCGCCCAGCTCGCCATCATCGACGCCCTGATCGCTGCATTGGCATTGGCCGACTACGACCGCGCGGTGGCAACGATCGAGCGGACGTTCGACGTGCTGTCGACCAAGCGGGTGTAGTATCTCAGCCCACTCGTGCTGTGGTGCATTGGCAACAAGTAGCTGAAAACTCAGCAAGATATCTCCCATTGCCGAAACGCGGCTGCTAAGTGGCAGCAGTGTTTTGGAGGCAGAATCATGCTTAGGACTCTTCTACTGGGCGTCAGCGCAGTTGCCATGATTTCGGGTGCGCACGCAGCGGATCTGATTATTGATTCGGTTGATTCAACGCCTGTTGCGACCTCCTCGGGGCTTCGCGGCGTCGTCGAACTTGGCGCGCTCGGGCGCTGGGCCAACGAGGACGAAAATGACGCTGTCAGCTTCGGTGGCCTCTACGGCGCCTTCGCGCTTGAGGCCGACGTCGACTCGCTGGTGTTCGGTCTTGACGGCTATGGTGAGTGGCTGTCGATCGCTGATGCAGATCCAGACGTGACCAACGGCAGCCTCGCCATTGTCGGCGCGCAGATTGGTACGCGCTTCAACGACTGGTATTTCGGCGGCTTCGGCACTCTGGCGAGCTACCCAGACGCAGAGAACAACGATCAGTTCTTCGGCTATGCCGCGGGCGTACAGGCAGCCGTCGACATCCAGAGCGCCTTGCTGTTCGGTCGCCTAGGCTACGCCTACGCGCCAAACGAGGATTTCGACAACGACGAAGAGGGCTTTGTCGGTCCCTTTGTCGAAGCCGGCGCAGCGTTCTCCCTTACCGAAGACTTCGCTGTGATGGCCAATGTCGGCTACGGCTACAGCGCCAATTTCGACACGTCCGATGATCCGGGCGAGTACGTTTCGTGGGGCATCAAGGCCGCCTACAAGCTGCCTGGCGATCTCAACCTGAACTTGGTTGCCTCGTATGAAGGCATCCACGCCTTCGACGATGACGACGAAAGCAACACCAGCCACTCGGTCAAGCTGGGCATCTCGATTCCATTCGGCGACGAAGGCACCGCCGTCGACGCGCTTCGCCCGCTGGCGAGCCCGACTGCGCCGTTCCGCGCCTCGGTTTCGGCCGACGTGATGTAATCGAGACGACTGTCAGACAAATGAAGAGGGCCGGTGTCACGCACCGGCCCTCTTCATTTGGGCCTCACCCCTCCGCGCTGCGCCGCCCCAGCACGAACGCCTGTACCGCCACACATGCCGCGCCGCGGCACCATTCGATGTTCTCGCCCGAGCGGATAGTCAGCGGAATCGGCCTGGTCCGTGGGTCACGGTCAGCGGCGATGCCGGTGCGGATCGCCTCGCTCGCCACTTCGGCCAGCCGCACCCCCTCGCCGCCGAGGATCACGGTTTGCGGCATGGTCAGGTTGGCGACCGCGGCCAACAGCCGCCCGAGCCCGCGCCCGGCATCGTCGATGACGCGCCTTGCTGCCGGCTCACCCGCCGCGGCGAGATCGAGCGCTTCGGCATAGCTGACGGCGCGCCCGAGTCCCTGCGACACCGCCTGCATGATCGCCGTATCGGTCAGCACCGCCTTCGCGCAGCCGCGATGGCCTTCGGAGCAAACTGGCCCGAACGGATCGAGCGGCCAGTGCCCGACCAACCCGATGCCGAACTCGTCATTGCGCACGATCTCGTCGTGGATGACGAGGCCGTAGCCGACGCCGGCGCCCAGCGTCACCACGGCGAAGCGATCGAGCCCGCGCCCAGCCCCAAACCAGTGTTCGTATTCGGTGAAAGCGACGAGGTCGTTTTCGACCAGTGTCGGGATGCCGGTGCGCGCCTCCACCATGGCGCCGAGTTGCACGTCTTCCCAGCCGAGGAACGGTGCGCTCAATACCAGCCCGTGCTCGCCGAGAAAGCCGCCAATGCCGATGCCGAGCGCCATCACCTCCGGTGTGCCCGCGGCGAGCGCTCGGGCCAGCTCGGCGATCACCTCGACCACTGCATCAGGAGCACGATCCGGCAGCCGGCGCGATTGGCTCGACAGCACGTTGGCGCGGAGATCGGTGGTTACCCCCACCACCTCGTCGGCCATCAGCTTCATGCCGATGAAACGGCGCGATGCCGGCACCACGTCGAGCAGTTGCGAGGGGCGACCGACCCGGCCATCGACCTGCTCGCCGGCCTCGACCAGCAAGCCGGATTCGAGCAGTGGCGTCGACAGCCGGGTGAGCGAGCCAGGCGACAGGTCGAGCCGGCGAGCCACCTCGCTGCGCGACAGCGGCCCATGGATCAGTACCTCGAGCGCCACGGCGCGCATCGCGCCGTTGCCGGGCATCCATCGGGGGGTGGTGATCCGCATCGAGCTCTCCTCGACAGCCCGCATACCCCATTGGATTTATTTTGCCAAGGAACATATACGCCACGACATGCCGTCGATCATCGCCGTTGACAGCATAATTATTTCCGCCATAAAACAATTCGAACGAGCCGGCCAAGGCTCGTCGCTGAGGAGGAAATCACCATGACCATTTATCCGACGCGCCGCGGCGCGTTGCTGTCGCTGGTCGCCGGCGCGGCGCTGTTCGCAGCGCTCCCGGCGCTCGCCGAAGATGTCACCGTCACCTTCTGGGGGGCCTACGGCAATGGCGGCAACTCGACCCAGCAGGACGCGCTGAATTCGACGCTGATCCCGGCCTTCGAGGCGGCGCATCCCGGCATCAAGATCAAGTATGTCGACGTGCCCTATGACTCGCTGCTGCAGAAGCTGACCACCAGCGCCGCCGGCGGCGAACTGCCCGACCTGGTACGCGCCGACCTCGGCTGGGTGCCACAATTCGCCGATCTCGGGGTGCTGGTGGCGCTGAGCGACGCCATGCCGGATTTCCAGAGTTTCGCCGATGCGACCTACCCGGGAACGCTCGCCACCAACCTCTATAAGGGCAAGTATTACGGCCTGCCGCTCGACACCAATACGCGGGTGCTGGTGGTCAACCAGGCGGCGCTCGACCAGGCCGGTGTCAGCACACCACCGGCGACCTTTGACGAGTTGAAGGCGCTGGCCGAAAAGCTGAAGGGCACCGACATCCAGGTGTTCGCCGATGGCGGCCTCGGTGGCTGGAACCTCTTTCCCTGGATCTGGTCGGGCGGCGGCAATGTCACTGATGCCGGGCTGACCAAGGCCTCGGGCTATCTCGACAGCCCGGAGAGCGTCGCCGCCGTACAGATGCTGGTCGACCTCTATTCTGCCGGGCAGATCCCCAACCTGATCATCGGCAACCAGGGTGCCACCGGCACCTCGGACGGCCTGCCGTCGGAGAACTACGCCACCATCCTTGATGGTCCGTGGATGGCCGGCATCTGGGCCGAGCAGTATCCGGATTTCACCCCGGTCTATGCGCCGGTACCGGCGGGCCCCGGCGGCTCGATCAGCGTGGTGGGCGGCGAGGATATCGTCCTCACCACTGCATCGAAGCATCAGGACGCCGCGCTCGAATTCATCCGCTTCACCCAGTCCGAGGCCTTCCAGATCGAGATGGCGAAGACCGGCCAGATGACCGTGATCCCCGCCTTTGCCGACAAGCAGGCGGAAATCCTGCCGTTCCTCGCGCCCTTCGCCGAGCAGCTGAAGACTGCGAAATCGCGCCTCGCCATCCCCGGCTCCTCCAAGGTCGACGGCATCCTCAACGCTGAACTGGTGCCGGCCTTCGAGGGCAAGATCAGCGTGCAGGAGGCCCTGACCAAGGCCGCCGCGCAGATCGATCCGCTGCTGGGCAACGCGCTCTGATGACGGATCTGGTCCGCCACACCGCCTCCGCCGAACTCTCGCGCTCGCGCGCGTCAGGCGGAGCGATGAAGGTATGGCGGACCTGGCTGCCTCCGACGCTGTTCATCGCGCCGGGGTTCCTCATCTTCCTCGTCTGCATCATCTACCCGATGCTGCAGGCCGTGCAGATGAGCTTTTTCGACTGGAAGCTGGTGGCCGGCGCCACCAGCAGCTTCCTCGGGCTCGACAATTACGTCCGGGCCTTCAACGACCCACGCTTCTGGCTCGCACTTTCGAACAGCGGCATCTACATGGCCTTCACCGTGCCACCGCAGATCGTGCTCGGGCTCGCCGTGGCGCTGCTGCTGAAGGACAAGAGCCCGGCGCAGCCCCTGTTCCGCGTGCTCTACTACCTGCCGGTGATAACCAGCTGGGTCGTCGTCTCGCTGCTGTTCAAGTACCTGTTCGCCGACCGCGGCCTGATCAACTTCGCCCTCGATGACCTGCTGGGCGCCACCGACAAGATCTCCTGGCTCGCCGATCGCTGGACCGCTCTCGTCGCCATCTGCGCTCTCGGCGTCTGGAAAGGGGTTGGCTGGTCGATGATGATCTTCCTCGCCGCGCTGCAGGGCGTGCCGAAGGAACTGGAGGAGGCCGCCGTCATCGACGGCGCCAATCGCTGGCAGCGCTTCCTGGCCGTCACTTTGCCGGCGATCTGGCCCGCCACCATTTTCGTCACCATCATGCTGGTGATCGGCGGCTTCAACGTCTTCGCCTCGGTGCTGGTGATGACCAATGGCGGCCCCGGCGGCACCACCGAAGTGCTGCTCACTTACATGTACCGGCAAGCCTTCGAGTTCCTCGATTTCGGCTACGGCTCGGCTTTGGCGGTGATCCTGACGCTGCTCGTCTTCGCCCTCTCGGCGCTGCAGCTGAAGCTGTTCCGCAACCCCGAGGCGATCCGATGAACCCGGCCAGGAGCCTGCGGCTGGTAACCCTCGCCTTCGGCGCGCTGCTGATGGTGACGCCGTTCCTCTACATGCTGTCGACCAGCTTCAAGGGCCAGCAATACGTGCTGAAGCTGCCGCCGCAGTTCATCCCTGACCCGGCGACGCTCTCCAACTACGAGCGCATCCTGGTCCGCGGCGATTTCGGCCACTACTTCGCCAACTCGCTGATCGTCGCCATGGCCTCGACGATGCTTGCCGTGCTGCTCAGCGCCATGATGGCCTATGGCTTTGCGCGCTACCGCTTCCCCGGCCGCGAGCTGCTGTTCCGCCTGCTGCTGCTTGGGCTGATGATCCCGGCAATGATGCTGATCGTGCCGCAATTCGTGCTGGCGAAGTTCTTCGGCGTGCTCGACAGCCTGCCGGGGTTGATCATCTTCTACGTGGCGGGAAACCTGGCGCTCAACACCTTCCTCTTGCGCGGCTTCTTCGAGGCCCTGCCGGGCGAGCTCGACCAGGCCATGCAGATCGACGGCGCCGGTCATTGGCGGCGCTTCTGGAACCTGGCCCTGCCGTTGGCCCGCCCGGCGCTGGCGACGGCGACCATCTTCACCTTCCTCGCCACCTGGGACGAGTTCGCCTGGGCGCTGACCATCATCACCACGCCGGAAAACCAGACGCTGCCCATCGCCATCGCCCTGCTGCAGGGCCCCAAGGGCACGCAATGGGGGCTGGTCTTCGCCGCCTCGATCATCGCCATCCTGCCAGTCATCGCGGTGTTCCTCGCCTTCCAGCGCCACTTCGTCCAGGGCCTCACCGCCGGCTCCGTCAAGGGATAACCCGTTATGTCGATCTCCCCCTCACGCGAGCTGCTGCCGCGGCGCGCCTCGTTCCAGCCCGGCGAGCCGATCGCCATCGAAGTGCGCGGCGACGCAGCGCCTGCCGTGGCGCGGGTGTTCCACCTCGGCGAGTTGGTGACGGAAATCGACTGGCGCGGCGGCGACCTGCTGCTGCCGATGCTGGCCGAAGGCGGCTACGGCATCGAACTCGGCGATCTCACCACTGCCGTTGAAGTTTCGGCCGACCCGCGGCAGCGGCTGCGCTATGGCTTCGTCGCCAGCTATGCCCCCGACAAGGATATTGCCGGCCTCACGGACACGGTCCGGCGCCTCCATCTCAATGGCGTACAGTTCTACGACTGGGCCTATCGGCACGCCGACCTGTTGGGTGGCGGCGAAACCTATCGCGACGCGCTCGATCAGCCGATTTCGCTGGCGACCGTTCGAACCCTGGTCGGTGCCGTACAGCAGGCTGGCTCGCGTGCCCTCGGCTATGCCGCCGTCTATGCGGTCGGACCCAAGGAATGGGACCGCTGGCAGCACCAGGCGCTGCTCACCGCCACGGGCGCGCCCTATGGGCTCGGCGATTTCCTGTTCATCCTCGATCCCGCCGCACCCGACTGGCTCCGGCATTTCACCGCCGATCTCACGGCCTCCACCGCCGCCCTCGGCTTCGATGGCTACCACCTCGATCAATACGGCTACCCCAAGCAGGCGCGCCGTGCCGATGGCGTCGCGGTCGATGTCGGCGCCTCGTTCGTCACGCTCATCGAAGCGGTGCGCGACGCCCTGCCCGAGGCGCATCTGGTCTTCAACAACGTCAACGACTTCCCCACCCGCCGCAGCGCCGCAGCCCGGCAGGACGCCGTCTATATCGAACCTTGGGCGCCGCAGCTGACGCTCCAGCACCTCGCCGACACGGTTACCCGGGCCCGCGCCTTCAGCGACGGCAAGCCGGTGGTGCTGGCGGCCTATCAGCACATCTACGACAGCGCCCCGGCAGCGGCGGCCGACCGCGCCACTGCCCTCACCATGGCGGCGCTCCACTCGCACGGCGCCACCCAGCTGCTGGCCGGCGAAGCGGACCGCCTGCTCTGCGACCCCTACTATGTCCGCAACCACACCATGGGGCCGTCCACCGCAGCGTTGCTCACGCGCTGGTACGATTTCCTCGTCGTCCACGACGAGCTGCTGATGCCTCCGGGCCTGACCGACGTCACCAACTCCCATGCCGGCGCCTACAACAACGAGATCGACGTCAGCTTTGCCGACGCCGAACTCAGCGAGACCGCTGCCGCCGGAAAAGTTTGGCGCCGCATCGTCACCGACGGCGACCGCCTGATCGTCCACCTGATCAACCTGGTTGGTCAGTCGGACACGCTGTGGGATGCGGCGCGCAGCGAACCCGCCGCCCCGGGCTCGGCGACGCTACGCTTCCGGCTATCGGGTACGCGAACGCCGAGGGTGCGGGCTGCCGATCCGGACGGATTGGGGAGGCTGGTCGAGTTGCCTGTGCAGCTCGACAGGGATTTCGCGACGGCCGAGCTACCGGCTTTGGCGGTGTGGCAAGTGGTGGTGGTTGAGAGCTAGCAGCCGCTAAATCACCCCGCGCCGGATCGCCTCCGCCACGGCCTGCACCCGGTTGGAGGCGTTGAGCTTGGTGGTGATCTCCTGCACCTTGCGCTTCACCGTGATCTCGGTCAGGGCCAGCTCGCTCGCAATATCCTGCGAGCGGCCGCCATCGGCGAGCAGGCGCAGCATGCGCACCTCCTGCGGCGTCAGCCCGCTGTCGCGCTGGATCTGCTGCACCGCCACCCGCCGGTACTCTTCCATCATCGCCGGGATCAGCTCGGCCGAGAGCGTCCGCTCGCCGGCATGGATCGAGCGGATCGCCTGCGCCAGCGTTTCGTAGGAATTGGTCTTCAGCAGGTAGGCGTCGGCGCCGGCTTCGAGCGCTCCGACCAGGTATTGCCGGTCGTCATAGGTGGAAAGGATGATGCAGCGCGGCGCCTCCGGCCGTGCCTTGATCAGCCGCGCCAGCTGGATGCCGTCCATGGTGCCCAGCCGGATGTCGATGGTGACGACGTCGGGCTTGCGCTTGTCGAGTTCGGTGAGCGCGTCGCTGGCATTGCCGGCTTCGGCGACGACGTGCATGTCGTCTTCGCCTTCCAGCAGGCTCCTGACGCCGCGGCGGAAGATCTGATGATCGTCGACGATCATCACCTTAATGCGCGGTTGCACCACTTGGCACTCCAATGACGATGTTGGTTCCCAATCCGGGGCTGCTGTCGATCGACACCTCGCCGCCCACTGCGCTAGCGCGCTCGCGGATGCCGACCAGCCCGAGCCCGCTCTCGGCCGCATCGATGGCAAAGCCGCAGCCATCGTCGCGGATCGACACTTCGAGCCAGGTGTCGCTGAAGTTGAGCACCAGCCCGAACGAGCGGGCCCCGGCATGCCGCACGGCGTTCTGGCAGGCCTCCTGCACGATCCGGTAGACGGCGAGATCGGCATCGGGCCCGAGCGCGAACGGTGTGCCATCGACACGGATATCGGTGGCGATCGGCACGCTGGCGGGGAGCGAGGCTAGATAGTTCTCGAGCGCCGGGATCAGCCCGAGCTCGTCGAGCACCGTGGGCCGGAGCGCATAGATGATCTGCTTCATTTCGCGCAGCGTGGCATCGAGCAGCCGCTGGCACTGCGTCAGCCGCTGGTCGAGGTCCGGGTTGTCGCCCATGCGCCGGCGCAGCGCCTGCAGCTCGTAGGTCGAGGCGAGGATCGACTGCGCCACGCTGTCATGCAGGTCATAGGCGATGCGGCGGCGCTCCTCCTCCTGCACCCCGACCAGCCGGCGCAGCAGCGCCTGCAACTCGTGCGCCTTGCGCTCGATCTCGTCGCGGGCGTCGCGCAGCTGTGCAGTGCGGTCGGCGACCTTCTGCTCCAGCACCTCGCTCAGTTCCTTGACCCGGGCGAACAGCCGGGCATTGCCGATGGCGACCACCGCCTGGTCGGCGAAGGTGCGGACGATCCGGCCATGCTCGGTGCCATAGAAATCCGGCTCGGGCCAATCGATGCACAGCCACCCCAGGCATTCGTCGCCCAGCACCAGCGGGGCGCTGCACCATGAGCGCACCTGCTCGGTGCCCGGCTGCCACACCCAATCGGGCTCGCGCGTCACATCGCCGATGATCAGCGTGCGGTGGTCGCGCATCACCGGTTCGCTCAGCGGCGCATCCTCCTGCCGGAACGCCACCCGGCGCACCAGCTCGTCATCCGGATAGCCCCGCGCAGCCACCACCCGCATCATCCCGTCATCGCCGCGCAGCGTCACCCGGCAGCCGCGATGCGGTACCACGCGGCGCAGTTCCTGCAGCACCGCCTCCAGCACATGGGTGGAATCGAGGCTCGAGGAAATGATGCGCGATACGTCGGCCAGCGTATCGGCAAGCTCGCGCTCCTGCCGCTCGGCGGCGAACAGCCGGTTCTGCTCGATCGCCGGGGCGATCTGGTCGGCGATGGTCTGCAGCAGGATCACGTCGTCGCGGCGGAACGCGTCGCGCCGGTCGCTCTGGATATCGAGCACCCCGACCACCCGTTGCCCCAGCCGCAACGGCAGCGCCAGCTCGGACGCAGTATTGGGCAGCATGGCGTGCGAGACGAAATGGTTGTCGAGCGTCACGTCCGCCGACATCCGGGTGCGGCCGGTCTCGGCGACGCGGCCGATAATGCCGCGCCCCTTCGCCTCGCTGAACCCCGCACGCATCAGTTGCGGCGCGTAGGGCCCACTGGCATGGATCAGCTCGATCCGCCCGGAACGCTCGTTGGTCAGCAGCAGTTGGATATGCTCGTAACCGAGCGAGCGATGGATCAACCGGGTGATCTCTTCGAACAGCTCGCCCCGATCGTGGATCGAGGTCACCTGCTGCCCCAGCCGGTGCACCAGCGACAAGTGGCTGCGGATATGTTCCATCTGCGCGGCCAACGCATTGCCCTCGAGCAGGCCGCTGAGATCGTCGGCGACCAGCCGCACCAGGTCGGTGCGGCGCGGCGAGCCGCGCTCGGCCAAGGGGAAGCCTAGGACGACATGGCCCTGCGGCGCATCCCGGCCGGCCACCACCGCACCTTCAACCGCATAGCCCTGGCTGGCGGCCCGGTTGATCACATGCACCGGAAAGCTCACCGCCTCGCCGCGGCGCACCCTGAGCTCGCCCAGTTGCCGGTGGATGGAGGGCGGGATCTCGCCCGCCACCAGCACCTGCAGGCCGCGCTCCCCGGTGACCAGCAGCGCCGCCCAGCGCGCGCCGGTGACCGCCAGCGAGCGGTCGAGCCGCTCGATCAGCCGGCCCTTCTCGGCCGGGTCGATATCCGTGGTGAGCAGATGCTTCAAACGCAGCGACTGCATGCCGTCGTCATCGTCGCGATAGAGCGGGCGGGCGAGCGGCGTAGTGCTGTCGATTGTCGAATCGCCCGCCGAAAAACCCATCGCCCTCAAGCCCCGAACCTGCGCCGTTCCGGGATGGCGAGGCCAGGTCCGTCGAGCCGCCTGCCATGTCCGGATGGACCGATAATTTGCCCCTCGTGGTAGACAGTCAACCCGCGACTGATCGTTCTGTGGACACTGCCTACGAAATGAGCACCGACATAGGCGCTATGCCGGTTGCGATAGAACAGGTCGCCCGCCGCGAGGGTGAATTCGGCCTCCGGATCGACCAGCACCAGGTCGGCATCGGCCCCTGCCGCCAGCCGGCCCTTGCGATCATCGAGGCCGAACAGCTTCGCGGGCCCGAGCGCGGTCATCCGCACCAGTTCGTTGAGCTTCAGGCCGCGACGCCGCACCCCTTCGGTCAGCAGCACCGGCAGCGTCGATTGCAGCCCGGAAATGCCGCCCCAGGCAGCAAAGATATCGTCATTGCCCGCCGCCTTTTCCTCCAGGAGGCAGGGCGAGTGGTCCGAGGCGATGACGTCGATCTCTCCCGCCAGCACCCGCTCCCACAACCGCTCGCGTTCGCCCGGCGAGCGCAGCGGCGGCGCGCACTTGGCCACCGGGCCGAGCCGCACCAGGTCGGCCATGTCGAAGAACAGGTAGTGCGGACAGGTCTCAGCCGTCACCGGGAGGCCACGCCCCTTGGCCGCGCTGATCCGGTCGACCCCGGCCGCCGAGGAGACATGCACGATGTGCAGCCGGGCGCCGGTGGCATCGGCCAGCGCGATTGCGTCGTCGATTGCCGCCAGCTCCGCCTCGATCGGGCGGCTTTCGGCCCAGGCGAGACGATCGCGCCGTCCCTCGGCCCTGAGCGCCGCGGTGAGCTGCAGCGTCATCGCCTCGTCCTCGGCGTGGACCGCAAGGAACGAACCGAAGCCGGCGATCTGCTCCATCCCTGCCCTGAGGATGCGGCGATCGGAGCGGGCGAAATCGACGGCCGTCACCATGAAGGCCTTGTAGCCGACCACCCCACCCCGCTGCAGTTCCGCAAGGTGGCTCAGGTTGTCGTCGACGAGGCCGCCCCACAGCGCATAGTCGACATGGCTCACCACCGCTGCCGCCTGCTTCAGGGCCAGCGAGCCGGCGTCGATCGTCGGGGGATGCGCGTTGAGCGGCATCTCGACGAACGAGGTGACGCCACCGGCAGCAGCGGCCCGGCTCCCGGTCTCGAACCCCTCCCAATGCCCGCGCCCCGGCTCGGAGAAGTGCACATGCGCATCGACGAGACCGGGCAGCAGGAGCTGGCCGGTGGCGTCGATGCTCTCGGTCGCAGGCCGCTCCGGATTGCCCGTGACGACTTCGGCGATCAGGCCATCGGCAACAACGACGCCACCGACGAACGTCCGTTCGTCGGTGGCCACTGTTGCGTTACGGACATAGAGATCGGCAACCGACATCAGTCGAGGCCGATCATCCTGGCCGGATTGATCGCCGTCATGGTCTGCACTTCCTCCACGGAGAAGCCGAAATACAGTAGCATCGAGATCATCATGCGCATGCCCTCGATCGGCGACGGTAGCACACGCACGCCATAATCGGTGGCGAGCACGAACTGCTCCGGCCCGACATCGCGGATGCCCTGCAGCCAGCTCATCGCCCGGCCATGCACCAGGGAGCTCATGTCCATCAGCTCGCGCTCCACATAGTAGTGCGTCTGCGGCATCCACGGCCCGCCGAAATCCACCGCGCAGGCTTCAAGGAAGAAGCCCTTCTTGGCGATCTCCTTCTGCTGGGTGACGGTGAGCAGCTGGCGCGCCGGATGCGCCACCAGCACCTTCCTGATCCCGTATTCCTCGGCAAGCTCGATGATCCTGAGCACCTCGGGACCGGAGACGTGGCCGGTATTGAGATAGACCTCGGGCCGCTCGGCCACCATGTCGAGGATCTGTTTGAGTTCGTCCTGGATCGGCCCTTCGGTGGGGATACGGACGGCGCGGCTCAGTTCCTTCTCGGCAAAACCGGGGATCGCGTCCTTGAACGGCACCAGCTTGCCATCCACCAGCGTCGATTCCGTCGAGGCCGAGTGGTAGGTGCAGTGCGAGCCGAAGCTGATCATCCGGCAGCCGTCGCCGAGGTTCAGTGCGGTGCGCACGGCGCGCGGGTTGAGCCCGCCATGCGACGAGTTCATCAGGTAGCCGCCGAAGGTGCGGAAATCCTTCATGTAGCGGTTGACCATCCAGGCGGTGCCCGAGGCCCAGCCGAACACGTCGTAATAGAGGATGGTGCGCATGCCGGCGGCACGCGCCATCTCCGCCACCTGGATCGGATCGAAATGGCCGGGGTTGGAACGCAGCACCGGCCCGGCATGGACGTGGCTGTCGATAGCGCCGACCAGCAGTTCCTCGGGCAGTTCCATCGTCCGGTTGTAGAAGGGTTCGTAGGTTGCCATGAGCTTTCCTCAGATCGGGTCGAGGCCGATGAGGCGCGCCGGATTATGCGCCGTCATGGTGCGGATTTCTTCAGGGGTGAATTCGTAGTCGAGCAGCGTCGTGATCATCGTGCGCATGCCCTGCACCGGGCTCGAAGCGGCGCGGATGCCGTAATCGGTGCCGAGGACGAAGTGCTCCGGCCCGACCTCGCGAATATCGCTCATCCACTGCGTCGCCGTACGCCGAAGCCGCGGCAGGTCGCCAGAGCGGTCCATGTATTTCTTTTCGACGTAGTAGTGGGTCCTCGGCGCGTGCGGGTAGAGCCAGTCAACCAGGCAGCCCTCGAGGAAGAAGCCACGGCGGGCCGCATCCTTTTGCTGCTCGATACTGAGTTGCTGGCGCGCCGGATGGGCGATCAGCACCTTGTGGATGCCGAACTCCTCGGCGAGGTCGAGAATGCGCAGCACCTCGGGTCCCGAGACATGGCCAGTATTGAGGTAGACGTCCGGATGGTCGGCGACCATCTGCAGGATCTCGGCGAGATCATCGGAGATCGGCCCTTCCTCCGGGATGCGGATGGCGCGGCTCAGCTCCTCCTTGACGAACTCCGGATAGGCATCCTTGAACGGCACCAGCTGCCCGTCGATGATCGTCGACTCCCGGCTGGCCGAGAAATAGGTGCAGTGCGAGCCGAAGCTGATGAAGCGGCACCCCTCTTCCATGTAAAGCGCCGTGCGCACCGAACGCGGGTTGAGCCCGCCATGCGCCGAGTTCATCAGGTAGCCGCCGAAGGTCTTGATCCCCGGCACGTGCCGGTTGACCATCCAGGCCGTGCCCGAGGCCCAGCCGAACACGTCATAGTAGACGATGGCGCGCATGCCGGCCTCGCGCGCTTCGATGGCCACTTCGAACGGATCCTGGTGCCCCGGATTGGAGCGCAGGACCGGTCCGGCATGGACGTGGCTGTCGATGGCGCCGACGAGGAGCTCGGAGGGCAGTTCCATCGACCGTTCGTAGAAGGACTCATTGATAGTCATGATGCCGCTTTCTGATCGACCTGGTTGGCAGTTGGGTTTTGAGTTTCGCCGCTGAGCCAGCAGGCGGCGCGATGGCCCCCGCCGAGCTCGATGACGGGAGGGGCCCGGTGGCAACGCTCATGCGCGAGGGGGCAGCGGGCGCGGACCGGGCATTCGCCCGGCTTCACCTCGCCGAGCACCAGTTCGCCGCGCATGGCGATGCCGTCATCCGGCTTCGGTTTGATCCGGGGTGCCGCGCCGAGCAGCGCCCTGGTGTAGGGGTGGGAGGGCGCCGAGAACACCGCATCGGCCGGCCCCTCTTCGACGATCACGCCCAGGTACATCACCATCACGCGGCTGCAGATGTAGCGCACCACCGCGACGTCGTGGCTGATGAACAGCATGGCCGTGCCGACCGCCACCTGTAAATCCTTGAGGGTGCGCAGCACCTGCGCCTGCACCGAGACGTCGAGCGCCGACGTCGGCTCGTCGAGCACCATCACCTGCGGCTCGCAGGCCAGCGCCCGCATGATGGCGACGCGCTGCCGCTCGCCGCCCGACAGCTGGTGCGGATAGCGCTCGAGCGTTTCTTCACGCAGGCCCACCAGCGTCGCCAGTTCGAGCAGGCGGGCGCGCTCGTCCTGCCGCGCCACCGTATGAAAATTGCGCAGCGCCTCGGTCACGAAGGTCGCGACGGTCATCCGCGGGTTGAGGCAGGTTTCGGGGCGCTGGAAGACGATCTGCACATTCTTGCGGAACCGCCGCTTCGCCTCACCGCGCAGTGCTGAGAAACTGGTGGCGTTGACGACGATCTCGCCAGCGTCGGCCGATTGCAGTCCGACGACGCAACGTCCGAGCGTGGTCTTGCCGCAGCCGCTTTCACCGATCAGCCCCACCACTTCACCGGGCTGGACATCGAACGACACGCCGCGCACGCCCACCGGCATCGCCTCGGGCGCCGCCGGGTTGTGGAACAGCTTGGTCAGTGTGCGAACACTGAGGGCCGGAGCACTCATGCGGCTTCTCCCTCATAGAGCACGCAATGTACCTGATGCTCGCCGCGGCCGACGACCGGCGGCAGGCCGGCCTCGCAATCGGGCCGCACGTGTGGACAGCGGTGCGAGAACCGGCAGCGCACGATGTCGCTGCGCCCGCCCCAGACGCTGCCCTTGAGCGGCACCAGTTCATGCGGCTCGTCGACATCGGGCACCGCCGCGATCAGCCCCTGCGTATAGGGGTGGAGCGGGGTGGCGAAGATCGAGCGCAACGCCCCCTCTTCCACCACCTGGCCGGCATGCATGATGGTGAGGCCGGAGCAATATTCCGACACCAGCGACAGGTTGTGCGCGATCAGCACGATCGCCATGTCGCGCTCCCGACAGATGCGGGCAAGGAAGCGCAGCAGCTCCCGTTCGGTGGTGACGTCCAGCGCCGTGGTCGGCTCGTCGGCAATCAGCAGCGACGGATTTGTGGCCATGGCGCAGGCCATGGCGACGCGCTGCGCCTGCCCGCCGCTGATCTGGTGCGGGTATTTCTCGCCGAGGTCGCCAAAGTTGAGGCCCACCAGCCGGAACAGCTCGGCAATTTCCTTCTGCCGCGCCTCTTTCGGAACTTTCCGCTGCATCAGCACCCGTTCGACCTGCCTTCCGGTGGTGAGGAACGGGCTCAGCGCCCCCTTGGCGTTCTGGAACAGCAGCGACACGCCATGCGAAAGGTTGCCGCGCAGTGCCTTCTGCTCGGTCGCCGGCAAGGCCTTGCCACCGAAGCTGACCTCGCCACCTTTGACCAGCAGCCCGGGCGCCGCGAGACCGACGCTCGCCATCATCGAGATCGACTTGCCCGAGCCGCTCTCGCCGACGAGGCCGTAGATCTGCCCACGCTCGACCGACAGGTTCATGTTCTCGACGATGCGGCGGGTGACACCACCGCGTCTGGTGTCGATCGAGAGATCGCGGATTTCGAACAGTGCCTGAGCCATCACTCGCTCCCCCGGCGCGGGTCGAGCCGCGCCTCCAGCGCATCGCCCATCAGGTTGAGGCTGAAGATCGTGGTGGCGAGGACGAGGCCGGGGCAGATGCTCATCCACCACGCGCCCTGCACCAGGTAGTTGGTGCCTTCGGCCACCATGACGCCGAGATCCGGCGTCGGCGGGCGGATGCCGATGCCGAGGAAGGACAGCACCGCGACGTTCCCCACCGCTGCCGCGAGGTTGAGGCTGCCATGGATGACGATCGGGTTGACAGCGTTGGGGAGGAGATGCCGGAACAGGATCGACAGCTCCGAAGCGCCCGAGCAGCGCGCCGCGTCGATGTATTCGAGGCTCTTTTTCGATAGCGCCTGGCCGCGGATCACCCGAGCATAGAGCGGGATGTTGATCAGCACCGTGACGATGACGATGCTCTCGACGCCGGGGCCGAGCACCAGCACCAGGATCATCGCCACGAGGATCAGCGGGAACGACTGGATGATGTCGACGGCGCGCATCACCAGGTCGTCGAACCAGCCGCCGACATAGCCACAGATCAGCCCGATCAACGAGCCGATGACGATGGCGCCGCTCACCCCCACCCCGGCGACGATGAAATCGATCCGGAGCGAGGTGATGGTGCGCGAGAACACGTCGCGGCCGAAATGGTCGGTCCCCAGCCAGTGCTCGGCCGAGGGCGGCAGCAGCACTTCGGGTGTGGTGAGGATCGGGTCGTGGGTGACGAGGAACGGCCCGAAGATCGCGGTCAGCAGCAGGATGCCGAGCAGCACCACCCCGACCACGCCGAGCGGATCGCCGCCGAAGGCGCCGAAATAGAGCTTTCGCCAGCTGGGGCTGGGTCGGGGGCGGGATGCCGTCAGCGGCACGATGCGGTCACCTTGCATATTCATGCCGGATCCGGGGGTCGATAAGAGCATAGGAAAGGTCGACGCAGAGGTTGGTGATGGCGACGCTGGAGGCGATCAACAGGATGCAGGTCGAGACCGGCGCCATGTCGGAGGTGGTGATGGCAGTGACGGCGTAGCGGCCGATTCCCGGCCAGGCGAACACCGTCTCGACGATGGCGGCGCCGGCCAGCACATTGGCGACGACAAAACCCAGTGTCGTGACGATCGGCACCAGCGCGCCGCGAAACGCATCGCCGAGCACCACCTGACGCGACCTGAGCCCCAGCGCCCGCCCGAAGGTGACGTAGTCCTCGCCCAGCGACTCGCCCATGGCCGAGCGGGTGATCCGCGCCAGCGGCGACACCACGCCGAGCCCCAGCACCAGGGCCGGCAGCATCAACTGGCGCAGCGCCGCCCAGGCAATATCGGGCTTGCCGGCGAGCAGCGCATCGATGGTGAGGAAGCCCGTAACCGGGGGCGGCGAGACGAACATCGGCGACAGCCGGCCGATCGGCGACGGCACCAGCCGCCACTGGAAGTAGAGCAGGAAGATCAGCACCACGCCGAGCCAGAACGCCGGTACCGACTGGATGGCGATGTTGACCACGCGCACCACATGATCGGTCGGCTTGCCGCGCCGCACAGCGGCGAGAAGCCCCAGCGGAATGCCGACCAGCACGCCGAAGACGATGCCGAAGCTCGCGAGTTCGAGGGTTGCCGGAATACGCTGCGCCAGGTCCTGCCCGACGCTGTTGCCGGTGCCGAAGGAGCGGCCGAACTCACCGCGAAACACCGACTCCATGTAGCGCGCATATTGCACCACCAGCGGCTGATCGAGGCCCATCTGCCGGCGCATCTCGGCGCGCTGCTCGTTGGTGATGTCGGGGTAGCGGCTGGTCACCGGATCGGACGGCAACAGATAAGCCATCGAGAAGGCCACCGCGCTGATGCCGAACAGCACGACGAGACCGATGGCGAGGCGTCTGGCGATGTAGAGCAGGATCGGCGGAAGGCGCATCTTGGTCACCGGCTGGTCGGAAGCGACCGCCCCGGCTGGTGCCGGGACGGCAGGTCAGGGGTGGATCAGGCGCAGGGGCGCAGCCAGGAGAAGGTGATGGTGCCCCAGGGGAACTTGTTGACGTTGCAGATCCGGCTGGAGACCGCGGCGTTCCAGTTCACCTGGTAGAGCGGCGCCGCCAGGTGCTCGCCGTTGAGGATGCCGAGCACCTCGGTCTGCAGCTTGCCGTAGGTTTCGGCATCGTCCTGCGGGACCAGCAGCGCTGCGAGCACGTCCTTGTCGAGCGTCGCGTTGGAATACTGGATGTGATTGGTCGCGCTTTCGGTGCGGTACATCCAGTAGGCCCAGTACATGAAGTCGTTCCACCACGGCCCCATCGAGTGGATGGAGACCTTGAGGTCGCGCTTGCCCCAGGCGATGTCGTCGAAGGCATTCTGGGTCAACGGCTTGATCTGCATGTCGAGCCCGATGCCGCGCAGCGCATCCTGGATGATCACGCCAGCGGTCATGTTGCCCGAGCCCTGCACCACCGGCACCTCGAACGACGGGACGTTCCCGGCATACTTGCTCTCGGCCACCAGCTTCTTGGCCGCCTCGACATCGGTGCTGAATTCCGGGTCGGCGACATAGCCCGGCGTGTTGACGCCGACGAGGTTCTGCACCGGGGTGCAGAAGCCCTTGCAGACCTCGGCCACCAGCCGTTCATAGGGGATCGCCTTGATCACCGCCTCGCGGATTTTCGGGTCATCGAACGGCGCCACGTCCGGCTTCCAGCGCAGCACCGCCACGTCCTGCTGGGATGGCACCGAGAACACCTTGGTGTTTGGCGATTTGGCCAGCACCGCGTACTCGTTCGGCGTCATGAAGGCGAAATCCGCCTCGCCGCTTTCCATCAGCAGCATGCGGGTCTGCGCGTCCGGCACCACGCGGAACATCACTTCCGAGTAGAACGGCTTGGCGTCACCCCAGTAGTTCTTGTTGGCGACCGCTGTCAGGTACTCGCCGCTCCGCTGCTCGCCCAGCATGTAGGGGCCCGAGCCCATGGCGTTCTTCTTGATCCACTCGACGCACCAGGTGTCCTCGGCGGTGCGGCCGGCCTCGCAGGCGGCCTTCGACATCACCGTCAGCGACATCGAGGCGAAGTTGCGCAGCGCGTAGCGGCCGAGCCCGTCCGGATAGGTGATCTCCAGCGTCTGCGGGTCGATCACCTTCATCTGCTCGACCTTGAAGATACCGCCGGTCTCGATCTGCGTGGTGCCCCAGCCCATGCGCCCGACCAGCGCCCGCTCGATCGACCAGTAGACGTCGTCCGCCGTGACGGGCGAGCCGTCCCAGAACTTCGCCGCGGGATTGAGGTGGAAGGTCAGCACCTTGTTGTCGGCCGAAATGTCCCACGCGGTCGCGAGCCGCGGCACAATCTTGGTCTGGTCGGCAATGCCGGTCGCCGGATCGATCTCGTAGGTGACCAGCGTATCGAAGAACTCCATCGCCAGCTGGCCGACAAAGGCCGAAGTGTTCTGCGGATCGAGCGTCGCCGGATATTCGTGATGCAGGTAAATCAGCCGTGGGCCCGAACCGACCTGGTCGGGGGTCAGCGGCGCGGGAGCGAAGGCTGTCTGAGCGATGGCGGGTAGTGCGACGCTCGAGGCAACGGCAGTCAGCAGCGCCGCGGCAAGCGGCAGAAATCTGCGTTTGGACATACTGATCCTCTCTTTACGATGGGGAGGCCAGTGCGAGCCTCAAAGCAGGGAGGAGGTTGCTTTGAGGCCCGATTGGCGACGAGGATCAGCATCAATTCCGGGGTCCGCCCGGACAAGTTCACCTTCGGCGCAAACGCGGATACCAAGGTATCGATAGTGGTGACCGGAGCACCGGCCTGCTCCCCTCCCCCTTGAGGGGAGGGGCGGGGGGTGGGGGTGGTGAGGGGAAGCTCGGTGCTGACTGCACCACCCCCACCCTCAATCCCTCCCCTCAAGGGGGAGGGAAGCGGAGAAGCCGGCGCGAGAGACTCTTCACACCCCCAGCAGCGCCTTGACTTCCTGCGCCGTGACCTTCCGCCCGTAGTCCGCCAGCTGAAAACTCTCGGCGAACTCCCCGGCCCCAGCCATCCCCGGCTGCGTGTACATGAACTCCGGCCAGTATTTCAGAATGAACGCGCGCTCGGCTGCCCAGTCACCGATCTTCGGCGCTTCGTTGAGAAAGCCGCGCTCGAACGGCGCGAACTCGTAGAACTGCGTGGCATGCGCCGCGCAGGCCTTGAGCTTGGCGTCGATCGAGGCGCCGACATCCACCACCACGTCGTGCTTGTGCACGTCGATGGCGCCATAATCGGTCATCTTCAGGCAGATCGGCGCATCGGCCAGCGGCGGCACCTCAGGCACGATATTGCCGTTGGTGCAGAAGCCCGAGGCCTCGCGCACCGCGCGGCCGGCCGAACGGTTGTCGAGATGGCCGGGGCAATCGTCGTGAAAGGTGATGACGATATCGGCCTGCCAGCGGCGGATCGCCGAGATCACCGCCGTGCGCAGCGCCAGGTCCGGCACCAGCTCGCCATCGTGGATATCGAGGATTTCGTAGTCGAGCACCCCGAGATGCCGCGCCGCGGTATAGGCCTCGCGGGCGCGGCGGCGCTGCAGCGGCACCCGATCCATCTGGTAGTGGCCGGCGTCGCCATTGGTCAGCGACATGAACTTCACGGCCGCGCCCTTGTCGGCGAGCAGCCGCATCGTGCCGCCGGAGTACATTTCCGCCTCGTCGGGATGGGCTTCGACGACGAGCACTTTGAGCGGATAATTCATTTGCGGCTTACTCCTTTGAAACGGTCATGCGCAGCGCATCGGCTGCCGCCTTGAGGGTCGCGCCACTGCGCGTGACGAACCCTTCGAGTTCGTCGAGATCGGGGTTTTGGGAGAAGTAGTCGTCGGGGGCGATCATCGTGCCCTGAGCAACGCCGTCCTCGAACAGCCGCGACAGGCGGATCAGTTCGAGGATCTCGCCCATCTCGGCATCCGGCTGGCGGGCCTGCCAATCCGGATCGAACAGCGGGATCTGGTTCTTGTCCGAACCCCAGACATTCTCGATGGTGAAGTTGGGAAAGCTGCCGGCCGCAAACAGCGCGCCGAGCACCGCCTGCCAGTCGATCACCCCGTCGCCGCAGGCGCGTGTCTGCCGTTCCAGCCCGAGGGGGCGAGCGAACAGCACGATATCGCGCATATGGGTCTTTTTTACATAGGGCGCGACCCGCCGCGTCGCGGCCACCGGGTCTTCGCCGCGTACCACCACATTGGCGAGGTCGAGCGTCACCCCCAGTGTATCGGCACCGACCTGTTCGATCAGCCGCACGATCTCCGCCGTGGTGATCTCCTCATGCGTCTCGACCGCAATGGCGGCGCCGCGATCCCTCAGCACCGGCTTCAGCTTCATCAGGAACTTCCGCGTCGCCTCAAGCTGGTCGGGCCAGTCGACATCGGTGCGGTAGCGGTCGATGGCGTGGAGGCCCCAGCCGTGCCGCTGATAGTTGGCGGTATCGCCCCACAGCGCCGTGCAGCCGATGGCCGTTGTCGCCTCGATCATCCTGGTCATGCCGAGGAGGTAATCCCCCTTGCCGACATCGCGGACTTCCGGCGCCTCGGGCGTATTGTACGGATTGATCTTGCCCAGCCCCATTTCGAGGTAGAGCCCAAGCTCATCGGCCCGCTGCTTCACGGCGTAGAGGAAGCCCTGGTCGAGCGTCGGCGAGACGTCGAGCACGGTGCGGAAGAACACCCCGGCATGGCCGAGTTCGGCACAGCGCTCGATCAGCTTGATCGGACCGAGCTCGCTGGCGCGAGGAAACTTCCGCCCGTCGATGCCGACGCGGATTTCGGGAATTTTGGAGGTCACTGTCATGATGCGGGAACCGGTTGGGCGGTGGAGTTGGTTTCGAGCCCGATGCCACCCGGGACGGCGGCAATAAGCTGGCGCGTGTAGGCGTGTTGCGGGTTGGCGAGCACGGCCTTGGCCGGCCCTTCCTCGACCAGTTGGCCCCGATGCATCACCGCGATGCGGTCGGCGATGTAGCCGGCGCTGACCACGTCGTGAGTGATGTAGAGGACCGCGACCCCCTGCTCGTCGCGTAAGCGGGCGATCAGGCTGAGGATGTCGCGCCGGATCGACACATCGAGCATCGACACCGGCTCGTCGGCGACGAGGAGCTTCGGCGAAGCGGCGAGCGCCCGCGCGAGCCCGACGCGCTGGCGTTGCCCGCCCGACAGTTCGTGCGGCCGCCGGTCGAGATAGTTGGCAGTCGGCACCAGCCCCACCTCGGTGAGGAGCGCTGCTACACGGCCCTCGACGTCGGCCTTGTCGCCGCCGGGGGCCGAGATCACCGCGCGGCGCAGGTGATGACCGATAGTGTGCAGCGGGTTGAGCGAACCATAGACATCCTGGAACACCATCTGCGCGGCGCGAGGCTGGTGTGGGCGCCGGCGCGACACCGGCACCGGGGTGCGGCCATCGACCAGCACATCGCCCGAGCTGGCGCGGGTGAGGCCGGTAACGATGCGCCCGAAGGTCGATTTGCCGCTGCCCGAGGCGCCGACCAGCGCCACGATCTCGCCCGGCGCCAGCCGGAACGATACATCGTTGACCGCCACCAGCGCCGAGCGCCCGGTGAGCGGGTTGGTGCCATAGGCCTTCGTGAGGTGCGCCGTCTCCAGCACCGGATGCGCCACCGTCTTAGGCCGCACGACCTGCGGCGTCGAGAAATCCACCTTCGGCGTCGCGCTCAGCAATGCCTTCGAGTAGGGGTGCTCCTGGTGCTGCCGGAACGCTGCCACCGGCGCTGTCTCGACGATCTTGCCGTCCTTCATCACCGCGATGCGGTCGGCCACTTCGAACAGCAGCGGCAGATCGTGGGTGATCAGCAGCACGGCAAAACCCATCTGCCGCTGCAGCGCCTTCACCGTAACGAAGATTTCCTGCTGCACGATCACATCGAGCGCCGTGGTCGGCTCGTCGAGGATGATCAGCTTGGGTTCGAGCGCCAGCGCCATGGCGATCACCACGCGCTGCCGCTGCCCGCCCGAGAGCTCATGCGGAAAGGCCCTTAGGCGTCCGGGATCGATGTCGACCATCTGCAGCAGTTCAGCCGGCGTTCGCTTCACTCCGGCACCGCCGCGGTTGAGCGCCTCCTGCAACTGCCACTCGATCCGCTTCACCGGATTGAGCGAGGTCAGCGAGTTCTGCAGCACGATCGAGGCGGTACGCCAGCGCAGCACCCGCACCGCATCGTCGTTGCTCGACAGCATGTCGTTGCCGGCCACGCGGATCGCGCCGCCGGTGATGATCCCCGGGGCGCGCAGCAGCCTCAGGATCGACTGCGCGATCGTCGACTTGCCGCAGCCCGATTCCCCGGCGAGCCCCATGAACTCACCGGCAGCGATGCTGAACGAGACCCGGTCGACGGCCGGGATGATGCCGTTCTCGCCGGCATAACCAACCGAGAGGTCGACGATGTCGAGAGCATGAAGATCAAGCATCGCGCTTCACCGGGGTCATGAGCGTGGCGCTCGGTTTCCTGACGCCGGCCTTTCGCAGCAGCCGGTCGGCGCGGAGCCGCGGGTTGCCGATTTCGTCAACGGCGTTGTTGATCAGCGCCAGCGAGAAGGCGGTGAGCGCAATCGCCATGCCGGGGACCACAAACGTCCACCAGGAGCCGCGGATCAGCGCCGAACTGTTCTGCGCCCAGAACAGCATCGAGCCCCAGGTGATCTGCCCGCCATCGCCGAGCCCGAGGAACTCGAGTGAGGCCTGGGCGGTGATGGCGAAGATCACCTGGTTAACGAAATAGGCAGCGACCACCGAGCCCATATTGGGCAGCAGCTCGATGGCGACGATGCGCCAGCGGCTCTCGCCTACATCCTCGGCCGCGGCGATGAACTCGCGTTCCCTGAGGCTCAATGCCTGCGAGCGGAACAAGCGCGCCCCGAAAGCCCAGCCGGTAATGGTCAGCACCATGATCATGGTGAGCGGCCCGGGCGGCAGGAACGCCGCCAGCACCACCACCAGCGGCAGGCCGGGGATGACGAGGAAGACGTTGGTGACCAGCGTCAGCACGTCATCGACCCAGCCGCGGAAGTAAGCGGCGGTAAGTGCCATGATCAATGCCAGCAGCGTCGTCAGCACAGCGATGGAGAAGGCCACCCACAGGGTGTTCTGTCCGCCATAGAGGAACTGGCTCAACACGTCCTGCCCCTGCCCGGTAGTGCCGAACAGGTGGGCAAGCGATGGCGGCTCGTTGATGCCGCCGGTGGCGCGCTTCGGATTGTAGGGCGCCAAGACCTGCGCCAGCGCGCTGGCCGCGACGAGGGCGCCAAGGATAACCAGCCCCACCGTGACCGGGATCGAACCGAGGAGCTGCCGGCGCGCTTTGGCGCCAAAAGTTTCGCTGAGCGACATCTAGGCCTCCCCGCCCGTCCGCACCCGCGGATCGAGCAGCACGTAGAGCGTGTCGACGAAGAAGTTCGCCGCCAGCACCGACAGGGTGATGATCAGGAACAGCGCCTGCATCAGCGGATAATCGACGGCGCTGACGGCGCGCATCAGCGCATAACCGAGGCCGGGATAGGTGAAGACGATCTCGGTGAGCAACTGGCCTGAGAACACCGCCCCCACCGCGGCGCCGAGCGCGGTGATGTTGGGGAGCAGCGCCGTGCGCACGGCATGCGACAGCAGCACCCGGCGCGGCTTCAGCCCCTTGGCTTCGGCCAGCGTCAGGTAATCCTCGCTGAGCACGCCGATCATGGCGTTGCGCATATTGAGCGTCCACGGCCCGAGCGACACGAGGACGATGGTGAAGGCCGGCGCGATCAGGTGCATCAGGATGTCGCCGATCCCAGCGAGGTTCAGCGCCGGCGGGTTGACGCTCGAATAGGCATTGCCCATCGGGAACCAGCCGAGCTTGAAGCAGAAGATGTAGAACAGCAGCAGCGCCAGGAAGAAGTATGGGAACGAGCCGAGGAACAGCAGCACCGGCGGGGTCAGCCGGTCGAACCAGCCGCCGCGCCGCCACGCCGCAATGGCGCCGAGCACCGAGCCGAGCACGAAGCTGAGCAGCACCGAGGTGAGACCGAGCAGGATCGACCAGCCGAACCCGGCCCCGATCACCGCCATCACCGGCGCTGGGAAATTGGAGAGCGAACGGCCGAAATCGCCGCGCAGCACGTTGCCGAGATAGCTCACATATTGCTGCAGCAGCGGCTCGTCGGTGAGCCCGTAGGCCGCCTTCAGCGCCGCGAGTGACTCGGCGTTCAGTGAAGTCGAATAGGTGGCGACGATGGTCGACGCCGGGTCGCCCGGGGTCAGCCGCGGCAGGAAGAAGTTGACGGTGATGGCGACGAACGCTGCCAGCACATAGAACGCCAAGCGCTTCGCAATGTAATACATCGGCGGGCTCCGGGTAAAAGGAGGCTCCCACCCGCCAAAGGCGGGAGCTCCGTGTCACGTAGTCGAGACGTGCGGCGCGTTAGTCGGCGCGGCGGGCCAGGTGCGGCCAGACCAGCAACGGACCATTGGTCATCTGCAGGCTGAGCGGCGCGTAGGGGTCCTGCTCGTTGGGGAAGCCGGTAAAGCGACGGGTATTGTAGAGACCCCAGTCCGGCTGCTCGTAAAGCGGGATGGCAGGCGCGGCGGCCGAGAACATGCCTTCGAGCTCGGCGATGATCGCCTTCTGCTCGGTGGCATCGGTCGAGCCGGCGAACTTGGCCAGCAACTCATCGACCTTGGGGTCGCCATAGCGCTGCTGGTTATTGGGCGAGGCTTCGCCGACCGGCTTCACCGAAGTGGTCGCCATGTTGTTGCGGTAGAACTCGAACGGCGTCGCGGTGCGCTGCGCCGTGCCGAGCGAGAGCTGGAACTGGCCGGTGAAGGTCGAGTTGGTCCAGCTGTCCGCCGTGGTGGTACGGAGCGTCACGTCGATGCCGATATCCTTCAAGTTCTCGGCGACGATCTGGCAGGCCGAGACCCAGTCATTCCAGCCCGAGGGCACGATAATGTCGTATTTCAGCGGCTTGCCGTCCTTGCCGACGCGAACCCCGTCGGCGCCCTTGGCGTAGCCGGCATCGTCCAGCATCTTGTTGGCCGCATCCGGGTCGATGCTGACCCACGATGCGCCATCGGCGATCACCTTGGGGTCGAGCCAGTCCTTGAACGGCGCTTCCGGCAGGCCGGTGGCATTGGCGGCAACCGACTTGCCCCACACACCCGTGTTGATCATCCGCTGCCGATCGAGCGCCATGCTCATGGCCTTGCGCACCACCGGGTCGCCCAGCGCGCCGTCGGTGGTGTTGGCGAGCAGCAGCACCACCGAGGTGCGCGGCCACCAGTAGCCGAAATGCTCAGGGTCCAGTGGCACGAAGGTCACATCCGGGTCGGGCACCAGCCCACCCCAATCGAGGTTGCCAGAGAGCGTCGCGGCGCTGACCTGGTCATTGCCGTTAAAGCCCTGGACGAACACGCCCTCGATGTTGAGCGGCTGCCAGTAGTTCGGATTCTTCGTCACCTGGTAGCGATCGGTGCCGAAAGCATCGATGGTGGTGAAGGGGCCGGTACCGACCGGATCGGGGTTCTCGAAGGTCACCGGGTCGGCGACATCCTTCCAGACATGCTGCGGCACGATGAACTGGTCAACCAGCGAGTAGAGGCCCGGGGTATAGGTCGAAGAGAAGGTGAACTTCACCGTCTTCGCGTCAACCGCTTCGACCGAGGCGAGGTACTGCCCGAAGGCGCCGGCCGCCGGCCCGATCAGGCCCGGATTGGCCTTCATCAACTCGAAGGTGAACTTGACGTCATCGGCGCTGAACGGCTGGCCGTCCGACCACTTGACGTCATCGCGCAGCGTCACCGTCAGGCTCAGCGCATCGGCCGACCATTCGTAAGCCGTGGCCAGCCACGGATCGAGCTTGCCGGTGGCATAGTTCTGGATCATCAGCGGCTCGTACATGGTACGCGTGCTGACCCAGCGCGCCGTCGGCGAGAACGGGTTGAAGGTGCGGGTAAAGCTGTTGCCGCCCTCGGCCACGATGCGAACCAGCTGGTCGAGCGGGACTTCGGCAAGCGCCGGAGCGGTGACGGCGAAGGCGGATACGCTGGCCAGCGCCCCAAGCGCCAGGGCGCGAAGGCTTGTGCGCAAACGTCCGATCAAGCCCGGGGAGGGCTTCTTAGGCACTGAATTGGTATGCATAATCGTCTCCGGGGAATGGGTGCTTCTCATCAAGTGGTCCAATCTCCTCACGGGAGGCCGCGTGCCGCGCTGCCTCCCGTGAACACACGTTCTCGAGCATGCTCGAGCGCGAGTTCTACGGCCCCCGCCCGCACGGCATTGCTGCTCACTGCGGTCGGGACAATCTGTGGAATGGCGATCGGCAGGGTCTTGAGTATCTCGGCGACGCTGTCCGCCAGCGCCCGTCCTCCGGCGCGGCCGATGGCCCCGCCCAACACCACCATTTCCGGATCGAGTATGCCGATAGCGCCGGTCAGCGCCGCGGCCACCCGGTAGCCGAGCTCGGCAAAGAATTTCGGATGCTTGTCGCTGAGCGCCGCCTGGCGAACCGCCTCGACGCTGTCATCGCCACGCAAGCCATGGGCGGTGACCAGCGCATCGATCGCCGGCACGTCGAGCAGCGCTTCGACCAGCGCCATCTGCACCGGCTCGCCGGGCTTTGCCATCCGGTCGGGCACCATGGCGCCGCCCAGTTCACCCGCCGTGCCGGTAGAACCGTGGATCAGCCGCCCGCCGATCACCACGCCGGCGCCGACGCCGTCGCCCACCCAGAACAGGATGAACGACTGGACGCCATTAGCCGCGCCGCAGGCCATCTCTTCGATGGCAACAAGGTTCACGTCGTTCTCGATCAGCACATGACGGTGCCCGAGCACACCCTCGAGCGCTTCGGGGATGTGATAGCCCTCCCAGTTGGGGAGCTGCTGCCCCTTGCGCAGGTTCCCCGCTCGTACGTCGACGATGCCGGGCAACCCCACCACCAGCTGGTCGATATCGCGTACCGTGATCCCGGCTTCCCGGGTGACGCTTTCGAGCACCGAGGTCAGCCGCTCATGCGCGTCATAGCGATCGCCCGGCTCTGCGGCGTGCCGAAAGCTGGCAATGGTGTTGCCGGTGATATCGGAAATGGCGGCATCGATGCCGTGGGAGCCGACATCGATGCCTGCGACGAAGCCGGAGCGTGGTTCGAGGCTCCACAGGCCAGCTTTGGGGCCATAGGTGCCGGCCTTCTCTCCGTCGCGACGGATAAGGTTTGCGGATTCCAGCCGGCGCAGCAGATCGGACATTGCCGGCTTCGACAGCCCGGTAAAGGCTTCGAGCTCCATGCGCGTCAACGACCCCTCGGAGAGCAGGCGCTGCAGCACTGCTTTCTCGTTGAGGTTGCGGAGCAACCGCGGGCTGCCGGCGAGGATCTGCATGTCCATCTTAGACCGTCTGGTAACTTTCCTTACAGTCTGATATCGAACCTTCCCGAGCTCGTTGTCAAGCGGCTCGCATTCGCTTCAACTTGTCTGTGGATGGCCAATGACCGCCCCTCTCCCGATTGCCCTGCTGCGCCAACGGCTAAGCGCCGGTCGCGCGTTGCTCGAGCGCCACGGGCTCGACGCCATCGTCGCCTTCTCGGCGCCACGCGGTCTCGCCGCCGCCACCCAATCGAGCGGCAATATCGGCTGGTTCACCAACTTCACCCCGATGTGGGCGCCCTCCATGCTGGTGATCACCGCAACTGAAGCGGTGATCGTCGCCCCCGGGAAAAACGAGGCCCGGCTGTTCAACACCCGCGTCGGCAGCCTCTATGCGGTCGAGATCGCGGGGCCGGCCGGCCTCGTCGCCCGCGCCTCGGCCATCGCCCACGCCAACCGCTGGCGCGTCGGCGTCGCCGGCGCCGACGAAATGACGGCCAAGCTCGCAGCCACCTTCGCCTCGTCGTTCCCGCGCATGGTGCGGCTCGACGCGATCCTGCAAGCCATGCGACTCGAGCGCGACCCGGCCGAGACGGCACTGCATCGCCGCGCTTCGGAAATCTCCGACGCCATGCTGGCCCGCGCCTTCGCTTATGCCGCCGAGCCCGAGGCCACCCCGGCTCGGTTGATGGCTGACGTCGAACATGCCGGCCGTGCCCTTGGCGCCGACGTCTCACGGCTCTGGCTGTCCACCGGCCCCGAACCACCGGTGACCTACTTCGAGATGTTCGAACTCCCGCCGACAATTGCCCGCGGCGATCGCGTGCAGCTCGGCACCATGGTGTCCTATGAGGGCTATTTCGCCCAGGGCCTCCGCATCGGCAGCCGCGGCAAACCCAAGCCCGAACTGGTGGATGCCGCCACGCGCCTCATCGACATGCAGGATGCAGCGCTTGCTGCGCTGGTTCCCGGCCGCCCGGTGCATGAGCTGGTCGACCTGCTTGAAGCCAGGATTGACGGGCTCTGCCCCTATGCGCGGGACAGCGACCCCTTCCGCTTCCAGTCCTGCCACGGCCTCGGCCTCGACTACAGCGAACCTGGCCTCGCTGAAGCGCTATCGCCACGCCGCGATCGGAGTGGCGATGCCGGCGGCCCATTGCTGCGACCGGGCATGGTGTTCGAGATCCACCCCAACTTCACCCTCCCCGGCCTCGGCCATGTCTGCGCGGGCGACGTCGCGCTGGTCACCGAAACCGGCGCCGAATGGCTGACCCAGTTCCCCCGTGGCATCTTCCAGATCGACTAGGAGCCCTCTGGAAAAGTCGCAGACTTTTCCTGTTCGAAAGCGGAACAATCAAGGACCGTCGACATGTTCGCACTCATGCGCGGCAGCATCCCCGACGCCGGCAACGATCCGCTCGACGCCATCGGCAAAGCCGCGGCGCTGGGCGCCGGTGAAGTCACTTTCTACAGCCTGTTCGAACTGAGCCCGACGCTCGACCCCGCCGTACTGCGCGAACTGAGGGTCGAAGCCGACAATTTCGGGATCGCCATCGCCGCGAGCCTCGACTGGCTCAACCCGCTGCGGCTCGATCGCCATGGCCGCGAGCTGCAGCTCGGTAACGGCGACCTCGCTCTGGGCGTCCGGCGCCTCTGCGAGACCGGCGCTTCGCTCGGCATGCGCGAGATGTTCTTCACCATCGGCACGCTCGAAGACCGCGCCGGCGACTGGCGCGCCCAGCTCGATTCGGTCGCGGCGCTGCTCATCGGCCTCAAGCCTCTACTCGCCGATCTCGGCATGCGCGCGCTGGTAAAGACCCACGAGGAGATCACGTCCCACGAGTGCGTCGAACTGGTCGAACGTGTCGGCCCCGACGCTCTCGGCATCTCCTACGACCCTGCCAACATGCTGGTCCGCCTCGAAGAGCCGCTCGCCGCCGCCCGCCGCCTCGCCCCGCACGTGACCCAGGTCCACATCGACGACGCCGCCCTGAGCTTCGAAGGCGACACCAACCTCCGCCGCCACCTCGCCCCTGTCGGCCAGGGCGCCATCGACTGGCAACAGCTGCTCGCCTTGCTCCCCACGGCAAAGCCGCTGGTCGAACTCCACCGCGGCCAGTTCGCCATCCCCGCCTTCGATCAGGCCTGGCTCGCCAGCCAGCCCTACATCCAGCTCGGCGAGTATGCGGCGCTGGTCCAGTCAGCTCACCTGCAGCGCAACCGACCGCCGATCGACCAGAACGACATCACGTTGCGGCTCCCGGCGGCGCTGGAACTGGTCGCCGGGAACTAGCCGAACAGCTTCCGACATCCGGGCCTGGCGTTCCAAGTCCGCCGCACCTGCCCCCCTTCCCAGTTCGTCACAAATCCCTCGCCCTCCGCTCACCCAAGCGGAGGGCTTGACCTCGTTTGGGATTCCAGCTGTACTCAGTTCACTATCCAAACTGTGAGTTCATGCAGTGAATTCTTCAGACGATCGTTACGCCATTCGCTCCGTCGATCGGGCCGTCGATATTCTCGCTGCCGTGGCGGCGAAGAACGGCGTGCTGACGGTTGACGGGGTCGTTGCCGACACCGGCCTGCCCAAGAGCACGGTGTTTCGCATCCTCGCGACGCTGACGGCGCGGCGGCTGCTCGATCGCGACGAGCAGAGCCAGACCTATCGGCTCGGCATGCTGGCGTTGGTAATCGGCGCGCGGGCGATGGGTGATCTCGACCTGCGCCGCTCGGCCCGCCCGCATCTCGAAAACCTCGTCGCGGCAACCGGCGAAACCGTGCACCTGTCGATCCTCAGCGAGGATAACGCGCTCTGCATCGACAAGCTCGACGCCTCCCGCTCGATGCGCATGGCGAGCTTTGTCGGCTTTCTCGACCCGCTGCATTGCAGCGGCGTCGGCAAGGCACTGCTTGCCTTCCAGGAAGAGCCGGTGCGCCAGCAACTGCTGGCGCGGATGCGCTTCGAGCCGCACACCCCGCACACCATCACCAATCCCCAACGCCTCGCCGAGCAGATCGTCGAGATCCGCCAACGCGGCTACGCCATCGACGACGAAGAGATCGAGCAGGGGCTGCGCTGCGTCGCCGCCCCGATCCGCGATCACTCCGGCACGGTCATCGCCGCCGTCAGCATCTCCGGCCCCACCACCCGCGTCACCCAGGACGGTCTCGGCGAACTCGCCCGTGCCGTCGAGGCCTGCGCCCAATCCATCTCGCGCGACATCGGCGCTATCGAGAAAGCTCCAACCCCATGATCATCGACGTCCACTCGCATACCCCGCAGTTCCGCCATGCCGTACCGCCGGAACACCGGCGCCTGCATCACACCTGGCGGCCCGACCGCTCGGTGGATTCGGTCTATAGCTGGAACGATTTCCTCGAAGCGCAGCAGCCGGCCGACAAGTCGATCGTCTTCGGCGTCGCCTGGTCGCCGGGCGAGATCACCGGCGGCGTCAACGGTTTCAACGAGCCGGGCGACGTGGCGATCGGGGTGAACGACGCCACTTCCGCCTTTGCGCTGGCTCATCCCGATCGGCTGATCGGCTTCATGTCGGTGCACCCGCACGATCCCAAGGCGCTCGAGGAAATCGAGCGCTCGCGCACCGATCTCGGCCTCAAGGGCATCAAGATGGGCGCCAATTACCAGGTGTTCGAGCCGCTGGAGAGCCGGGCGCTCGCCATCTATCGCGAGGCCGAGCGGCACGGGCTGCCTATCCTCTTCCACATCGGCACCTCGCCGGTGCGCACCGCGCCGATCAAGTACGCCCACCCGTTGGTGGTCGACGAGATCGCCATGCGCTACCCCAACCTCAAGATCATCATGGCCCATATGGGCCACCCCTGGACGGTCGATACCGCGGTGGTGATCCGCAAGCACCCCAACGTCTATGCCGACGTCTCGGGCCTGCTCTATCGCCCCTACACCTTCTACGAGGGGATGATCAAAGCCACCGAGTGGAACGTGCTCGATAAGCTCCTGTTCGCCTCGGACTACCCGATCACCACCCCGGCCGAAACGCTGCATGCGCTGCGCACCGTCAACGCCATCGTCGAGGGTACGGCGCTGCCGCGCGTCCCCGCCGACAAGATCGAACAGATCATCCACCGCGACAGCCTCACGCTGCTCGGCCTTTCCTAAGAGTTCCAGTTCCTATGCGTATCGACAAATCCAAGAGCTTTACCGAACGCGCCACCCGGGTCATTCCGGGCGGCGTCAACTCCGCGACGCGCCGGCTGAGCCAGCCCTATGCCTGGGAATGGGCCGAGGGCGCCCAGATCCGCGACGTCGACGGCAATACCTATCTCGACTACCACGCCGCTTTCGGCCCGATCGTCCTCGGCCATAACGATCCCACGGTGAATGCCGCCGTAGCGAAGGCACTCAACGGCCCCGACATGGTCGGCGTCGGCATCACCGAGCAGGAAATCGCGCTGGCCGAGAAGGTGGTGCAGCACGTGCCGTCGGCCGAGATGGCGCTCGCCTTCTCCTCGGGCTCCGAAGCCACCTACATGGCGGTGCGGCTGGCGCGCGGTGTCACCGGCCGCGAGAAGCTGATCAAGTTCCAGGGCACTTTCCACGGCTGGCACGACTACCTGCTGATGAACATCGCGAGCCCGGCCGACAAGATTGGCAAGAAGGACCCGGGCAGCGCCGGCCAGCTTGCCGACGCCATCGACAACACGATCATCGTGCCGTTCAACGATCTCGCCGCGACCGAACAGGCGATCCTCGACCATCCCGGCCAGATCGCTGCCATCTTCATGGAAGCTATCCCGCACAATATCGGCTGCGTGCTGCCGCGGCAGGATTTCGTCGAGGGCCTGCGCCGGCTCTGCGACCAGCACGGCATCGTCCTAGTGTTCGACGAGGTGATCACCGGCTTCCGCCATGGGCTCGGCGGCTACCAGTCGGTGCTCGGGGTGAAGCCCGATATCAGCACTTTCGCCAAGGCCATCGCCAACGGCTATCCCTGCGCCATCATCGCCGGCAAGCGCGAGCTGATGCTGCAATTTTCCACCGCGCCGGGCGGCAAGGTATTCGTCGGCGGCACCTATAACGGCCATCCGGTTGGCTCCGCTGCGGCGCTGGCCACCATCGCGGCGCTCGAGGACGGCACCGTGTACGAACGCACCTTCCGCCTTGGCGACCGCATGCGCACCGGCCTTGCCGAAATCGCCGGCCGCCTCGGCATCGAGATCGTGTCGGCCGGCTTCGGCTCGGTGTTCACCCCCTATTTCATGAGCGGCAAGGTCGAGCGCTACGAGGATCTCCTCGCCAACGATACGGCGCGTGATCTCGCCTTCCGGCAGGGCATGTGCGAGCGCGGCATTTTCATGCTGCCGATGCCGATCAAGCGCAACCACATCAGCGCCGCGCACACCGATGCCGATATCGATCGCACGCTCGAAACCGCTGAAATCGTTATGAAAACGCTACGCTGACGCCAGACTTTTCATATGCGAAAAGTCGTATTGATATATGATTGCAGCCGTCATAACGTTGTGATCTGACGACAGGCAGCGAGGCAACAGGGAAGCGCCTCGCCTGCCGATCGGCCGGGCCGGATGGCTCTGCTGAGCATGTCGAAGAGCCGGGTCCGTTGGGCCGGACCCGGATGCCTGCAGTTTCTGCAGGAGAATGAACGTCGCTCGCGACGTGTTGTCGGTTTAGTTCGTCAAGGAGGGAAAGCTATGACGATCAGTAACACCACCCGGGGCTTCGGTTCGCTGAACCGCCGCTCCTTCCTCAAGGCCGGCGGCGCCTCGGCGCTGGCGGCGTCGCTCCTGCCGGGTCTCATGACCGGCACGGCCAAGGCCGCCTATACCGGCACGCTCGACATGCTGGCCTGGGACTTCCAGCCCGACACCATCAAGTCGCTGGTCGGCGAATGGACTGCGGCGGGCAACCCGGCCGTCAACGTCGCGGTGATCCCGAACCTCGGTTACACTCCGGCGCTGCAGACGCGCCTGCGCGGTGGCGACAAGATCGACCTCTATTACAACTTTGCCTACAACTCGCAGAAGTTCGTCAACGAGGGCTGGGCCAAGACGCTCAACGGCCTGCCCGGCGTCGACGACATGATCGCCGATATGTTCGAGAGCGCCCGCGGCCGCCACGTCAATGCCGCCGGCGACATCATCAGCGCCCCGTATTTCTCCGCCGTGCACATGCTGCACTACAACGAGAAGTTCCTCGCTGACGCCGGCCTCGCCGTGCCGACGACGCTGAAGGAAATCTACGACGCCTCGAAGTCTTTGCAGTCGACTGTTGCCTCGCCCTACGTCGCCTACTGGGTGAAGGAATTCTGCGAGGAATACCTCCACACCTACCTGCTCAACGAGCAGATCACCGCCTTCGACGATGCCGGCCAGCCGGTGTTCGCCGACGACCCCAAGACCGTCGGCGTGTTCGAGTGGTGGCAGGCGATGTACCAGGAAGGCCTCGCGCCCAAGTCGCTGTTGACCGATGATCCGGGCAAGCTGAGCAACGAGATGGCGCAGGGTAACGCCGCCTTCTACGTGCTGCACCACTACTTCCTGACCTCGATCCGCTCGCTCGAAGGTCCGCAATCGGCCAACGTCAAGTCGACCGCGGCCGGCCCCTCGACGCTGCAGATCGGCGAAGTGCTGCAAATGGGTCAGTCCGACAGCGATGACGAACGTCTCGCCACCTGGGAACTGATGAAGTACTACGGCTGGAAGGACACCGACGGTAAGTTCAAGGTGTTCAACCAGTGGGCCAAGGCCGCCGGCCTCGCCGCCCCCTATGCCGGGTTCTTCACCGACCCCGAAGTGATCGCTTCCTTCCCCGACTACTACGATCTGGGCATGCTGTCCGACACCTTCGCCACCAAGTCGAACGTCGTGCCGGCCCGTACCCTGCCCTGGTACCCGGATTTCCAGGCCAAGGTCGGCGACATCATCCACGCCCTGCTGCTCGGACAGGCCACCCCGGCGAAAACCGTCGAGGACCTGACCGCCGCCGCCAAGGGCGCCCAGGGCGGCCGGACGCTGTAAGTCTAGCTCTATCCCTCACCGCGGCCTCGGCTCGTGCGCCCCCTCTCCCTTTGGGGGAGAGGGTTGGGGTGAGGGGGCCTTGCCGCAAACGCCGAGTGTGGGGGAAGGCCCCCTCACCCGGCCCTGCGGGCCGACCTCTCCCCCAAGGGAGAGGTGACGCCATCGCCCCCGCCGGGCGATGGCTTCCAGCCAATCTAGCAACACCCTCGGAGAGCACATGGCCGGAGCAACTGACCTACTCGGGCCGAAGGCCGATCGCGCGTTCGGGCTGAAGCTCGTGGCGCCGGCGATGATCATCCTGATCGTCCTGCTGGCCCTGCCGACTTTGCTCACCATCGTCTACAGCCTGCACGACGTGCCCGCGAGCGGCGCGAACCTCGGCCCGTTCGTCGGTCTCGAGAACTTCACCATCATCTTTTCGAGTCCGGTGTTCTGGCGCTCGGCCCAGGTGACCCTCACCTTCTCCATCGGCTTCGTCGTCCTCTCGACGGTGATCGGCCTCGCCATGGCGATGCTGCTCAACCAGCGCTTCATCGGCCGCGGCCTCGCCCGCGCGCTGCTGATCATTCCATGGGCCACGCCCTGGCTGGTGATCGGCATCCTGTGGAAGTGGTTTGCCGATGGCAGCGTCGGCGGGCTCAACGCCGTGCTGATGATGCTCGGTCTCAGCAGCGATTATCATCCGTTCCTGTCCGACCCGAACACTGCGCTGCCGATCACCGTGATCGCGGCGGTGTGGCGGCAGGCGAGCTTTGCCGGCATCCTTTTGCTGGCCGGCCTCCAGACGCTCCCCGAGGAGCTGAACGAGGCGGCGCAACTCGATGGCGCCAACTGGTGGCAGCGCTTTTCCAACATCACCCTGCCCTGGCTTCGGCCGGTGCTGATCACCGTCACGGTGTTCAACGTGATCTATGCCTTCCTGCAGTTCGACGTGGTCTTTGCCATGACGCAGGGCGGACCGGGCGACACTACGCAGGTGTTGAGCGTGCTGATCTACCGGCAGCTGTTCATCAACACCAATATCGGGCTGGGCTCGGCGCTCGCCGTGATCCTCGGTGTCGTGGCGCTCATCGGCGGCCTCACCATCGTCCGGCTGTTCTATCGCAGGGAGATGCACTGATGGCCTCCACCGCCTTCGAGCGCGGCCGTCGCCGCAGCCCTGCCACCACCATCGCCATCTATCTGGGCGTCGCAGTATTTGCCGTCTGGATCCTGCTACCGGTCTGGTACCTGGTGGTCTCGAGCCTGATCACCCCGTCGCAACTGGGGGTCAAACCGTTCCCGCTGGTGCCCTCCAGCGTCACCCTCGACAACTACATCGCCGTGCTGTTCGGCAATACCGGCGGCAAGGGCATCGGCAGCACCGACATGGGCACCCGCCTCGTGCCGGCGATCGGCCAGAGCCTGCTCGTCAGTTCGCTGCTGGTTGTGCTGAACCTCTTCATCGCCAGCGCTGCAGCCTACGGGCTGTCACGCTATCCATTCCGCGGCGCCCGGGCGTTCGAGCTGTCGGTGATTGCCACCCGGATCGTGCCGGCCATCGCCATCATCGGGCCGTTCTTCGTGGCGTTCCGCGTCATCGGCGTGCTCAACACGCCGTGGGCGCTGGTCATCAGCTACAACGTCTTCACCCTGCCGCTGGCCATCATGATCCTCAAGAACTACTTCGATCAGCTGCCGCGCGAGATCGAAGAGGCCGCCAAGATCGACGGCGCGACACGCCTGCAGACGCTGTGGATCATCATCGTGCCGATCGCCCGGCCGGGGCTCGTCGCGGCAGGCGTCCTGATCTTCCTCGAAGCCTGGAGCGAGTTCTTCTATGCGCTCGTCCTCACCAACCAGCTCACCGTGCCGCCTTTGCTCGCCGGCTTCCAGTCGGTGCAGCAGTTCAACTGGAACGCGCTTGCTGCCGCCACCGTGATGTCAATGCTGCCGCCCACCGTGCTGGTCCTCATCTTCCAGCGCCACGTCGTCGGCGCGCTTACCGCCGGGGTCGGCAAATGAGTTCAACCATCAAGGCCGCGGTGCTCAGTGCCGGCGCCTGGTCGCAATCGAGCCACCTGCCGGCGCTGAAGGCCGCCCCCCGCGTCGACCTCGTCGCCATCTCGAGCCCCAATGCAGAAATGGCCGCCAATCTCGGCGCCCAGTTCGCGGCACCACACTTTGCCGACTGGCGCGACGCCCTGACGCTCGGGCCCGACATCGTCGTTGTCTCGAGCCCACCGGTCGCCCACGAGGAGCAGGTAATCGCCGCACTCGAAGCGGGCGCCCATGTCCTCGTCGAAAAACCCTTCGCTCTGAGCGCCGGTGCTGCCCGCCGGATGCGCGATACCGCAGAGCGGCAGAGAAAGGCCCTGCTGGTCGGCTTCGGCTGGCCGGCAGCGCCGATCTTCTCGTTGAGCCGCAAGCTGATCGAAGCCGGCGAGATCGGCAGGATCGAGCACCTCACCATGCATCTCGCGGTCAACACCCGGGCGCTGCTCTCGGGCAGCACCGATGGCGGCTGGGGCGGCAAGCTCGAATCCAGCACCGCCACCTATACTGATAAGGCCATTTCCGGCGGCGGCTCGGCCGCGGTGACCATGTCGCACGAACTCGGCATGGTCGAATGGCTGGTGGGCGAGCCGATCGTCGCGCTTAATGCCAGCACCTACCCGCCCAGGAGCGACATCGACCTCCACACGTCAGTCAATGCCGAATTCGCCGGCGGCGGTTCGGCGGCAATCAGCGCCGCCTCCACCCACCTCTATCTGGCGCGGCCACAATGGCACATGGCGCTTTACGGCAACCGCGGGCAACTGTGGGCGGACTCCGTCGCCGACACGCTGCGGCTGGTTCGCGCCAGCGGCGAAGTGATCGAGTATGGCGCCCCGGAAGCCTCTGGCGTCTACGACCCCGGTGCGCCGACCAAGGCGCTGATCGAATGCGCCTTCGGCGCCGCCGCTCCCGCCGGCCTCACCGCCCGGCTCGCCGCTCACGTCGTCGCCGTCACCGACGCCATCTATCTCAGCGCCAAAACCAACCAGAAACTGCAAGTCGAAGACCTATGAGCACCTCCACCCTGTTTACCGGCGGCCTTGTCGTCGATGGCCTCGGCAAGCCCCCCGTGCGCGGCGACGTGCTGGTCATCGGCGATCGCATCGCCGGCATCTTCAAGGGTGCCCGGCGTCCGGAGGCCGACCGCATCGTCGATATCTCGGGGCTGGTGATCGCCCCGGGCTTCATCGACATGCACACCCATTCCGACCTGCAGGTGCTGGTGAACCCCGACCACACATCGAAGCTCAGCCAGGGCGTCACCACTGAGGTGCTGGGCCAGGATGGCCTGAGCTATGCCCCGATCGACGACGCGACGCTCGCCGAGATGCGCAGCCAGATCAAGGGCTGGAACGACGACCCCCCGGGCTTCGACTGGAACTGGCGCAGCGTCGCCGAGTACCTCCAGCGCCTCGACGGCAACGTGGCGGTGAACTGCGCCTATCTGGTGCCGCACGGCAACCTCCGCATGCTGGTGATGGGCAACGCCGCCCGGCTCGCCACCCCTGCTGAACTCGAGCAGATGAAGGCGCTGCTGCGCACCGCGCTTGAAGAAGGCGGCATCGGGCTGTCGACCGGCCTCACCTATGTGCCGGCAATGTACTCCGATACCGACGAGTTGGTGGCGCTCTGCGAAGTGGTGGCGGAATTTGGCGGCTTCTACTGCCCGCACCACCGCAATTACGGCACCGACGCACTGGGCGGCTATGCCGAGTGCTTCGAGATCGCCCGCCGCTCCGGCGTGGCGCTGCACCTGGCGCACACCCACCTGAGCTTCGAGGCCAACAAGGGCAAGCTCCCGGCGCTGCTCAAGATGTTCGACGACGCCATCGCCGAAGGCATCGATTTGAGTTTCGACGCCTACCCCTACCTCGCCGGCATGACGACGCTGCTGTCGCAGTTGCCGAGTTGGGCCCTCTCGGGCACCGGCGACGAACAGATGGCGCGGCTCAGGGATCCCGACACCCGCCAGCGCATCATCGAGGCGCTCGACGTCATCGGTTCCGATGGCCACCAGGGCCTCACCGTCAACTGGTCCAGCGTGTTTCTCGCCGGCCTCCCTGGCGCGCCGGAGATGGAATGGATGATGGAGGGCAATCTCGCCGACGCAGCGCGCAAGCTCAACACCTCGCCGGCCGAACTGGCCCTCGACGTGCTGATCGCTACCGAGCGTGCGGCGCCCTGCGTGTTCTTCATCGGCATCGAGGAGCATGTCCGCACCCTGATGCAGCGCGACGAGCATACGGTGGGCAGCGACGGCATCCTTGTCGGCGACCGGCCGCATCCGCGCTCGTGGGGCACCTTCCCGCGCATGCTCGAAACCTATGTGCGCGAGGAAAAGGTGCTGACGCTCGAGGAATGCGTGCGTCACATGACCAGCTCCGCCGCCGACCGGCTGCGGCTGACCGATCGTGGCCGCATCGCTGCCGGCGCCAAGGCCGATCTGGTCGTCTTCGATGCTGACAACGTCAAGGCCAACGCCACCTACGAGAACCCGCGCCAGGCCGCGACCGGCATCGTGCATGTGCTGGTCAACGGCCAGTTCGCGGTCGAGAACAACCGCGTCACCGGCCACCGCGCCGGCCGGGCGCTGACGCTGGGAGCCTGACCGTGGCCGCAACCGCCATCTCTATCGCCAACGACGCAAAGGGTCCGAGCTGGGCCGAGCTGCCGATCGCAACCCCAGGTCTGGTGCTCAATCTCGGCGTGCTCGACGGCAACCTCGACGAGATGGCGGCCATCGCCCGCTCGGCCGAAGTCGAGCTGTTCCCTCACGCCAAGACCCACCGCATGGCCGAGATTGGGCTGCGCCAGGTGGCGCATGGTGCCGATGGCTTGTGTGTCGCCAAACTAGGCGAGGCCGAAGCCTTCGCTGCCGCCGGGGTGAAGCGGCTGTTCGTCGCCAACCCGATCGTCGGCAAGGACAAGGCCGAGCGGGCGCTCGTCCTGTCGCGCCGCGTCGACCTCACCCTCGCCACCGACAGTGAGGCGGCCGCCGCCAGCATCGGCGCGGTGTTCGCTGCCGCTGGCGCTACTGCCCGCATGATGCTGGCAATCGATTCCGGCCTCGGCCGCGAAGGCGTCACCGCCGACAAGGCGCCTGATGTCGCCGCCGCGATCCACGCCGTTCCGGGCGTCGAGCTCGTCGGCATCTATACCCATGAAGGCACCACCTACGGCGCCAAGGATCATCCCGATCTCGCGAGCCGCGCGCGCGCTGCCGGAGAATTCATGGTCGGTGTCGCCACCGCCATCCGCGCCCGCGGCGTGCCGCTGCCGATCGTCTCGCTCGGCGCCTCCGCCTCGGCGCGCGAGGTGGCGCATGTGCCGGGGGTGACGCAGATCCGCCCCGGCATCTACGCCTTCAACGATGTCGGCCAGATTGCCCTGGGCAATGCCAGCCTCGATACCACCGCCATCCGCGTCATCGCCACCGTGGTCAGCCATCCCGACCCGGAGCGCGCCTGCATCGACGCCGGCTCGAAATCGCTCAGCACCGACCTCGTTCCTGCTTCGGCGCATCGCGACGAGTTCCCCGGCATGGGCCTGATCGTCAACGCCCCTGGCTGGGTGATCGAGAAGATGTCGGAGGAACATGGCTGGCTCCGCTGGCACGGCCAGGGCGCGCCGCGGCCGCTGCCGGTCGGCACCCGACTCGAGATCGTGCCCAACCACGTCTGCATGGCTTTCGCCATGCTGCGTCGTGCCAATGTCGTCGAGAACGGTAAGGTGATAGCGCATTGGGACGGCTTCGGTCCCGGCGCATCCGAGTGATCCGGGCTGATAGCGCCTTGAGGAGGGACGATGTCGGAATTCACGCTCAATGAGGGGCAGTCGCTGCTGGTCGCGTCGCGCGGCGTGTTCGAGCTGCATGGGCTGACCCGCTGGGTGCAGCAGGATGGCAAGTGGCGCGGCAAGACCCTCGCCCGGGTCAACCAGCTCTCGAGCCTTGCCCGCCATCCCAGCTTGCCGGTGGTCTACGGCACCTCGCGTGTCGGCATGGAGGGTGAAATCCATGCCTGGCGGATCGAAGGCGATAAAGCCCTGACGCTGGGCGAGAAATCCAGCGAAGGCGCCGAGCCCTGCCATCTCACCGTCGACCCGAGCGGTCGCCTGCTCATCGTCACCAACTACACCACCAGCGCCCTGGGCCTGCAGCGCCTCGCCGCTGACGGCAGTTTCGATGGTCCGATCGTGCAGTTGAAGCTCAGCGGCGGCGGCCCGGAACTCGAACGGCAGGACGATGCCCATCCGCATCAGGCCTTCTTCAACGGCGATACTCTGGTGGTTATCGATCTCGGTGCCGACCTCGTCCGCGAGTTCAGCCTCGATTTGTCGAAACCCGGTGTCGATGCGCTGACCCAGACACGCGCTACCGCTGTTCCCACCAACACCGGACCACGTCACGCCGCGGTGCTGCCCGACGGGCGCCTGGCGGTGAGTGGCGAACTCGGCTCGAATCTGGTGGTCGGCCGGCTCGGCGAGCCTGCCTCGAGCTGGGCCAATATCCGCAGCACCCGGCAAACCGCCCCGGGCAAGACCCGCTGGAGCCGCAACTACCCGGGCGATCTGCAGCGCTCCATCGACGGCCGCCATGTCTACTTCGCCAATCGCAGCATCGACACCGTCTCGACCTTCGACGTCTCGGGCCCAGCCCCGGCGCTGGTGTCCGAACTCGACACTGAGACCCAGTGGCCGCAGCACCTGCTGGTGACCAAGAGCCACGTGCTGGTCGCCGGTTGGGACTCTTCGGCCGTCAAGGCGCTGCCGCTGGCCGATGGCGTTCCGACCGGCGTCGATCACCTGTTCGATTGTCCGGGAGCCGGCTGGCTGCTGCTCTGGAACCACTAGGGATTTCCTGTGCCCCGGCCCGCGCCCGTGGTGGCGGGCCGGCTGGTGCGATGCTACTGCATCGGCGCTGAGCATGGGCAAACGGGGGGAGCATGGCCGCAGCTGACAAAAGTGCTCCGGCTACGGCCGAGAAGGGCACTCGCAAACGCCGCAAGCCCGTTCCCAAGGCCGAGTACACCGCTCCGGCACTGGAAAAGGGCCTCGACGTGCTCGAACTCCTGGCAACCCTGACGGTCCCGGTTACCCCGAGCCAGATCGCGCAGCGCCTCGGCCGTTCGCTCTCGGAAGTCTACCGCATGGTGATGGCGCTGGAGCGGCGCGGCTACCTGATCCGGCCGCCCGGTGAGGAGGCCCTGGTGCTGTCGACCCAGCTCTATGGCCTCGCGACCCTGTTCCCGCCGTTCCGCCGTGTCGTCGACGCCGCCCAACCGGTGATGAATGCCCTGGCGCTCGAAACCTCGCAGGCCATCCACATGGCGGTGCTCGATGGGCTCAACCAGCGCATCATTGCCCAAGTCGACAGCCCTGCCCCGATCGCCATCCGGCTGCGCGTCGGCGCCGCCAGCCCGGCCATTCGCGGCACCTCAGGGCGCACTATCATCGCCTTTCAGCCTGCCCCGGTGCAGGCGTGGATCATCGGCCAGTCGGAAGCGCTGCTGCCGCCCGAACAGGCCAAACGCTACCGCGGCCGCATCACCACCATCGCGAAACGCGGCTATGAGCGGATCGAGGGCGAGATGGTGCAGGGCGTGACCGACCTCAGCTTTCCGATCATCAATACCGCCGGCATCTCGATCGCCGCGCTGACCATGCCGTTCCTCACCAGCCAGCAGATCATCGTCCCCTTCGACGATGCCGCCATCATGCTCTACCGCGCCGCCCGCCGCATTTCGGAGTCGATGGGCGGCACCCTGCCCGAACCGCATTTCCCGTTGCCACCGGATGAGCAGTCCTGATGAGCGAAGCCAATCCCTTCCCCACTGACGACGCCGACCGCCACGCCATCTGGGAAATGCTGGTGCGGCGCGACAGCGATTTCTTCCTGAGCAGCGACTGGTCGTTGGTCGCCGCCGACTATGTCGAAACCGGTTTTCTCGGCATCGACGCCGCCCTGTCACTCGACCCCGCCAACTGGCGCCCGGCCTATGCGACCATCAGTGCCTATCGCGACGCCGCCATTGCCGCGCGCTGGAACCCCGCCGATTTCTCTGAACCGCTTCGGCCAGCCTGGTTCAGCTGCCAGTCGATCAGCCAGATCGACATCAACGGCAGCGGCGCGCTCGCTCATAAGCGCATCTCCGGCCAGATCGGGCGCAAGGCGGGAGATCCGATGACGCTTGCCTGGCGCTCGGTCTTCCACCTGCGCCGCGAGCACGAGGCGTGGAAGATAGCCGGCTTCACCGGCTACCTGCCTTTGTAGTCCCCTACCGCCCTGGCGCTCCCACCACCGGCTGGTGGGCACGGATTGGGCCGTGCCCACCAGCAGCTCGGTTAGCCGCGACCGGCGAAGATGTCCTTCTTGACGATCGCATGCACACCCCAGTTGCCGTCGACGACCTGGGTGACGCCGAAATCGACGCCGATCGACATGAGCGACACCGCTTCGTCCTCGGTCAGCCCCTTGGTGGTCATCAGGAAATGCCGCATCTTGCGGAACGCGTCGCGTAGCGCGAGATCGACAGAGGACTTCGAGTAGATGTCGCTCTGCGCCGAAGGCCCCAGCTCCTCCAGGTAGTTGGCAAATGAAAAGCCGTGCACCAGCCAATCGGTCTGCGTCTCGAGCATGGGATAGTTGAGCTCTTCCAGCGGGGTGCCGCCCAGGTCGGCCTTCTTGTGCAGGATGAACTGGAAGGTGCCGGTGAGCGAGCACTCGATGGCTGTGCCACACAGTTCGCTGTCACCCTGGCTGGCATGGGGGTCGCCGACCGACATCATCGCGCCTTCGACGGCGACCGGATAGTACATCGTTGCGCCCTTGCCGATGCGCCAGTTGTCGATGTTGCCGCCGGTATAGCTTGGCGGCACGGTGTCGACGAAATCCGCTTCGGCGGGCGCCAGGCCCAGCGTGCCGAAATGCGGGCGGATCGGCAGGCGAATGCCCTTGAGCACATCGTAGTTGCGCGTCGTCAATGCGTGGTCGACCGGCACACCGGGGTAGTCGATGGTGCTATGGGTCACGCCGAACGGATCGGTCTGCGGCACCCAGGGGAAATTGTAGACGGCTTCCGCCCAGCTCTTGCTGCCGGTGACGTCGACTTCATAGATGGTGATGACCTCCCGCTTCTTGCCCTCGAGCATGTCGTTGTAGTGGAAGCCCCAGTTCGCTGCGGCGTTCGAGCCGTAGGACTTGCCCGCGAACTTCGGGTTGGCAGAGGGCCGCGGGGTGCAGTCGAGGATGCGGACCTCGAGAATGTCGCCCGGTTCGGCGTCGCGGACGAACACCGGGCCGGTGAGGATGTGGACACCCATGCCTTCGCCCGAGCCCTTCTTGTAGACCGCCGGGTCGGTTGGGCCGGCGCCGCGTCGGTCGACGCCCTTCTTGTCCTTGGTCCACAGATAGACGCTTTCGGCGCCTGCATCGCCCTCAACCATCCGCTCGAGATCGTCGCCTGCGTGATGGGTCAGGGTCTCGATGGTCACGATGTCGCCCGAGTCGATCTCGACCTGCGGCTTCAGCGTCTTGCTGAAAAAGCCCCAATGGACCGTGTCGGCGGTGGCGGGCAGATAGTGGTAAGCGCGCTGCTGCGGCTGGCGGGCGGCAGAGGCCTGGGCCAGCGCCGGGGTGACCAGCGACATGCCACCGCCGGCACCGAGGGCGGCGAGGCCGCCTGCAGCAAAAAAGCTGCTCTTGAGGAAGCCGCGCCGCTCAACGTTGAGATCCTCCTTGAAGCTTCGATAGTGAGCCTCAAACTGGGGGCAGTTGACGTCATCGCCTTTGCACATCGGAAGTCCTTGTGGGGTTGTTTGCACGCGCAACTATCCCCGGTCCGGCCCGGCTCAGGCAATCGGGCGAGGAGGCTGTCCGGACCTCGACACGATCACCCCCCAACACTTCGATTCTCCATTTCTTTCAGTATTATCAACAACATATACGAATGACAGCACTCCGCGCAGGCCCCGGTCGAACGCCTGCTTGCTGGCCAAAAGACAAGAGATTGTTCGTCTCACGGCAAAGACTGGCGGGTCGGCTGGGCTATGCTAAGTTCAGGGTTGGGAAGCTCTGATCGAGGTGGGTGCCGAAGCGGCGCCGCAGTCTGCGGCGCCTGAAGGGACACCATGAGCGCCGTCCGGTTCAGCGTCGAAACCGTGCCCGTCGACCGCCGCCGCGCGGCATGGCTGGAGCGGCTTCAGCAACTCGGCCTGATGGCCAGCGGAGCCAACGGCAGCATCGCGGTTTCCGTCTCCAGCTCCGGCGCGCTGCTTGCCGATCTCGCCGGCGAAGCGCAGGTGCTCGAGAGTGCCGGGCATGGGCCTGGGGCGCCGATGCTGCTCCTGCTCGTCGGCAGAGGCCGGGCGCGGCTCACGGCCGGGCGAACTGCGCTCGAGCTGGCCGACGGAGACCTTGTCGCGCTCGATCTCAGCGCGGCCTGGCAAGTGCATTGGCGTAGCGATTTCCGAGCCGTGTTGCTGCAGCTGCAGCGCGGCCCCCTGGCGGCGCGGCTCGGCCGCATGCCGGTGCGGCTGCCAGTGGTACTGGGCCGCACGGTGGCGGCCGCCGCGGCTCGGCCGCTGTTGCGGACGCTGGCGGCTGATGTGGAGAATCTCGGTCAGGCCGACCTCGCCGCCGGCGAGATCGCGCTCACCGAACTGGTGGCAAGCGCCTTGCTCGGTGAAGCCAGTGCTCCAGACGGCGGCCTGACCCAGGTACAGGCGGCGCACTTCCGGAGAGTTTCGGCAGCAATCGACAGCCAGCTCACCAATCCCGATCTGGGGCTTACCGATATCGCCCGTCAGGAGGGCATGTCGGCGCGCTACCTGCAGCGGTTGTTCGAAGGGCGGGGCGAGAATTTCTCCGACCATGTGCGGCAGTTGCGGCTGCAGCGCTGCAAGGTGGACCTGCTCGATCCGAACCACGCGCGCGAAAGCGTCGCCGCCATCGGTCAGCGCTGGGGCTTTCGGGACCAGGCGCATTTCAGCCGCGCCTTCAGCGCGGCTTTCCGCATGACCCCGACCGAGATGCGCCGGGTCGCCGTACCACTCGAGGACGACCACTCCCTGCGCGGCAGGCCGACGACGCACCAACCTGTGGCACCCGCGAAAACCCCGCTCGCCGGCCAGCAGGAGGCATTGAGGCCCGCGCCCGAGCCGTGGTCCGGTGATCGGCATCACCTGCGGGCGACCGCCGATACCGTACACTGGGGCTACGTCAGTCGCACGCTGCCGCCGGTGCTGCGGGTTGAGCCGGGCGCAACTGTAACGATCGAGACGCTCACCCAGCATTGCGGTGACGACTGGGACCGCATGGTGGCCGGGGATCCTGGCGCCGAGAGCGTGTTCGGCTGGACGGCCGAGGGCAAGAACATCGACCGGCGGGGCGCCGGACCGATGAACGCCTCGGTGTTCGGGCGCGGCGCCGGCGAAGGGTTCGGGGTGCATATCTGCACCGGGCCGATCTACGTGCGCGGGGCGGAGCCCGGCGATGTGATCGAGGTCGAGATCATCGACATCCGGCCTCGGCCCAGCGGCAATCCGCTATACGCGGGCAAGGCCTTCGCCTCCAACGCCTCGGCCTGGTGGGGTTACCAGTATGGTGATCTGCTCGACCGGGCGAAGCGCGAGACCGTGACCATCTTCGAGATCGACCTCGAGCGGCCCGAAGCGGCTCGTCCGCTTTACAGCTACGTGTGGCAGCCGCAGGTCGATCCGTTCGGCGTCGTGCACAAGACCATGGATTACCCCGGCGTGCCGGTCGACCACGCCCTCGTCGAGCATCGCACCGTGCTCGAAGGCATCGCCATTCCGGCGCGCCTGCATTTCGGCTTCGTTGCACTGGCGCCGCGGGAGTCCGAACTCGTCGATTCCATCCCGCCGAGCTATTTCGGGGGCAACATCGACAACTGGCGCGCCGGCAAGGGTTCCCGGATTTATCTGCCGGTATCGGTGGAAGGCGGCCTGCTCTCATTGGGTGACGGGCACTTCGCCCTGTCCGACGGCGAGATCAACGGCACCGGGCTTGAATGTTCACTGACCGGTGACATCCGCATTCGCCTCCACAAGGCCGGAGCTCCCGACGCGGCGGCCTGCGTTACCGGGCTCAAGGCGCCGTTGATCGAGACCCCAGACAGCTGGGTGATCCAGAGTTTCAGCCACCTCAACTACCTGCGCGATCTCGGCCGCAACGCCCAGGCCGAGGTCTATCGGAAATCGACCGTCGACCTGGCGCTGCGCAACGCCTTCCGGCAGGCGCGCCGGTTTCTGATGGACGTGTACGGACTGAACGAGGACGAGGTGCTGACCATCATGTCGCTCGCCGTCGATTTCGGTGTCACCCAGGTTGCGGACGGCAATTTCGGCGTCCATGCCGTCATCGACAAGGCGATCTTTCGCGGTCGCGGCATGCGCTAGCCGCCACATCAGCGCTGGAGCATCCTGCGTCTAACGGATGAGGACGAGAACCAGAGCCGCCTCTTCCAATCGCTCCACAAGCATGCTCTAAGCATCGCCATCCACAGGGGTGCTCCGTATTGCCGGGGCTGAGATGCGGCACGCAAGGCCGCGGACCCTAAAGCTGATCTGGGTAATACCAGCGGAGCGAGGCGGGCGATGTTTTCTGGCGCACAGATTTCCCTTTATCCCATGACCGACGATTTCGTCGGCGTCATCCTTTCGGCGCTCGGTGCGCTCGATCCCTATCGGGACCGGCTGCGCATCGAGACCGATGACATCTCGACCCTGTTGGTCGGGCCGCCGGAAGTGCTGTTTCCGGCCATGCGCGACCTGTTCGTCGCCGCGGCGCAAAGCGGCAGGCATGTGACGTTCTCGGCCGCCATTTCACGTGGCTGTCCCGGCGAACCCGACGAGGCCATCTGCAATACCAAAGCTCTCGCCGGTCCACTCGAAGCGCTGGCCACACGGCAATCGGCTGCCCAGGCTGCAGTCGACTCGGCGGCGCCGACCGGCCAAGCCATTGCCGCTCAGTTCTCGCTCTACGTGATGGGTTCCGGCCAGCACATGGACGAGATCTATGGCTGCATCGACTTCCTGAAAAACTCCGGCGTCTTCGACCGTTCGAAGCACTTCTGCTCGGTGCTGCGGGGCGATGCCGGGCCGGTATTTGCTACCCTCGCCGAGGCCTTCTGCCGGTTCGGTCCGCCCGAAGGCCACGTCACCATCGACCTGACCGTTTCCGCGAACAGCCCGAGCGCCCGCTAGGCGTTCGCGTTCCATTTCGAGGATCAGTTCGATGCCATCCGCCCGCCCTGTCGCGGCACGCGCCGCCATAACCTTCAGCCGTTCCTGGCCCGCCCTGCTCTCGGTCGGGGGCCTGTTCCTTGCGTGGGAGGCTTACGCCCAGCTTTCGGGCGTCTCGTCGACGACACTGCCCCCGCCCTCCCGCGTACTGACGCAAGGCGCGCTGCAGTATCGCGCGCTCTGGGACAACACTCTCCCCACCATCTACGCCACCCTCTTCGGCTTTGCCTGCTCGGTCTCGGCCGCCTTCGCCTTCTCGGTGCTGATCGACTTCTTCCGTCCGCTGCGGCGCGCCCTGCTGCCGGTCTTCATCATCAGCCAGACCCTGCCGATGATCGCCATCGCCCCGCTGGTGGTGCTGTGGTTCGGCTTCGGCCTCGCGCCCAAGATCATGCTGGTGGCGCTGGTCACCTTCTTTCCAATGCTGATCGCGCTGGTGCAGGGCTATGCGGCTACCGCCGACGAAATCGAGCAGTTGGTGGCCTCGATGGGCGCATCCCGCTGGCGCATTTTCCTCCTCGCCCGGCTGCCCTCGGCCCTGCCCTATTTCTTCGCCGGGCTGAGGATCTCCATCACCTACGCCGTGGTCGGCGCGATCTTTTCCGAGTACGCCGGCGCCGCCAAAGGCCTTGGCATCTACATCCTCAACGCCAAGAACAACTTTCGCCCCGATCTGGTCCTGGCCGCTGTCATGGTCAGCGCTACCCTTACGCTGATCTTGTTCGGGGCCACCGTACTGCTCCAGCGCCTTGCGATGCCTTGGCTGCGGCTGTCGGGGAGCCAAAACCCATGACCGCCACGCGGCTCGAACTCCGGGGCCTCGCCAAGGCCTTCGACGATCTCCAGGTGCTGGGCGAGGTGTCGCTCTCGGTCGGGAAAGGTGAATTCGTTTCCATCCTTGGCCCATCCGGTTCGGGCAAATCCACCATCTTCAAGTTGCTGACCGGAGCCCTGCGCTCCGATGCGGGCACCATCTGCTTCGATGGTACGCCGCTCCACCTAGACCGCCGCCCCTTCGCCTTCATGCCGCAACGCGACGCCCTGATGGATTGGCGACGCATCATCGACAACACCACGCTGGGCCTCGAAGTCCAGGGCGTCGGGCGCGTGGCGGCGCGCCGGCGGGTGGCGCCGCTATTCGCCGAATTCGGCCTCTCCGGCTTTGAGCACCATTATCCCGCGCAACTCTCCGGCGGCATGCGCCAGCGCGCCGCGCTGCTGCGCACTGTCGTGCAGGACAAGGACATGCTGCTGCTCGACGAGCCGTTCGGCGCGCTCGATGCCCTCACCCGTGCCGAGATGCAGCTTTGGCTCGAGACCATGTGGGCCCGCCACAACTGGACCGCGCTGCTCGTCACCCATGACGTCCGCGAAGCGGTGCTGCTGTCCGATCGCATCTATGTGCTGTCGGCCCGCCCCACCCGCGTCATCTCTGAAGTCGCCGTGCCCCTGCCGCGTCCCCGCCGCACCGGCGCGGCAGTCGCCGCGATCGAGGCCGGCATTCTCGATCTGCTCCTCTCCCCTTCCGACAAGCAAAGGACCTGAACGATGAACCTCCATCGCTGGGCGCTCTCCGCCGCCTGCCTTCTCGGCCTCGCCGCCAATCCGGCCGCCGCTCAACAGCACGTCAGCATCGCCCTCGACTGGACCCCCAACACCAATCACATCGGGCTCTTTGTGGCGCGCGAGCTCGGCTACTATGCCGAGGCTGGGCTCGACGTCGAAATCCTGCCCTACACCGACACCTCGGCGGGCGCGCTGGTGGCCAACCACGTCGCCGATTTCGGCATTCTCGGTTCCATCAGCCTGATGACCCAGCGCGCCGCCGGCACCGATCTCAAAGCCACCTATGCCGTCACCCAGACCGAGACCGGCCGGCTGGTGTTCAACGCCGACCGCGCCGATATCCGGCGCCCCAGCGACCTTGATGGCCTCACCTATGGTGGCTTTGGCAGCGCCTGGGAGAATGCGCTCATCACCTCGATGATCCGTGAGGATGGCGGCACGGGCACATTCGAGACCGTGACGCTCGGCACTTCCGCCTATGAAGCTCTGGCCAATGGCGCGGTCGACTTCACCCTCGAAGTCTACACCTGGGAGGGGGTCAAGGCCGAACTCGACGGCAAGGCGCAGCGCGCCTTCCGCTATGCCGATTTCGGCGTCCCGGACGAGCACACCACCCTGATCGGCTCCAGCGACGCTTATCTCGGCGCCAACCCGGAAACCGCAGCAGCTTTCATTAGCGCCACGCAGCGCGGCTACGCCTACGCCGTCGATCATCCGGATCAGGCCGCCCACATCCTCATTGCCGCCAACAGCGATGTGCTGACCGATCGGAGCCTGATCCGGGCGTCGCTGCAGGCGCTGATCGACGGACACTACCTGCGTGGCGCCGATGGCGCGATCGGCACCATGCTGCCCGCGAAGATGGAAGCCATCGGCCAGTATCTGTTTACTGCCGGCATCCTCAAGGATGGCAATGGCACGGTGCTGGTCGACAAGCCCGACTTCTCGACTTATTTCAGCAACGACTACCTGTCGGCCGACTAGCTCGGCCGGCTCGTTCGGTTACCGTCTCGGGGTGGTGGCGATGAAGGCCTCGAGTTCGGCGCGCGTCCCGGCGCCCTCCATCGGCCCCCGGACCGTGACATTGCGCGCTCCGGCCGCCGAGGCGTAGGTCAGGGCCTGCTCGGCACCCATCCCGAGGCGCCGGCAGGCCACGTAGGCGCCGCCAAAACAGTCGCCGGCCCCGGTGGGATCGACCTCGGCGACAACGAATGACGTAGCGTCGAGGCGGGAGCCATCGCGGCCGAAACAACTGGCTCCGTCCGCCCCGCGCTTCAATACGATCTCCCGAACGCCCAGCTCGAACAGTTTCTGGAGCGCCGCAGCCTCGCCTTCGACACCTGCCGCCCGCTCGAGTTCGTCGCCGCTCGGCAGCAGCAGGTCAGCCCTTGCCACGAGGTCGACGAACTGCCGTTCGACTGCCGTATCCAGCCGCAGTTCCTTGCGCAGGTTCGGATCGACCGACAGCGTCCCGCCTCGGGCCTTGATGATCTCGACCGCCCGGTCGATGACGTCCCGAGCGCTCGGCATGGTGAGCGCGGTGCCCATGACGTGAATATGGCCAGCCCGGCCAACCAGCGCCTGGACCGTGTCATCCCAGCCGAACCGCGACGCCGCTGATGTGGCGATGTTGTAGACGAAGTCCCGCGCGCCGTTCGGTCGGTAGCGGACGAAGGCGCTGCCCGTCGGGTACTCGCGATCGATGCTCACCGCCGAAACGTCGACCCCATCCGCCCGCAACCGGTCCAGGTTGACCCGCCCGAAATCGTCGTCGCCGACCGCTCCGATCATCGCGGCGCGCCCGCCGAGCCGACCGCACTGATCGATGAAGATCGCGGGCGCGCCGCTCGGGTACGGTCCCACCAACGGCTGCGCGGCACGGAACCCCTCCCCGACCGTCGTCGCGACGATCTCCACCAGGATCTCGCCAACGCAAACGGTCGGCCCGAGGTCATCGGGGGACAGGACGTCATGCTGCATTCGCGGCTCCGCCAGGGACGTACAAGGGATCAGGCCAAGGTGGCGTTCCTGCACCCGGTTGGCAACGCTCGGCGCTGCGGGGAAGCAGGCAAGCTGTTTCGGCGCCTGACGACCCGGTTCGTTCACGCGGGGCCGTCGACGACGCCCTCCCTTGAGAGCAAGGTTCGGTAGTCAGCGGACCAGTTTCGATCGTCACCAAGCCCCGGCACCACCGTACCACTATCGGGCACCCCACAGAGCGCTGCCACGCGACTTCGGACCGCAGCCGGGTTGGAGACGATCTCCTCATAGCTCGTCATCAGCGAAATACTGGGGAGCTTCTCAGCCAACAGGTCCAGTAACTCGAAGTACCAAGCGATGTGTGCCCTCAAACTAGCCTCATCGAGGGCGACATCTCCCAATCGCGGATGCATCATCATCCGCACGACAAGTTCGTCGATATTGCGCTTCAGGAGGACCAGGCGAACTCCAGGTACAATGCTGGCAAGCCGTGCTGCATCGTAGCCCCGGGCCGGATGGGAGTTCGACAAGACGCGTCGGTCAAGCGCCAATGCCCGTGCTCGCCTCGCGTAGATTTGCCTGAACTGCGCTTCGTGCGCCGACGCCATCTGGTTCAAGCTGGGTACTGGGGGCAACTCGGCGGCCCGCGCTACTTCGGCAAGAGCATCATCGACCAGGCCATTCTCAAAGCCCATCTTGACCTGGTCAAGGCTGCCAAGGAGGCGCTCAAGGGTGCTCTTGCCTGACCGCGATGGGCCAATCAGCAGCAGCGTGAGCGGGCCGTTCGCGTCGGAGACGGTCGATACCGGCCACTGCCGCGTCCGAGCGCCGGCGAGCAGCGCCGTCTCCCGTCGTCTCCTCCTCGCGGCAACATCTTCCCAGATTGGCCGGGCAAGCCTGCGCGCCTCCACTGCCTGCTCCCATGCTTCTGCCGCGCGGCCCTCCCTGTCCAGCGCACGAGCTTTTGCCAGGCGGAGCATCAACGCGCCCTTGGTATCCCCGTCCGTGAGCTTCACCCGGGAGAGAAGCTGGAGCAGATTCGGCTTCAGCGGCCAGTCTGGGAGTTCCGCCGCAACGAGAAGGACGTCGGCCGAAACGGAAGGTTGCCTGAGCAGTTCGACCAGCAGCTTGGCGGCGCCAAGGTTGTCGCCGAGTCTGGCCAGGCATTGTGCCAAGCCAAGCGACGCTGCCTGGTTGCCGGGCGCCCTCGCCAGGGCGCCGAGAAAGCTTTCGCGCGCCGCCTCGAAACCGTCTCGCTTCAGCTGGATGTGGCCAAGCGTAACGAGCGCCGCATCGTCGCCGGGGACACGGCGGAGAATCGCATCCAGCGCCTCTTCGGCGAGATCGATGGCGTCACTCGCAAGATACACATTTGCCAGCAACACGAAGGTTGGAATGTCCTGCGGTGAAAGCATGCGCGCCCGCGCGGCATGTAGCAGTGCCCGGGTAAGATCCCGCAGCTCCAGGCTTACGGCAGCCAGCGTGTAAACCGCGGCATGATAGTTGGGGTACTGTCTTACGACCTCTTCGGCGGCTACCCGCGCAGCCTCCAGCCGGCCAGTCTGCAGAAGACGCTGCGCTTCGCGCACTCGCGACCGAGAAGCATCCGGGTCCAACGGCCTGACAAGACCCTGCATCGCCATTATTGCTTACCCCGCCGACGGCAAGGTTATTGTCGGTTGCGCCTGCTGTCCACTGTCGCACCGGGCATCGACCCGACCACACGGGCCAGATCTCTCGTTTGCTGGATCAGGCATCGAGACACGGCACAAAAAAGAACCCCCGGGTCGATGCCCGAGGGTCCTTGCGCGCTTCGCGTCGTGACTAGAAGTGGAGATTCAAACCAGCTCGAGCCACAAAGACGTGCGATTCAAGCTGATAGTTGTTGGCGTCCTCCGTGTAGACGTCATCAGCCATGGAAGTGGGCAGCCCAAGGTACAGGCCTTCGACCTTGACGCTCAAGTTGTCGGAAACCATGAATTCCGCGCCGGCGCCCAGCGCCAAGCCAACCTGGGTGCCGGTGAGGCAGTAACCATAGTAGTCGCCGCAATCATTCTCCGGATCGTAGTCACCCTTGAAGTCGAGGCTCGCGATCACGAGACCGGCAGTGCCGTAAAACAGCGCCTTATCGACAGCCAGACCGGCGCGACCGCGGATCGTCGAATACCACTCCCAGGAGCGATCGTGCTGAGTATCGTATGCCTCATCGTAGAAGCTGTTGCTGAAGCTGGACCAGTTGATATCGGCTTCAACGCCGACAACGCCCGCTCCGAACTGCACGTTATAACCAGCGGTCACGCCGGCTGAACCACCCCAATCGGTAAGATCGGAATAGCCGTACGAAATGTTCTCGTCGTTATCGACCATGGTCGACGTGAACAGCCCCGCCCCGACGACGCCGCCCAGATAGAAGCCGCTCCAATCCTCAACGGCGGCCGCTTCAGGGACATACAGCTCCGACTGCAAGTCGGCCGCAAAAGCCGAGGCAGACAAGGCGAGCGAGACGGCAAGAGCAGAAACCCCAAATGCCAGATTCTTCATACGTGCAACTCCCTAGATTGGAGTATTACGATAGCCTATCGGCAGAACAACTTCTGTCACCGCCGCGACACACTCATATGATTTTCATAGACTACGGACTTTAGTCGCCATTCGCCCCATAATCGCAGGAACCATCTGGCTAATTTGCCGCGACCGACTGCGACCGTACGCACAATTACTTACCAGTCCGACGCAGCCCTGGCGCTGTACCCCGTTTGCCTGGATCAGCCCGTGCTCGTTCGGGCGACTCACGTTCGGGCGGACCTGATGGACCGATCTCGAGCGCCGCTCGAGATCGGTTAGGCGCAGCCGCAGACCTATGCCGTCTCCAGACTCTGCGGTCCGATCTCCGCGACACCGCGCAGGCCGCACAGCGCCATTGTCGTGTCGAGCTCCTGGGCAATGATGCTGAGCGCGAGGCTGACCCCGGCTTTGCCGAGGGCACCGAGCCCATAAAGGAACGGGCGGCCGATATAGGTACCGCGTGCCCCGAGGGCGAGCGCACGAAACACGTCCTGGCCGGAGCGGATCCCTCCGTCCATGTGGACTTCGATGCGATCGCCGACCGCCTCGACGATCGATGGCAGCTTGCTGATGGTCGAGGGCGCACCGTCGAGCTGACGGCCACCATGGTTGGAGACAATGATGGCGTCGGCGCCGGTCGACGCAGCCAGCCGCGCATCGTCGGCATCCATGATGCCCTTGAGGATCAGCTTGCCGGGCCAGCGGCTGCGGATCCAGGCGAGATCGTCCCAGCTGAATTCGAGGTCGAACTGGTCGGCCACCCAGGCCGACATCGAGGTCAGGTCGTCGGCGCCCCTGGCATGGCCCACCAGGTTGCCGAGGCGATGTCGGCGTGTCGTCAGCATGCCGGCGCACCAGCGTGGACGCAGGGCCAGCTGCAGCGCGCTCGACAAGCCCAGCCGTGGCGGCGTGGCGAGGCCATTACGCACATCCTTGTGCCGCTGCCCGATCACCTGCAGGTCGAGCGTCACCATCAGCGCCGCGCAGTTCGCCTGGGCGGCACGCTGGATCAGCTCCGCGACGAAGCCGCGATCCCGCATGACATAGAGCTGGAACCAGAACGGCTTCCCGCACTGCGCAGCTACATCCTCGATCGAGCAGACGCTCATCGTCGAGAGCGTAAACGGCACCCCGAACTCTGCGGCGGCTTGCGCGGCGAGGATCTCGCCGTCGGCGTGCTGCATACCCGCAATGCCGGTCGGCGCCAGCGCCACCGGCATCGCCACCTGCTGGCCCACCATCGTCGAAGTGAGCGAGCGATCATGGAGCTTCCGGCCCACCCGTTGCCGCAGCCTGATCGCCGCGAAATCGGCCTCGTTGGCGCGATACGTCGCCTCCGTATAGGCGCCCGAATCCACGTAGTCGAAGAACATCCTCGGCACGCGCCGGCGCGCCAGCGCCATCAGGTCCGCGATCTCGAGGATCGGCCGGGACATCTGCCTTACTCGACCACGATGACACTGTGGATGCTGAAGTCCGGCACATCGACGAGCAACTTGCCCTCTTCGACGCGATGAGCGAGCGGCGTGCCGGGCGCGGCATAGACCGAGTTGGCAGTGCCCAGCCCGACCCGGGAGAGATCGAGCACCAGCCTCGTTCCGCGCACCTGCATGACGTTGTCACCGATCGACAGCCGGTTGGGATCGCCGGCGTGATGATTGCAGAGGTGGATCACCAGCCGCCCGCCCTGCCGGTTGAGTGTGACTTCGATGCCCGGAGCCGCATTGGTGGTGAGCACCGGATCAGCAACCGCATCGGCAACCAGCACGCCGATCAGCCGCTTGACCCAGAGGTTGGGGATGCCATCGCACTTGATCGGAAACGGCAGGTAGCGGCAGACGCCGGCGCCGAAGCGGTGTTCGACCAGACCGGGATGGGCGTGCGCCCAATCGGGCGGCGCATCGCCCCACAAGACCGTCGTGGCATCAGTGCGTCGTGCCTCGGGCTCGGCCAGTCGGCCGAGGGTTCGGCCTCCGGCCAGCGTCACCGCCACGCCCGGTTGATCGACGAGAATGGGGAGCGGCGTCACCGAAGCTTTGAGCGCGTCGTCGTCGAGCCTCAGATAGACGAAGTCGGCCGGCACGGCGCCGGCGTAGTTGACCCCGAAGACATCGGCCAGCGCGAAATCGCCCCGTCGCCTGCCGTTCTCGTCGAACAGCGAGGCATTGCCGGCGGCAAGCACGGTGCCGCCGCCCTCAACATAGGTGCGCAACTTTGCCACCTCGGCGTCGCTGAGCGCGGTCTGCTCAGCGAGGACGATGGCGCGATAGGGCGAGATGTCCCGGTCGAGGCGCACAATGTCATACTGCACGTGCTGCGCGATCAGCGCTTCGTGCACCGCTTCCGCCGCGGCGGTCATCCGCAGCCAGTGCGCCGACGCCCGGCGCGGCTTGCTGGCGAGCACCAGGCCGACATCAGCTACACCTGTCGCCCCGACCAGCCACGGCTCCAGCGCCTTGATCGGATGGAACACCTTGCCGAAGGTCTCGAACTGGCCGGCATCGGTCGAGCCATCCGGCAATGGCACCTGGCCGATGGTAGGATTGCCGGCCTGCGCCACGAGGATCGCAGCCTCGAGCTGCAGGATGCTTGCCGGCTTCTGGTCGAGCGCGTTCCAGCCGCCACCCAGTGGGGTGCGCGACACGCCGCCCGCCGTCATCATCTCGAACGGTTTGGCCTGCCCCTTGGCCCAGCGCGCGATAAAGCTCTGGCGGCTGTAGTGCGGCGCATGCCCCTCGATCGAGATCAGGTCGCCGGAATCCAGCGGGTCGCCGGGCGCTCCCGCCGCATTGTAGGTGATCACCGCGTCGGGCCGATGTTTGCGCAGCACCGCATAGGCACGGGTCATGAAGGCGTCGACTTCGCCCGCCATGACGTCGAAGATCGCGTCGGTTTCCTCAGCGGTGGGCTTCACCGGCAAGCCCTTGCCGGTGACCTCGCGATAGCGCTTCTGGGCGTGGAGCGAGTAGTCCGGCACCGGATGCGGCTGGATCATCCAGGTTTCCTGCGGCAGGTGACGCGCCAGCGGAATGATGTCCAGCCAATAGCCGTCGACCGCGTAGTTCGCCGCCAGTTCCTCGAGCTGGGTCAGGAGGAATTCCGCATAAGGCGAGCAGACCGAGGCATGCCAGAACGGACCGGTCTTGTGTGGGTCGCCCGCCTCGTTGGCCGCCCGCCATTCCGGATGCAGCCCCATGGCGTAGTTGTCGAAGAACATGCTGACATAGGCCATCAGCCGGATGTTGCGCTTCTTCAGCTCGGGCAGCAGTTCACCGAGGATGTCGCGCGGATACTGCAGCCCCAGTGAGCTGGGGTAGTAGCAGACCCCATGATGGTCCTTGCAGTAGAGCTGCACGCAATCGACGCCGGCACGCTCATAAGCGTCGGCATAGGCGACGGCGTCGAATTTTTCGCCCCGGTTCTGCGCCCATTGCGGCGAGACGTAGAGTAGATGGACCTTGCGAAAGCTCTCGCGAAACCACTGCGACATACGAATTCCCCCCTGGAGCGTTCTCAGGAAAAGTTGCAGACTTTTCTGGTTCGAGAGCGCGACAAACCAAAAATAGACGGCCTGCGCCGTTTATTTGACCGCGCCGGCGGTCATGCCTTTGCGGATCTGTTTCTGGAACACGAAGTAGAAGACGATCATCGGCAGCACGGTGAGGCTCATGATGGCGAACAGTTCGCCCACCGAGGTCTGCTGCGCCATCGAGGATGGCTTGTAGGCGGCGATCGCCAGCGGCAGCGTGCGCACCCCGAGCTTGTCGAGCAGCACCAGGCCGAAGAACAGCTCGCTCCACACCCAGCCGACATTGATGATCGCCATCGAGGCCAGCGCCCCACGCGATACCGGCAGCACGACGCGCCAGAAGGTGCCGAGGCGCGAGCACCCGTCGATGCGCGCCGCCTCTTCCAGCTCGCGCGGGAAGGAGACGAAGTATGAGCGCATCAGGATGGTGGTGAAGGGCAGGCCGAGCGTGGTGTAGAGCAGGATCAGCCCGAGCAGGTTGTTGCGCAGCCCCAGCTCGCCGAAAAAGAAGTAGATTGGGATCAGCAGCACGTGCACCGGCACGGCGAGCGCCAAGAGGAACAGTTGCTGCGTCGCGGCGCTGCCCGGGAACCGGCCGCGCGCCAGGGCATAGCCGGCGAGTGACGACACCGTCAGCAGCAGCATCAGGGTGCCGCCGGTCACTACCACCGAGTTGAAGAAATAGACGAGGATCGACTGGTTGGTCCGCCCGCCTTCGATCACCGCCGCGTAGTTGGAGAACTGCGGCGGGAACGGCAAGGCAAACGGCGTCGACAGGATCTGCGGGTCGGTCTTCAGCGAGGTGAAGAACAGGAAGACGATCGGGTAGACCTGCACCACCAGCCAGAGCAGCAGCAGGCCGACGACGAGCAGCCTGCCGGTGAAGCGGAATGCGGTCGAGCTCGTGCGGGTGGCCATCTCAGAACTCCACCGCGTCGACTTTTGTCAGTCGGTAATAGAGGTAGGTGACGGTGAAGATCACCGCGAACATGGCGACCGCGACCGCCGAGGCATAGCCGTACTCCTGCTGCTCGAAGGCACGCCGGTAGAGATAGGTGCCCAGCACCGAGGAACTCTCCGCCGGCCCGCCCTTGGTCATCACCCAGACGATGTCGAACACCTTGAGCGAGAAGATGATCTGGATGACGCTGATCGAGACCAGCACCGGCCAGATCATCGGGATGATCAGGTAGCGCATGCGGTCCCACTCGGTGGCCCCGTCAAGCGTCACGGCCTGGTGCAGTTCTTCCGGAATGCCCTCGATGGCCGCCAGCAGCACGATCATCGGAAAGCCGGCATATTGCCAGATACACACCGCGATGATTGAGGGCAGCGCCAGATCGAGGCTCCCCAGCCAGGGCTGCGCCAGAAAGCCTAGGCCGATGGTGTTCAGCGTCGCGTTCAGCAGCCCGTAATTCGGCTCGTAGATGCGCGCCCACAGTGCCGCGACCACGGTCATCGGCAGCATGACGGGCAGGTAGAAGGCGAAGCGGAAGATGCCGTGCCCCGGCACCCGCCGCGAGATGGCGATGGCGAGCAGCAGGCCCAGCCCAACCGTGCCGACGGTCGCGGCGATGGCGAAGACGATGGTGTGGCTCAGCGCGCTCCAGAAATAGCGATCGCGAAACAGCCGCTCGAAATTCTCGAGCCCGACCCACTGCCGCGGCAGCAACCCCTTCCACTCGAACAGCGACAGTTCCAGCGAGCGATAGAGCGGCAGCCCCATGAAGGCGACCAGCAGCAATACGGCTGGCGCAAGGAACAGGTACCAGTGGCCATTCTGCCTGAACCGCGTCGCAAGACTGCGGCGCTGCGTGGCAGCAATGACGGGGGGCACGGCCTCGCGAGTGCCGGAAGGCGCAGAAGCGGTCATCGGTTCGTCCATCTGGTCGGGAGAGAACCCGGCCGGCTGGGGCCGGCCGGGTCATGGCGAGCCTCAGCGGCTGCGCGCATCCTCATAGGCGGCCTGCATGGCCTCGCCGGCCTGCTCGGGCGTGATCACGCCGTTGAGCACCTCGCCGACCGTCCGCTTCAGCGTGTTGAGGATGTCCGACGGCACCGAGGACTCGTAGAGCGCCGGAGCCCCCATCTGCGCCACGTCGGCGCCCATCTGCGCCACCATCGGCTTCAGGAACTCGGCCAGTGTCGCCGCATCGACATCGGTGCGACCGATGGTCAGCCCCGAGGCCCTGGCATAGGCGAGCGCTCCGTCGCGCGACGCGAGGAAGGCGATCACCTTCTTTGCCGCCTCCTGCTTGTCGCGGTTGAAGGCGATGTAGCAGTTGGGCACCCAGCTGCCGACCGGCCCATAGGCGACCTCGTTGATCGGCGGATAGTAGAAGTAGCCGACTTCGAACTGGTCCTGATCGAGCATGCCGGCACCGCCCCACGAGCCGGTCTGGTACATGGCCGCCTTGCCCGAGGTGAACATCGACTTGGCCACCTCGTCGTCGATGATGCCGGCGAAGCCGTCAGCCGCCAGTCCCTTGTCGACGATGTCCTTCAGCGTCTGGAAGATGCGCACGCTGTTGGGGTCGGTCCACTTGAAGGCGCGCTCCGCCTCGGTCGAATCCGGCGACCAGTTGCGCAGCAGCGCGTTGTATTCTTCCTGCGTCCACGAGCGCATCATCAGCCCGTCGGGCAGATGATTGACCATGCCATAGTCGTAGAGGGTGACCATCGGCTGGAACCCCGCTTCGCGCACCTTGGCGGCGATGGCGTAAAGCTCGTCCCAGGTGGTGGGTGGCGTCAGCCCGAGATCGGTGAAGATCTTCTTGTTGTAGTAGACGTAGGGCGTCCACACGACGTCGGTGTTGACGCCGTATTTGTGGCCATCGGACTCGGTGAAATACTGGATCGTGCCGTCGGGATAGCCGCCATTGGCGTAGATATCGTCGAGCGGCGCCAACAGGCCCGCGGCGACCATCTCCTTGTACTGGAACGAGGGCGAGCACCACCACCAGCTGAGATCCGGACCATCGCTCGAGGCGAACATCGTGGTCGGCGCCGTCGCCTGCCAGTTCAGTTCGTCCGACTGCAGCTCCAGGTCCACCTGGATGTCGGGGTTGGCGTCGTTCCAGGCCTTGATGGCCCCGACCGTCCCATCGCCGGCGCCGACACCGCCGAGCACCGTCATGCGCAGCCGGGTCGGCTCCTGCGCGGCGAGTGGTGAGATCGCCACGGCTGCCACCAGCAATGCGGCAAGCGACAGTCGAGCGGTTGTCCGAATTAGTCCGTTCATTGGTCTCCTCCTCCTTGAGACGTGTCTTACCGGCCGCCCCTCAGCGGCCTGTGGCCCGGTGATCCGGGTAGTCGTGGCGCGGGGCTATGCACTCCCCTTGGCGAGCGTCGAGATGTCGCTGCTCACCTGCCCCAGGTGTCCGCGCATTGCGTCGATGGCGCCGGCACTGTCGTGCCGCTCGATGGCGTCGAGGATGCGATGGTGGAACGCCTGCGCGGACCGGGCGCTCTGCTCGACGAAGAACAGGCGCTTGCGCTGCTCATTGAGTACGTCGACGATCGGAAACAGGATCATCGGCACCAGATGGTTCTGCGTGGACTTGGCGATGGCGACATGGAAGCGATGGTCGGCCGCGATGAACGCTTCCACATCCTCGAAGGCGCCCTCCATGATGGCGACTTCCGCCTTCAGCTCGGCGATCTCCGCCGGCCCGGCACGCTCCGCCGCGAGCCCGGCCACTGTCGGTTCGATGATCTGGCGGATTTCGATCAGGTGCGCGAGGTTATGCGCCAGCCCGCCGACCGAAAGCGCCAGCTCGAACGAATCCCCCAGCGCCCGCGAGGTTCCATCGGCGACGTAGGTGCCGCTGCCCTGACGCACGCTGACCAGCCCGTCCTTGGCCAGCGCCCGGATCGCCTCGCGCACCACGTTGCGGCTGACGCCATAGCCGACCGCGATGTCACGTTCGTTGGGCAGCCGCTCGCCCTGCTGCAGCTCGCCGGACACGATCCGCCCGCGGATCGACGCGGCAATCTGCTCGTAGAGGCGGACGTTGGTCAGCTGCTGCATGCGCGAAATCCAATTGGTAGGATGACCCTATGAGCCTACCTAACGCAACCAGCAGCACAGCGCAAGAGAGCAACCGGACATATATCGGCGGCCCAAAGCCCAAAGCGGGACGGGCTATAGTCTTTCCTTGAGCGGTCGACAGCCGAGGCCGTGTCGCGAGGCAGCGAACGACCACGGCATGGGTCGAGGGGACGGCGAGGGCTTCACGATCGACAGGCGGTCACGTCTCCGAGTCGGCGCCAGCCGCTCGAGATGACGGGCCGGATGTCACCGGACCGCGCCCCGGCACAGCGCGATTGGCAGCTAGCCGCCGAAGCCGCCGGTCCGTGCATACCGACCGAAGATCGGTGTGTCGCGCGTGACCGGAGCGATGAGGTTGGTCAGTTCGCAGGTGAACATATGCACCTCGGCACCAACCACCATCCGCTGGCCCTGCCAGTTCATCGAACCGACATAGCGGCGCAGCATGTTGGTGCCGCGGATATCGCGGATGCGCGTGACGCCGGCATTGGCGACCTGCTGTCTGGACAGGGCGCTGTCGCAGGCGCCGGACTCGACGGTGACATCGCCGGCCTTGACGGGCAAGCCTGCGCAAAGGCCGGAAACGAGCAGGGCGACGAGCAACATGGATCGCCGGTTGGTCATGATCAGCTCCTCTGAAATGCCTGGACAACGCCAGTTGCAGAACAGCATGGGCAGCCCTCGCTGAACCCCGGCTGATGCTCCCGTTCATCGGCGCAGAGGCAGCAGGACGAACGCTCAACGTTCGACGATATCGGGTCAGGAGCTGCGTTCTGCCTGCCCGCTGTCGGGTCTGGCCGAGGGATAATCCTGCCCAGCGCGGGCGCTCGACTGAGCTTCGCTCGTCGGGCCGAGTTCAAGTGAGATGGCGTAGTGGGCAACCTCGCCGGCCCCGAGGGGCATGGCGGCGGTTGGGCCAGATACACTCGGCCTCGCCGGCTCCAACGCCAGAGCGTACACGCCGGACTGAAAGGCCCGCCAGATGCCGAATTTCGGCAAGGCCCGAGGCGAGAAGGTCAACACTGCGCGAACCCCACCGAGCAGCTTGTCGTTTCGCAGTTCGATGGATGCCGACTCGGAGGATCCACATAGCGGCATTTCCTCGTAATAGTCCCTGAAGTCGGGGCTCGGACGCCTGTCTCCTTCGTTGAACGCCCTCGATGCCTCGATGCCGACGTCGCCTGAGAGCTCTGTGTCGGCATCCAGAAACGGATAGCCGAAATTGACGTGATAGAGGATGGCGTGCGGCGTCGGGCGGAAGCCGCGGTTCTCGACCAGGTCAGCGATCCGTATGGCGTGGCCGAACACGTCCAGTTCGACGCGACGGGTGAGCACTAGGTTCTCTCCAAACACCGCGCTCTGCCGCACCACCGCTTCCGCCCAGAGCTTCGGGGTGTCGGCGGACCAGTCGACCCCATAGCCGGAGAGCGTTGCACGCTGACCGGAGACTCTCCCATGCAGCGGATGAAAGACCTGCTTGCGGTGCTTGTGCAGGTAGCGCCCGGCATCCTCCCGGCTTGCCGCGCCAATATGGTCAAGCCCGCAGGTGACAAGCAAGCCATCCAGATTGCGGTAGAACCCCACCCCGTCTTCGGCGTCGACTGAGTGCGGCGGCCAGGGCAACGCGTTGGCGCTGTTCCAGCCGATGTTGACGCCGCGCCAGGTCACACTCGAAAGGTCAAAACCTCGATCGACAGCGATCTCGAACCCTATGCCGGTGGCGTTGCGAGCCATCAGCAGCCGCTGACCGCGCCCCGGACCGTCCTCGACCTGCACTAGCCTGATGTCGGCGACCCCTCTGCCATCGACGGTGAGAGGGCGCAGTTGCGCGAATGAACGCGGCGTATGAGTGCCGGAAGCCGCCACGGACCTAGGCTGCACCAACCGTCTCCAGCAGCGGCCTTACCCGCGACAGAAACGCCTCGCTCCCGCAGGCAAAGCGCAGCTTCTGCGAGAGCTCGACCCGATCCCATTCGATGGTGTGCGAAATTCCCAGATTGGCGAGAATGGGAAGCGCGGCCATCACGTCCCAGGTCGCATCACCCAGTGCGATGTAACCGTCGGTTTCGCCCAAAGCCACTTCGATGAGTGAGAGCGCCGACGATCCGCAACAGCGGAAGGCGATCCGCAGGTCGTCCGAGATAAAGCGGAGCACCTCGAGCCGGTCAGCCGTGGCTATCGATGGGTGCATCCCGATACCCGTCGACGCGCGACCGAGGTCAAAGGGTGGCAGCGGAGCTGATCGCCGGCCGTTGAGGCGGGTCTCCACGCGAGTTCCGCCGACCAGCAAGATGCCCCGGATGGGTGCGTAAATCACCCCGAAACTCGGTCCGCCACCCTCGAAGAGGCCGATCGAGATGGCCCAGTTCTGCCCGCCACGGACAAAGTTGAAGGTCCCATCGATGGGGTCGATTACCCAGGTGCGGCCGGAGGTACCAACCACGTCCCCTCCCTCCTCGCCGAACACCCCATCGTCCGGAAAAGCCTGCCGCAGGCTCGCCACGAGGAATACTTCGACCTCGCGATCGGCCTTGGTCACCAGGTCCAGATGGCCCTTTCTCTCCACTGGCAAGTCGGCAAGCGATCGGAAATGCCGAAGAGCGATCTCACCGGCCTTGCGGGCGATTTCCTCCACCACAGCTGCGGTCCGGGCATCGATTGGAGCGGCGGGCGTGTCCGTACGAGTACGTCGCCCCGGGCTCGTGGCGTCGATCACGGTTGCGCGTGCTCTGGTTCCCTCGGAGCCGGTCACGACGCGGCATCCAACTGAGCGACGGAGAGGCCGCAGCCGGTGACGAACGCAACGGCCCAGGCCACGTCGTCGCAAACCACCTGGTCGATCAGTCCGGCGCGTAGATACCCTCTCAACTCGTCGTGATAGTCGACGCCGTAGTCGCGCCGCAGCGCAAAATGCTCGGGCCGTGGCAGGTAGTGACTAACCCCGACATCGGCCGCATGGAGCGCTTCGGCCAGGTCCGGCGCGAACTGCGGATAATCGGTGTTCATCATGTCCATGCTGGCGGAGCGTGCCGCCCCCGCAGCATCGACCAGACGATGATAGTTGATCCCCATGGTGCGGATACCGCGATCCAGGCTCTTGATGTCCTTGAGCACCCGATAGTCGAAGGAGCTGATCATGACGCGATCGAGCATCCGCGAAGCACCTAGATGCTCGGCCACCTGTTCGAGATAGCGCGGGCCGTCGACCTTGTCCTTGATCTCGATGATCAGCCCGACACCCAGGTCGCGACAGAAGGCGAGTATGTCCTCGAAAGCTTCGATCGGTTGACCAACGATAGTTGGCCCGGTTCTGGCCTTCGTCCGGGCCTCTGCAATCTCGGCGTAATCGATCTGTGAGATGAGCCCACGCCCGGTGGAGGCGTTATCGAGGATGTCGTCGTGGAAAACTACCAATCGTCCGTCGCGCGTCATCCGCAGGTCGATCTCGCACAATGACGCCCCCAGTTCCGCCGCACGTCGAAAGGCCGGACGGCTGTTTTCGTGGCCATCGATGACATGACCGCGATGACCGCACACCAGGATGCGGCCGGATCGGGAGGGCAAAAGGTCGAGCATTTGGGGACTCTTGGTACAATTTGAATGATTGGCGAGACATGCAGCGGCCCGCTATTTGAGACCGCTGCGCGCAAAGCTGGCGATGAACTGCTTCTGCAGAATGAGGAAGATGACGATCATCGGCAGGGCAGCCATCACGCCAGCGGCCATGACGACATTCCAGTCCGTTTGGTAGGTGCCACGCAGCAGGGCCAGGCCCGGCCCAAGCGTCATCTTGTCGATCGAGCGGTTCACGACGATCGGCCACAGCAGATCCTTCCACTCGTTGAGGACGGTGAGGATGGCGAGCGAAACCACGCCGCTGCGTGCCACTGGGACAACGATCGTGATGAGGATGCGCAGGTGCGAAGCACCGTCCATTCTGGCGGCCTCGACCAGTTCCCGTGGAACGCCGCGGAAGAACTGGTAGAGCAGGAATACGCCGAAGACGTCGAAGATCGAGGGCAGGAACAGCGCGACAAGTGTATCCGTGAGCTTGAGCGAGGCGATGATCGCAAAGTTCGGGACAATGAAGATGTCGCCCGGAACCATAATCAGGGCCAGGATGATGACGAGCACGACCGAAGCGCCGGGCACTTTCATGACCGCGAGGGCATAGGCGGCCATCGAGCAAACGGCCAGCGTAGACACCGCTCGACCGACGGAAACGACGATCGTGTTGAGCAGCAATGTCAGGAACGGGATACGGTCCAGCACCACTCCGGCGCCGTCGAGCGTCGGCGGTGTGGGGACTATGTTGGGTGGGACCAACAGGGTCTGGCTCGTGGTCATCAGCGCCGTTGCCACCATCCAGGCGAACGGGGCGAGGATGACCAGGCCGACCACAACGACAAGCGGATAGACCCACCAGGAAACGCGGTACTGCTGGTCCATCAGCCGTCCTCCCCATAGTGTACAAAGTGACGCTGCAGCCGCAGCAGGACGAGTGAGACAGCGAGGATGACGACCAGCAGGAACAGCGACACCGCCGCGGCGTAGCCGCGCTCTCCGCTGACCACGAAGGCCAGATAGAAATAGTAGTAGACCAGCGTCATGCCGTAGTTGATCGACACTGACTGATCGACCGGCGGCAGCAGCAGATAGACCACGTCGAACAGCTTCAGCGTGCCGATCGTGGTGGTCAGGATCACGAAGAATAGCGATGGAGTCAGCATCGGCAGCGTGATGGAAAAGAACCGCCTCACCGGTCCGGCACCATCGAGTTTCGCTGCCTCGTAAAGCTCCGGCGAAATGTCCTGCATGCCCGCAAACAGAATGATGGTGGGGACGCTGAAGGACAGGTAGACGACGAGCAGTGAGACCACCGCCGTGACGCCCGTTGAGCTGCCAAACCAGCTGACCGGTGCGGTGCCAATGGCCGCCAAAGCCGCGTTGACCAGCCCGTATTGGGTCTGAAACATCCAGCCGAACACCAGGATGAGCGCCGTCGGCAAGCAAACTGCCGGCAGAAAGACGACAGCCCGGAAAACCGATTCCCCGCGGAACCGGTGCTGCAGCAGTGACGCAAGCAGAAGCGAGACGACGAGCACCCCGGGCACCGAGATGGCGGCGAACTTGAAGGTGTTCCCCAGCGCCAGAACCAGCTGGCTGTCGGAGAAGAGCTCGGCATAGTTGTCGAAGCCGGCGAACTTCGGCGCGCCGAACGCCCCGGCATTCATGAACGACAACCAGACGTTGTAGCCGAACCCATAGAACCGAAAGACCAGCAACCCCAAGAGGAGTGGCGTGAGGAACAGGTAGCCGACCAGCGCCTCGCGTCCGGCGAGAGTTCGCCGCGCCAGCGCGCGACGAACTCCAGCCCAGATGCCGTTTCGGCGTTCTGCAATCGCCGCTGTCAACGCAGCGACCCGTTGAGAATGTCGTCGATCTTTTTGGCAGCGTCTTCGGCAGTGAGCGAACCGGCGTAGTACGGGCCCATCACCTCGCTGTTGATCTTGGGCACCCCGGGGAGAATTTTGGGGTTCGCCGTGGTGGTACGCGGATAGCTCTGCTCGGCAGCGAGGATCAGGGCGTCCTCAAGGCCGACCAGGGCCTGATTTGCCGTAACGAAGGCAGTGAGCGCCGCCTGGGCCGTATTGGCCGGGAGGGCGGCGCCGCCTTCGGCGTGCAACACGGCACCCGCCTCCGAAGTCAGGAATTTGATCAGCTGCCAGGCTTCGTTCTGATGCTTGGAGTTGACGTTCATGACGTAGGAGAGGCCATTGGTGTCACTGGCCCAGCGGCCGTTCACCGAGGGCAGCCGAACCACCTGGAACGTGCCGGCGGGGACATCTGCCTTGGACAGCAAGCTGAGGTTCCAGGATGGGATCTCGGCCATGGCCAGCTTGCCGGAAATCAAGGCATTCACCGGATTGAAGTCGGACGCATCGGCAATCTTCAGGATCACCCCGCGGTCCTGCAGATCCTTCATCGTCACGAGGGCCTTGACGCCCTCCGCCGACGACATGGTTCCCTTGCCGTCCGCGATGACCTGACCGCCGAGCGAATGCACGAGGCTCGCGACGCCGTTGTTGAAGGAGTAGTTGTAGTAGAGCGGCACGTCGCCCGCGGCTGACTGCTTGGCCTTCACCGCCTCCGCGATGCGGACCATATCCTCCCAGGTCCACTCCGCCGACGGTGCCGCAACCCCCAGGGCCGCGAACACCGCCGTATTGTAGACAAAGGTCCAGGCGTCGTAATCCTTCGGCACGCCGTACTGCTGGCCGCCGAAATTGTAGAGCGCGACGATCTCCTTCTTGTAGCCATCGAGGCTGAGACCGTCCCGCTTGATGAAGTCGTCGAGCGGCTGCAGTGCCCCACCATCGACGTAGTAGGAGGCTTTCGAGCTCTGCCACATGACATCCGGCCCCTCGCCGGCGCCAAGTGAGGCGTCGAGCTTGGTGTAGTACTGGTCGACAGGGACCTGCTCGAGCGAAACATGGATGTTGGGATTGGCGGCCTCGAAGGCATCGACGGCCTTTTGCACCCCGGCAGTCTGGGCCGGATCCCAGATCATCAGACTGAGATTGACGGTCTCGGATTGGCCTAGCGCGAGCGACACGCTCGAGGTCACAGCCAGTGCGACTGTACCGGCAAGGAAAAGTCTACGGTTGGTCCAAAGCATCCTTGTGCTCCCTTTAGATGCTGCGATGTGATGGATGGGCTTGGAGGCCTAGTTCGCGATCACGAACTTCCTCCGCATTTTGTCGGGCGCCGCATCGATGATGCTTTTCGCGCCCGCATCGGTGACGATGACCCCGACGTCCTCGATCTTGCCGGTCAACGAGAAACTCGACTTGGTGAACTTCGAGTGGTCCGCAACCACGATCACGCGGCGGGACACCTCGATCATGGCCTGCTGACTGCTGGCATTCGCCGGCGAACCGGTGAAGATCAGGCCACGATCCAGATCGATGGCCGCCGCATTGAGGATGAGCTTGTCGACGTTGAACTGACGGATGAAGTGCTCCGCCAGCGGCCCGCGGAATGACCGGTTGATCTCGGCGTACTCGCCGCCCACCGCATAGACGCTGCGGGCCTCGCAACGGAGCAGTTCGGCAATGATGTCCGCGCCGTTGGAAATGAAGGTCAGACCTTGGCGCGGCGCCAGGATCTTGGCGACCTCGAGGGCCGTGGTGCCCGCATCGAGCAGGACGGTATCGCCGTCCGCGATCATCGCTGCGGCCGTCGCTGCGATGGCCTGCTTTTGCGCCAGATGCGATATTGCGCGGTCAGCGTTGGACGGATCGAGCGCCACCTGGTTGTTGCTTACGGCGCCGCCATGGGTTCGGCGCAGCTGCCCGGCCTCTTCCAGTTCGCCCAGATCCCTGCGGATCGTCGCAACCGAGACCCCAAACCGCTCTGTCAGACCTTTGATGTCGACAAACAGCTCTTCACGCAGCAGGTCGACGATCTTGGCTTTGCGGTCTTCTGCTGCGTTGAGCACGGCTTCCTCCAAAAACCTCGTTTCTGACGTATATCGCTCATAGCGAGCGAAAGGCTTCGCCGTCAAGTGAATAACTAGTGACGGATTTTATGCTGTAGTATCAATATTTTAATGAGAGTCAGATCGCCGATCGCGTTTGTCGCACAACTGTCACACCTAGACATGTATCGAGTTTTGTGCGCGATATCGCTCACATGAGCGGCCGAGTACCAGTTCCTCTCGTGTAGCGGTCACGGGCGGGAGGCCGGTGGGCAGCAACCTCCCGGTCTGCCCACCGGCATTTTCTCGGCTGGGAAGGCCGCCCGGCATCGACCAGCAAGCCCACGCGGAGAAGCGGCATGGCCTCTACGGTTCTACTCATCGAACTGCTGGGCGCGGCAGCTTTGCTGCTCTATGGACTGCGACGGCTGCGGCTTGGCATGGAGACGGGCTTCGGCGCCGAACTGCGGCACTTCCTGGCCCACTGGACGCGCCGGCGCCTGCCGGCATTCGCCGCTGGCCTGCTCATCACCGGGGCCCTGCAAAGCAGCACGGCGACTGCGATCATCGCCAGCAGTTTCGCCGCTCAGGGCCTGGTGTCATCGACCATGGCGCAGGCCGTGATGCTGGGCGCCAATGTCGGGACGGCCCTCGTCGCGCAAGTCCTCTCGCTTGACCTGCACTGGCTGGCGCCCGTCGCTATCCTTTTCGGGGTCGTGGTCGGCTCGGGCCGCTCGCGCAGGCGCCGCGGCCTGGGCGACATCGCGATTGGCGTCGGGCTCATGTTGCTCTCGCTGCGGCTCATGGCCGAAGCCACTGCCCCGATGCAGCACTCGAGCGCCGTAGCCCTGTTCTTTTCGCTGCTCGGCGACGCACCCGTTGTCGCCATTGGCGCCGCCGCGGCGCTCGCCGTGGCATCTGCATCCAGCCTGGCCGTGGTCCTGCTGGTGATGTCTCTGGCCGCAGCCGGAGGGATCGATGCCGAACTGTGCCTCTTGCTCGTCGCCGGCGCCAATGTGGGTGGTGCCGTCACCCCCATAATTGCCCTGGCCCGCGAGACCGTGACCGGCCGGCGGGTCGCTGTCGGCAACCTGGCTGTGCGTGGGCTGGGCGCCCTGCTGCTGTTGCTCACGGCGCCGTGGATTTCGCTCCAGCTACCGGCCGACGCCGATCTGGCCCGCGTGACAGTGCTCGCGCATCTGGCGTTCAATCTCGTTCTGTCGGCCGTCTTCCTGCCGGCGATTGGCATGCTCGACCGCTTGCTCGCCAGGGTGCTTCCCGAGCAGGCCTCCCGCGAGGCAGCCCGCGGGCCCAGGTACCTGGACGACAAGGCCCTGCTCGACCCTGCATCGGCAATGGCTGCCGCCATCCGGGAAACGCTCCACGTGGGAGACCTGGTTGAAAAGATGCTCGACACCACCCTTGCTGCCCTCAGAAACAACGATGAGCCGTTGTGTCGAAGCGTTTTCGAGATCGATGACGAAGTCGATGCCGTCCAGGAAGCGATCAAGCTCTATCTGGCACGGCTCAACCGCGCCGAACTGGACGAAGCGACCGCCCGCAGGTTGGTCGGCATCCTCGACTACGCCGTCAACCTGGAACACATCGGCGACATCGTCGAGCGCAGCCTGTCGCGGCTGACAATCAAGAAGATCGAAAAGCAGCTGCGCTACTCGCCCGAGGGAATGAACGAGATCGAAGACATGTTCCGCGACACCATCGAGAACCTGCGCCTCGCGCAGCGCGTCTTCATCCATCGCGACATCGGCATCGCGCGTCGCCTGATGGAGGGCAAGGTTGCGATCAGGAACAAGGAACGTCTGTCGGTTGATCGGCACATGACACGCCTGCAGGACGGCCGCCCGGATACCCTGCAGACGACTTCACTCCATATGGACGTCCTCCGCGACCTCAAGCGCATAAACGGACACCTGGTGACGGTCGCGGCACCCATTCTTGAAGAAGCAGGCATGCTGCGGGAGAGCCGCCTTGCGACGTAAGGGACAGCAAGCGCGCCACGCGACAACTTCGACAGCGTCATCAGCAACACGCCGGCTAGGAACTCCCCGCAGTTGTGAGGGTCGTTGTGCTGCCTCATGCGTTCCCCGC
>JAESFN010000222.1_pt1 | contig 75815 bp, 77 predicted proteins | sample 9269411 | NCBI WGS metagenome assembly JAESFN01 (sample SAMN14505399, study PRJNA617100) | algae metagenome | isolation source: Iphinoe sp. HA4291-MV1 and co-occurring heterotrophs from trail next to... | place: USA: Maunawili Falls, Hawaii | collected 2009-07-25
TGTCGCAGTTTCAGTGCTAATGGTTTGGATGTCGGTGAAATTGCTGTTGGGGAGGGTTCTGGTGGTTTGGATGTCGGTGCAACTGCTGTTTGTCGCAGTTTCAGTGCTAATGGTTTGGATGTCGGTGTAATTGCTGTTTGTCGCAGTTTCAGTGCTAATGGTTTGGATGTCGGTGTAATTGCTGTTGGGGAGGGTTCTGGTGGTTTGGATGTCGGTGTAATTGCTGTTTGTCGCAGTTTCAGTGCTAATGGTTTGGATGTCGGTGAAATTGCTGTTGGGGAGGGTTCTGGTGGTTTGGATGTCGGTGCAACTGCTGTTTGTCGCAGTTTCAGTGCTAATGGTTTGGATGTCGGTGAAATTGCCGTTGGGGAGGGTTCTGGTGGTTTGGATGTCGGTGCAATCGTAATTTTCTGGGGTTTGGGTTGCAGTTTTTGAGGAGGTGGATTTGATGATACTGTTTTTTGCTGCGTCTGTTCTGGCAGGAATACCTTAGAAGCATTAGAGGCTTTGGGTGCAGTTGGTTGTGCCGACTTAGCAGCAGAAACAGGTCTTTGAGGTTTTGCTTTTCCACCTGCAACAGAATCAAAAGCAGCCCGTCGTGAAGTTTCCGGGGGCGTTTTTGTCTTCTCATTAAGAGGAACTTCAACGTATTCAATTGGTATTGGTTCGGAGAGCTTCTGCTTAGGCGCAAAAGCTCGAAGCCAATAATCATTTCTAAGAAATAGAACAGAGTGCAGCAGAATAGAAGTAACTAGACCAAAAACCAGATTTTCTGGGCGATTGCCTTTGACACGTTCGCTTGCCCAATCGCCGCTTGCGGCGCTGCGCTCCGCACAATCGCACGGAGCGCGGCTCCCAAAGGGAGCATCGTCCTTAAGGGTACGGTGCTTTGCGCCATCACTTGTGTTGTGTTGTGATGTATGAGACTTAGGCATAGTAACTAATTATTCAAAACTTTACTTTTTTTGCTATAATTTGGGTTTTGGAATAGTTTCCACATTCGTTATGGATGGCTATTCCATTGGTCCGTAATGCCTTTGTCAAACTCAATCAATACCTATTTTTGGGTAAGCATAGACGGAATAGACAAAGCTTGAACAATACTAGTAGGTGGGCACCTCAAGTGTGGCGGGACTCTATGGTGCCCGTTTGCCTTAAAGTCTAAATCTTTGTTTAGATTAACAAAGTTTTGGATAAGCATGTTATTGTGCTTTCTTATGTTTGGATTAAGTCGATTTTTCCTGCTAATGGTAACCCCTATCCAGTGGTGACTATTTTTGGTGCGAATCATCCACAACATCAAGCTTTTGCTAAGAGTTAGCAGAAAAAGGAGCTATTTTGGTATTTGGACAAAGCAATTAGGGAGAGAGAATTAGGGGGCATTATTGAGAGCGATCGCATTCTTTAATCTCATTCAACCCTGGCTAGTACCGCAAGGCGGAAGTCAAAAGTCAAAAGTCAAAAGTATTATGGAATGGGCTTTTTAGGGATTTTAAATGGTGAACCAGCGCGAATGACGGCTTTCCCGACAGAGGCGACTGGTGCTCGCGTTGGCGGAGCCTCTCGTAGAGAAGCGTATCCGTTCGCGTAGCGTGTCCGCAGGACAAGGATTCACCCGTCCCTTGCGCGTCTCCCTTAGGAGAAGGGTTGCCCTATTTACGCCGCTCTGTACTAGCAGTTTTTGATATTCAATGCCTCAAGTTTGGCTTCTTACTTCTCATCGAAATTCTGAATGAATTTCCCGGCTAGGCTGCCCATCAACTCTGGATAAAAATTTACTATTTTCTCTAGCCAGAGTCATAAAAGAACGATAATAACACTCTTCACAATAGCGAGAAAGCGTTCGATGTCAGTACGGGCGATCGCTCCCATTGTCGAGACTCGGAATATAGATTTGGCTAAAGTTCCTTGACCAGCATAAATCACAAAGCCCTGCGCTTTCAGTTGGTCGTGGAACTCGTCATAGCTGAAACCTTTTGGTAGATAGAAGGCGTTCAAGACGACAGATGAATTTGTTGCAGGAAGTAAGGGTTCAATTCCCATTGCGAGTAACTCGTTCCGTACTAAGTTGACGAGTTGGCTGTAATGGCTATGTCTCGCACGCCAACCCCCCTGTTCTTCAAGTTCTTGCAAAGCTTCTGCTAAAGCATAAAATGCTTGAACTGATTGGGTAAAAGGAGTACCGCCTTTGTCCTGCTGTTGACAATAGGTTGCCAAATCTAAATATAAAGTGCGTTGGATTGTGTCTGTTGGTGCTAGTGCAGAGCGCCGCACGATGACAAAAGATGTTCCAGGGACTCCATGCAGACACTTATTCGCTGTAGCAGCACAAGCTGTCATTCCCCAAGATTCAAAATTCAGTTCTTCAGCACCAAAACTGCTGACCGCATCTACCAAAAGTTGGATATTTCGTTTCTGACAAATTGTACCTAGTTGAGTCAAATTATTCAGACGCCCTGTGGTAGTTTCGTGATGAACGACAGCGAGGTGAGTGATATCATCATTTTCATCTAGAAGTGTTACCAAACCCTTGATATCGATTTGGGCACCCCAAGGATGGTGCAGTGTTAAATATTCAATCCCGTGGATATTGGCAATTTTGGAGAGTCGTTCTCCATACACGCCATTTTCAAGCACCAACAACTTCCCGTTCTTTGGTACCAAACTCGTGATCATCGCTTCCATCGCTGCTGTACCAGAACCTGTGAGCAAAATTGCTGCCCAGTGTTCCCCCTGCAGGTTGTAGACTTGAAGTAGTTTTTCGCGGATTTTGCTCTGAAGTTGGGAAAACTCAACTTCACGATGACACAAGTCTGGACGCAACAAAGCATTTCTGACGCGATCGCTAAGATTAACGGGACCGGGATTGAGTAGAATCATCATGGGGTTAAAAACTTGAACCAATATGAGTCATGAGGCGTTGCAAAACTGCTTCTGGCGATAGGCTCGGTCGGGGAAGGTTTTTGAGCGTTCCCGGACGGATCTTTAGATGTCCGAATTTGGGTCTGTGGTTAGAATCTGCTGCAAATAGGGCATCTAGAAGCATAAGGTCGTCTCCTTCTAATGTGATGCCATATCCACAAGCTTCAGCAACTTTGGCAAAGCATACACCTCTGGAGACGGTAGCTTGAGCGCCAGTAGAATCGTGACATTCATTGTCTAAAAGAATATGGATTAAGTTAGAACCGCCATAAGCTCCAATGGTCGCAAAGTTTCCCATACGCATAAGTGCAGCACCATCACCATCAATCACCACGACTTTGAGATCTGGACGTGCTAAGGACAACCCCAATCCCATAGAAGAAGCACAGCCCATTGAGCCTACCATGTAGAGATGTGAGGAGCGTTGGCGTAGCCCGCCGTAGGCATCGCAACTAGCAAAGAGTTCTCGTCCAGTATATCCGGTTGTCGCAATGACTACTGTGTTTTGTGAGTCAGTCAGTTCTACAATTCGCTCCAGTGCTTCATAACGAGAGACGCGTTGCTGCTCGTTGTTGCTTTTAAAAATGCTTTTCTCTTCGCCATTATGAGCACTCCCCCCTTGGTTCCGAGATGGGATAGAAGCACGGATAAGCGCATGAGGAGCGATCGTTCCCTTTCGCATGATTAGGGCGTAGGGTCGGCGTTCTTGTTTCATGTAAGCTTGAGCTCTTTGCAAGACAGCTTCTATCTCTGCTGCTTCTGTGGGAAAAAATTCCCAAGGGACAGTCATTGTTTCTAACAATTTATCTGTAATCTGTCCCATGAGTTGATGCTGTGGTTCATCTTGGAATTGCGGATCACCCCGCAGTGTACAAATGAGCAGCAGCGGAATGCGAAAAATATAAGCAAGAGAAGTCAGTGGATTAACTGCATTGCCCAAACCAGAGTTTTGCATCATAACCACGGCTTTTTTGCCACCAATTGCTGCTCCCGCCGCCGTTGCTAAAGCGTCTCCTTCATTAGTTGAGGAGATATAAGTGAGTTGAACATCATTGATAACGTAGTTAATAAAAGGCGTGAGAAAGGAACAGGGTACACCAGCGTACCATTGAAAGCCCAAATTGCGAGCAGCTTCTACAAATTCCTCGGCTTGGATCATCAGAATAAAATACCTTCAGCTTTATCGTCTCAGTAATATGCGATCGCGCTATTTAGTGCGATGCCCAAATCTGTTTTAACTAACTGCATTTCCTCACTTATAGCAATCCTAAATAGGTTGTGAAAAATCCAGCCTTCACAGAAACCCGGTTTCTCCAAGAAACCGGGTTTCTCTGTGTGTACGAATGATTTAGGACTGCTATAGTACAACATGTATTTTTTTATCCAAGTAGAATGAAGGTGTCAGTCGTCAGGAGTCAGAATGGCTCGGAGTACGACGCAAGGGAGGAATAAGTGGGTTTAAGACCCCAGCCCTTTCAACGCGTTCATTTGTACTATATTTTTCGCTCCTTTATTAATCCTTGTGTTATCATCCTTACGGGATTTTCTTCAATAAAATACTCAACTAAAGGGTCAATATTCTGACCGGATTTGATATTGCGATCGCTTCAGGTTCTATGGATGAGTTAGAGCTATGATTTTTGGCTCTAGTTTGGGAGCGGGTTTCAGCCTTTGATTTAGTAGTTCATTTGTTCGCGTTGAAAGGGCTGGTTTAAGACCCCCACAACAATTGAAAATTTAGCGGTCTACAATTAGTGGCGGGTCACCAATCCCCCACGCTCAAGATTGCTGATTTCACCAATTCTGGCTTCTGACTCCTTTTTCAATTTACATACTTATTTTTTCAATTGAAAAGCAAGATCAAGATCATCCAAAGAGTTGATATCTAGCCAGTTACCACGAATATACAGAACCTTAATCGGTTTCCCCTGCTCAATTAAGTAATTACATAATTCTGGCATACCCAAGCTGTTAAAATCTGGTCTTGTTTGTAACTCACCAAGTGCTTCACCCAGCCACTGTCTGCCTTGGCTCCGGAATTTTAGCATCCCAATCCATCGTCCCCAGGATTGTCCCGATTCTGTTTGCGTTGCTTTGGAGATGTACAAAAGGTTGACATCCTGTCCAAACAGGGAAAGGTCGTCTGTTATTGAGCAATAGGCATAGTCAGGAGAACCGCTCACTGATTTGCTGTTCATCGCAGAATCAACTACAGCAACAATTTCTCCGGGACAGTCTAATAAATCCCGTAAGATGTAACTTCTAAAAAGTAGATCGCCGTAAACTACCAGCATATCGTCGCTAAAACTGGCTTGAGAACAGGCTAAGGATGCTAATTCTCCAGTGGTTTCATAATCTGGGTTACAGATAACTTTAGTCCCAGGAACATTGATGGTTTCTGCTTTGTAACCCGCGACAACGGTAATATCGTTGATGGCAAGTTTTTTGAATTTGTCCACCAAATGCCTGAGTAGGGGTTTACCTCCGAGGGGTAACATCACTTTGGGTTTATCTTGAGTCAACCCAGCGAATTCTTGTCCTCTAGTCGCAGCAAGAACGATCGCATGGGTTTTGTGACGTCCGTTGGTAAAGTAGCGTTTTTCCGCCTCTTGCAGTTCATCTGCTCCCTGTAGCCGGAAAATTTCTTTGACAGAAGCAATATCGTCTTCAATGTTGATTAGGGTTTCGTTGGTGTGGACTTCGCGGGCGATCGCTTGCATACTGGCAACAGCAGCTCGAATCATGTGGTTTGCCCAGATGACCAAACTAATCCCGGCTTTGCGAAAGACATCAATTGGGGTGCTGTAATATTTTGTTGGCACAATGACTAAGGGAGAACGTCCCGCCCACTCTTTAGCAAACTCTAGCACTTGGTCAGGACGGGATAATTTGCTGTGAATTAGGATTGCATCTGCTCCTGCTGTGTGGTAAGCTTCGGCTCGGTGCAATGCCTCCGATAAATCCCAACCAGCAATCAAAGCTTCGACACGGGCGATGATGCAAAAATCAGGATCTTGTTGACTGTCCTTGCCTGCCTTAATTTTGCCGCAGAATTCATCGATATCAGCTAGGGGTTGGCGATCGCCGTTGATGAAACTATTGGTCTTTGGGAAAAGCTTATCTTCAATACAGACTCCCGCAATGCCTCGCTGCTCTAGCTTCCTGACCAGACGACGCATATTATTGAAGTTGCCATAACCAGTATCCCCATCTAACAAGATGGGAATCTGGGTGATGTCGGACATGAACTCCAGCATTTCAACAATTTGAGTCCAACTGGCTTCATTATTGTCTCGTACGCCATATTGAGCAGAAACAGCTAATCCACTCGCCCAAATCCCTTTAAATCCGGCTTCTTCCACAATGCGAGCGCTAATACCATTGTGTGCCTCCATAATGAATTCGAGTTGTGGAGATTCGAGTAACTCCCGCAACTGGGCGCACTTGCTTGGTTTTGAACTGGTGACAACAGGTGCAGATATTTGGTACATCTATTCTGCTCCTAATTGAGGTATAATCTCGTTTTGAGCACGTTTCATATCCTCTGGAAAATCGATTTCGATCCAAGGTAAACCCGTAATGTCTTCGTAGCCAAATGCTTCCGGAGTTTCCAACAGCAGATCCCGAATCGCTTCCTCGTAAGGTTCTTCATGCAGTCCGGCGGTGACGTAGTATTCTGTACGATTGGCAAGACGGCGAGCGATGCTCCCAAAGGGAGCCGCACTTTGCGCTAACGCGCTCTCAAAGCGAAAGAACCCTACAGACTCGCCTGAAAAATCATAAGTAAGCTCCGCAGGGACTTGTTTGCGAAACTCCACTAGATAACCGTCTTGCACGCAAAGCTTAACTGGTTCTTCCCCCAGTTCAAAATCCCGATCTAATAGGAAGCAGTTGGGTATATTTGTCTTTACCAATCGCTCAAGGATGCGGCGATCGCACAAAACATCTGCATCCATTAATAAAAAGTCATCGCCTGCGGTTATATATTCCCGTAACGTCCAAAGGCTGATAACACTGCCTTTGGTGTAGTTCGGATTGTAAACAGTCCTGACCCAATTTTCGGCTCCTAATGCTTTGATTTCATCCTCGATCATTTCAGCCTGGTAACCGACAACAATGACCACTTCGTCAATCTGGCAATCACGAAGATAATCCAAGTGGCGTTCCAGGAGAGATTTTCCGTTAAATCTCAACAAGCTTTTGGGTTGGACTTGCCCGTCTTTACCCAAGCGGCGTCCAACGCCAGCAGCTAATATCATTGCCTTCATGGTTAAGTTACCAACTGAGCTAAGACACAAAGAAATCCGGAAATTTTTACGGATTTTCCTGAATTTTATATCAGCAATGTCTTGCTCAATACAATATTTGTTAATTAACTCTTAATCCAATCATAAAGTTGTGGGCTAGAGTCGCAACATCCACAGATATCAGCTTGGCGGTAAAGACGATTGGTTGGGCGTCCGCAGAAGCCGCCACCATGTTAAAAGAGCGATCGCCGTCCCAGCGATCGCTGTTCCGACGAGTAAGGGGAGAAGCAAGCCAAGCCAGGCAACAGGACCAAAAAGGTAGAACACGTCATCAGCATCGAATCCACCGATACCAGAAAATGCCTTTTTCCCCAACCCGTCGCGCTGCTCAAGTTCTTCGGCAATAACCGATGTTGCCATCACAGCTGCACCTGCAACCAACCCCATTGGTATCGCCCACCAACCAAGCATACTGCTCCGCAAACCGATGCCGATCGCGACGAAGAATAGTCCGCTAGTTGCGACATCAGACCAGTAATCGTAGGTGTGTCCCCAAGGGCTAGTTTGACCGCTGATACGGGCGAGTTCACCGTCGGCGCGATCAAGAAAAGCAGAGAAAACCCAAATTGCCCCACCCCATATTTCTGTTGAGCGATCGCCCAGCGCTAAGGCTGCACATGCTGCCAGCCCAGTGAGCAGCCGTAGTGTAGTAAGATGATTCGGGGTCACTGCTGTACCAATGAGTGGTCGTATCAAAGGACGAGCGAGACGGTGTGTCCAAGAATTGCCACTCATATCTTCACCTCCAATTTTCTTGGGTTTTAACTTGAATTTCTATCGCACTCTAAAATTGCTAGACCTTGAACACGTATTTTTTATCAGGCTCCCGCTCTATATCTGGCGGGTAACTTTTGCGCTTATCGGTATAGTACTGGAGGCGATGATCCCCCTCATAACGACGATTGTAGGTGAGATAAAGGACTCGTCGGGCATGCTGAGTCAAGTTTGGACCTGAACGATGGGGCGTGTAGGAGTCGAAGAACACAGCATCACCCGGTAACGCTTGCACAGGAATGAATTCCATACCTTTGATGTTTTCCTCTGTGAGCGGTTTCCAAAGCTCTCCAATTAGACCACGTTGATGATGACCCGCAGCTAACTCAAGACAGCCATTTTCTACTGTGGACTTATCAATGCTAATCAGAACTGTGATAAACAGACTAGCATAATCATTCCACCCAGCTTGAGCATCCTGATGAGGCGTAAAGCCATTACCACCACGCATTTTGAAATTAATTTTTTCTTTAAACAGAACAGCTGGCTCGCTAAAGAGTTCTGATACTCGCTGCAGCATTTCCTCCCCATTAATCAAGGCATGAAAACCTTCATGGTAGGGACAGAAATTCTCAATGCGCGACAGCACCCGCTTTCCTGGAGCGAGCAAGCTGTCCTCAAAATACATCATGTATTTCCCTGGAACCTCTGGTAATGACTGAACCTCATCCACCCAGGTTTTGAGTTGCTCTATTTCTGCGCCTTCATACATACCTTTGACGACTAGAAATCCTTGTTGCTTAAAGGTTTCTAGTTCGCTTTCAGAAAAGAATTTCAACATATTTCTTATACTGCATGAGCTTCCCATTATTGTGGTTCAGACTGTAGGAGCGAGCGGTACTGCCAAAAAAACCATACTGCAAAGATTGGCGCACCGATAGTGGCTGTTATGAGCAACGGTACTAGTTCATCCAGTAGGATCACAACCGGAAAGAAATACAGCACATCTTCGATATCAAAACCAGCGAAATTGGGTTGACGGGTTGCATCTGTACCGAGTTGCTGTTCCATTTGGGTTCGCAAGTGAAAAATACAAGCAATAGACACGCCAGACACTGTACCCATGAGTAATGCCCATTTTCCAAGTTCGCTGTTCATCAGACCATACCCAATACCCACAAACAACAGAATGTGGACGATCGCGTCACTCGCAAGATCGTACTGGTGTCCCCATTTACTGTTCTTTCCGCTGATCCGAGCCAGTTCACCATCCGTGTGATCCAAAAAGTTTGATAATACAAACAGCCAAGCCCCAATATTAGCCCAGCCAGATTTGCCAACCGCTAACGCTGCTGTTGCCAAAAGTCCAGTCACCAGCCTGACTGTGGTGAGATGGTTGGGATGTATCCAACTGTCTTTCAAAGGTCTAACTAACCAGTAAGCAAGTTGGGCATCCCAAGATTTTTTGGTCATAGGTATAGTCAACTGTGAACGGTATTGCGTATTCTTTGGGAATAGAAAGAAGCTGATTCTTCATTTTTAGCGCATTCTTGTGTGAACTGAATCAGATGATGTCCGACTAGTCCCACGTGAATTAATTGCTCGATTTTACTAGCTTTCAATGCTGGTAGTGCCATTTTCCAGAAAGTCTTGCGATAGTTGCCCAATATACCTATCCGCAGTAAGATATTGAGCAGAATTGTTAAACCTTTTTTAATATTTGCCCAAGAAGTCCGAGCAGGACTATTAGGAACCTTGATTCGGTTAGAGTAGGTATGCTCCATATTGTAGGCATATCGCTGATATAAGATTTCTGGTGCATATGCTGTTGTAATACAGCGACGCCACATCTCAAGAACCTGTTCGTAAGGCATTAAAAACTCGATATTCGACTCGCGATGTTCATCAAACAGGAGTCGCCCTTCTTTTTCTAACCTGCGCCACAATGGAGTTTTCGGTAATGCATGAAGCAAGTTAATTGTCAACATAGGAATCTGAGAAAGACGAATAAATTCCAGAATTCTATCTGCGGTTTCCGGTGTATCTGTGTCAAACCCAATGATAATTCCTGAGACAACTTCCATGCCGTAGCTATTTAAAACTTTTACTGCTTCGAGAATTGGCATACTGAGGTTGTGAGTTTTGGAAATAGCGTTGAGAGCTACAGGTTCCGGTGTTTCTATACCGCAGAAAACTGTACAGAAATATGCCTCACGCATCATTTCCAAAAGTTTAGGACTTTGCGCCAAATTCAATGTGGCTTCACAGGCAAATTGAATAGGATAGCCATTGTGCTTTTGCCAGTCAATGAGGTGAGGAAGCAACTGCATGACAGCACGACGATTACCCACAAAGTTATCATCGACAAAATACACTGCCCCTGGATTCCCATATTCCAACATTGCATCCAGTTCAGCGAGAACTTGTTGTGGAGTTTTAAGACGGGGGTTATTGCCATAAAGCTCAGGTATATCACAAAATTCACAGTGATAAGGGCAACCACTGGAGAATTGAATATTGGCAAGGAAATATTGATTGAAATTGAGCAGGTGATAAGCTGGAATCGGAAACTCGTTGAGGGGCAATCGTTCTTTAGTTTCAAAGCGAATTTGCTGTTGGGGGCGATCGCTGTGTCGATCCAAATACTCAATCATGTGGTCAGTTGCATCCCCCAATTCACCCAAATGTAAAATATCAAACTCAGGGTAATATTCAGGACAACCAGACACTGAAGGACCACCCACAACTGTGATTTTGCCTTCTCGATGAGCAAGTTCATTAATAAGATTAATTTGCGATCGCTGGATGTGCATCCCACTTACAATCACCACATCTGCCCATTGGTAATCAGCCCTTGTTGCTGGGCTGACATTTTCATCTAGGAACCGGATTTCCCACTCTTGAGGTAAGTAGGAAGCCACAACTAAAATGCCCTGTGGTGGCATGAAAGCCCGGACACGACCTCTTAGGGGGTAGGCGTGGTGAAAAGTTCCAAATGATCGACTGTACTTGGGAAAGATGCAGAGAATGCGTCGATGATGGCGCGGAATGTAGCGAGTGTGCTGAGTCGTCTTTTCAAAAACCGGCTTCTCTAAAGACATCACGTAACCATTCATTGCATTCACTCCACAAATCCGAACAGCTAATTCGATAATACCTTTGCAAAATTATTTGTAATTTCCACTAGCTTACCGCCTTTTGTCAGTTTCAGTCGTCGCCCACGCCATTCAATTGTGCTGCCAAATAAGTGGCATCATAGCATGGCGCACATCCCCATCTGTGCCAGATCATTAAGATGAAAGACATTTTCAGAATTTGTATACTAGCTAAAATCTGCTAGGGCATCGAAATGAAAAAAAAACGAGTAAAACTTAATCTAGTTTTGTTGGCATTAGTAAGCTTGTACTTCATAGTTGGCTTACCTAAACCCGCCTATGCAATGCACATTATGGAAGGTTTTTTACCAGTGCAGTGGGCGATTTTTTGGTGGGTAGTAGCTTTACCATTTTTTATCTTGGGACTGCGATCGCTCACTCGCATCACCCAAGCTAATCCGGAACTGAAACTACTGCTGGGCTTGGCTGGTGCTTTTACTTTTGTGCTGTCAGCTTTGAAAATGCCTTCAGTCACAGGTAGCTGTTCTCACCCTACGGGAACAGGGTTAGGCGCGGTGCTGTTTGGTCCTCTCACTATGTCAGTTTTGGGTAGCTTGGTGCTGTTATTTCAAGCTTTGTTACTCGCACATGGTGGTTTGACAACACTGGGGGCGAATGCGTTTTCGATGGCTATAGCTGGACCATTCATGGCTTACTGGGTGTATAACCTTACGATGCGCCTCAGTGGTAAGCAAAGAATCGCCATCTTTTTAGCAGCAGCCTTAGCAGATTTACTTACCTATGTCATTACTTCTATCCAACTTGCCTTAGCTTTTCCCGCCCCCGTTGGTGGCTTTATGGCTTCATTCATCAAGTTCGCTGGAATTTTTGCCATTACTCAAGTTCCTTTGGCAATTAGTGAAGGGTTTCTGACTGTACTCGTGTGGAATTGGCTACAATCCTATAATCCTCAAGAAATGGAACTGTTGCAATTAATCAAGCGGGAGCGTCAAAGCAATGAGTCAATCTAACAAAGGATTGAGTAACTGGCTGTTGGTGGTAGCAGTGTTAGCTTTAGCAGTCACGCCGCTAATATTTGTGCGCGGTGCAGAATTTAGTGGTTCGGATGACCAAGCCGAAAAAGCAATTAGTGAAGTAAAACCCGGATATAAACCCTGGTTTAAACCCCTGTTTGAACCGCCCAGTAGTGAAATAGAAAGTTTATTATTTGCCTTGCAAGCAGCTTTGGGTGCTGGAGTCATTGGTTATGCAATCGGCTTATATAGAGGACGTTCCCAACAGCAAAGGGATAATGAATGAGTTTGCAATTAGACACTTTAGCCTACACGAACCAACTCAGAGAAATACCACCAGAACAGAAACTAATTTTTGCGATCGCCACTCTTGTTATCTCCCTTTCTACCCATCCATTAGTACAAGTTTTGATGGCGTTGTGGATGAGTGTTTGGACAGTTATTTATGCCAGAATTCCTGCTGGTATTTATTTGAGATTGTTAATAGTCGCCAGCTTTTTTTGGTTGACAAGCCTACCGGCACTGATACTCAATAGTGTCTCTGTTGCTGACTTGCCAAATGTGCTACCCGACTCATGGTCAGGACTAACTCTCGGACACTACTATGTTTACATTAGTCGCAGTGGATATCAGCAGGCGTTAGCAATTTTAACAAGAGCATTAGCTTCTGTTTGTTGCCTATACTTCCTAATGTTAACTGTCCCCTTTACTGAAGTCTTACAAACTCTGCGCCAACTCGGATTTCCCGTACTATTGACTGAACTGTTACTGCTAATGTATCGGTTTATTTTTATCCTCTTGAAAACAGCGACCGAGTTATGGACTGCTCAACAATCTCGTGATGGCTACCGTAATTGGCGCACTGCCATGAAAAGTTTAGCACTACTAATCGGACAACTATTAAAGCGAACCTTACAACAATATAGTCAGTTCTCTGTTGGACTGGAAGCACGGGGCTTTAGAGGTGAATTTCGAGTTTGGCATCCTCGTCGCTATCGTCCACGAGCGCGATATCTCATAGAAGCAATTTTTGGCTGTGTAGTATTAATAGCAATAGAATTGTGGCGGAATGCAGGAATTTTTACTCGAATTTGAGCAGGTCTATTACACCTATCCCGGCTCACAGCAATCGGCTCTCAATGGTCTAACACTAAGGATTCCAAATGGCAAAAGGTCTGCGCTAATTGGTCAGAATGGTTGTGGTAAAACGACGCTATTCTTGTTAGCCAATGGTCTATATAAACCTGATTCTGGAATTGTATATTGGCGTGGTGAACCGTTACGTTATAACCGCGATTACCTCAGTAACTTACGACAAAAAGTCGGGTTAATATTTCAAGATCCAGAGCAACAACTGGTTGCTTCTACTGTAGAAGAAGATATTTCCTATGGCTTATGTAATTTGGGTTTACCTACAGCAGAAATTCAGGTGCGAGTCGAGCAAGCATTAGTAGAATTTGGGCTGACAGCCTTGGCACAAAGACCTGTGCATCATCTCAGTTTAGGTCAAAAAAAGCGAGTTTCTATAGCAGATGTGATGGTACTCCAACCGGAACTGTTGATGTTGGATGAGCCAACTGCATACTTAGACGTCAAGCATACTCGTAACTTGATGGCAACTCTTAAAAAAATTCACAGAGATGGAACTACTTTGTTGATGGCAACTCACGATTTGGATCTAGTTTATCGCTGGGCAGACTGGATTTTTGTTATAAATCAAGGACAACTGTTACTAGAAGGCAAACCTCAGGATGTGTTTATGCAACGTGAGCTTTTGGAAGAGTTAGAGTTGGGAGTGCCATTGACATATGAGATTTTATTTGATGGACTATCTCCTGAAGAGAGAGAGGTTATACAGCGGGTACGGCAGAGGATATTAGAGCTATTCCGTAATTTTTCGTGATTCACAGTTAGAGGAAGCTCGAAACCTTTTTATGCTATCCTAGATAGATAATTTTAGAAAGTTTAATATATTTGCCTGCGAGCGCTTTATCAGAATAAGTTTCTAAAACTTTGACCGGAGGATGTATTTATGCGTCGAATGTCAGTAGCTGCTCTCCTCATCCTAGGATTGAGTGTTGTGTTTACCACTGCAACAGAAGCTTCTGAGCATCAACCCTTAACTACCTTAGTAATGCGCGATCGCGTAATTACCATCAAGAATAGTCCACATGGATTATCATACACACTCAGCACTCAAAACGGTACTATCTTGGATGCTCAACTGAGCGATACTCAACTACAAGCGAAGTACCCTGAAGTGTACGACAATATTCGTCCAGCGATGGCGCAGAGCGCCCGCCAAAGGGCGATCGCAAATAGCGAAAAGACTGGTGGATCAATGATTTGGGGTGGGATTTGGAGTGGGACTCACGTTCCATATCATGTTTTACCGAAATAACTCCTAACACAAGTTGTTTGTGGATAAAAGCAGTCGTCAAAACAATTCAAAATTCAAAATTCAAAGTTCAAAATTAAGAACCCCATAAATAAATCGCGCAAAGTAAATTCACTGTTTTCTTGTCTAATACCATTTCACTCTAATGTTGATACAAATGGGAATTGCCCATTGCCCATTGCCCATTGCCCATTTGTATCGGGCATTTCGTGAAATGGTATAACCGCATCAACTACTACCGCTCATGCAAAACCTGTTGCAGCGCTTCTAAAAGTCGGTCAACACTTTCTTTGCGACTGTTAAAACCCATGAGTCCAACACGCCAAACTTGACCTGCGAGTTCGCCAAGACCACCTCCAACTTCGATATTATGTTCATTGAGCAACCTCCGTGCAACTGCCTTACCATCCACCCCTTGTGGAATGCGGACAGTGGTAAGAGTGGGCAACCTGAACTGTTTGTCAACGTGCAAAGTGAGTCCAAAGTTCTCTAACCTCTCCCAAAGATACTCTGCGTTCTTTTGATGGCGTTGCCAAGAATTTTCTATTCCCTCTTGGGCAATCAAACGCAGTGCTTCTCGCAGAGCATAATATAAATTAATGGGAGCTGTATGATGATAGGTGCGTTCTTCGCCCCAATACTTGCTCAACAACGTCATATCTAAATACCAGTTAGCTACCTTAGTTTGACGCCGCTGCAATTTTTCAAGAGCACGAGGACCTATTGTCAATGGCGAAGCACCAGGAGGACAACCCAATCCTTTCTGGCTACAGCTATATGATATATCAACTCCCCACTCATCTAAAAGCAAGGGAACTCCACCTAAACTCGTTACTGTATCTATCAACAGCAAAGAGCCGAATTCACGACATAACTCACTGACTCCTTCTAGTGGTTGACGTGCTCCTGTGGAGGTTTCTGCATGTACGAGAGCTAAAATAGCTGGACGATGAGTTTCTATAGCAGTTCGCAACTCATCCAGCGAGAAGACTTGTCCCCAAGGTTTTGTGATGGTTCGGACATCAGCACCATATCGAGAAGCCATATCAACAAGGCGATTGCCAAAATATCCAGCAACACCAATCAAAACTATATCTCCTGGTTCTATTGTATTGGCGATCGCAGCTTCCATTGCTGCTGATCCTGTACCGCTGATTGCAATAGTCCACTGGTTTTTTGTTTGCCACACGTAGCGCAGCAAAGACTGAATTTCATCCATCAGTGTCAGAAAAGTTGGGTCAAGATGCCCAACTGGTGGGGTATTCATCGCCTCCAGAACTGCGGGGTGGGCATTCGACGGTCCTGGTCCCAACAGAAGGCGGTATGGTACTGTAAGGGGTGAAAGTTGTAACCGCTCATTATTGTCGATGGAGAGTATTTGCATCATTATGTTTTCAGGAATGATTGCGAGTTAAATTGTAATGGCAGCCATGCCATAATCTGAAGTTTACTCCGCGATAACTTGCATTGTATAGAAAAAATACAAAAACTAACCTTTTTAGACTTTTTATATTTTTCACAAAACATATTTTTTGTCATCTTCTAACCTTTCAAGACTTTTTCAGACTGCAATAAATGAATAAAGTATCTAAATTTGATTCATGTCAAACATTATCTTAACGATAAATTGAATTGCCGATAGTCAATAGAAATAATACTATCATGAATATTCACATTTTTATTCTCAGTTTGCTAACAGTTGGTGCTCTGAACATTATTTCTAAACCTGATAATATCTCCGAATCATCGGTTAGTGATAGGGGACTGAAAAATACTCTTAGTAAAACCAATTTTCATTCTCATCGTCATCAAGGTAGTTCTATTGATGTTAGGGAGCTTACTGCAAAACAGGCTTACCTTAGTATACAAGAACCTATTCTTCAGAAGTCTTACATCAATAAAAGGACTGTTGATGACCTTGAGCCAAATGACATTTCAGATGTTAGGATAATTTTCCGTTCAAGATGAAGAACGCGATCGCTCACCTCAAAACGGCTGTTACTCTGGAAGACAATCTGAAGTATGATGAGCCTGCAACTTGGTATTCTCCAGTTCGGCAATTATTAGGAGCCGTTTTACTTAAGGCTAATCGTGCTCCAGATGCTGAGATTGTGTACGTAGAGGACTTAAAACGCTATCCTGAAAATGGCTGGTCACTGTTTGGACTAGCACACAGTTTGCATCAACAAGGCAAAACTCGGCAAGCTCTGATAGTGCAAGAGCGCTTTGAGCAAGCCTGTAAGTATAGGGATGTAACGCTAACAGCCTCACGGTTTTGATACCAATTTGCTGTTTCATCAACTCATCATTCCCATCCACAGTAGTTTTACAGTTTGTTGCAGCATTACCAACTTACAAATCTCTGTTACAACTCCTTTTTAAGGTTCTTAAACTATGAGCTTAGAGTGTCGTGGTACAGTTGCGCCAGGCTTTGAACCAGTTCGTCATATTTTTCAAACTCTGTTGACTCGTGGCTGGGATATTGGATCTGCGTTTTCAGTCTTCATGTATGGGAAACCAGTTGTTAATTTATTTGGCGGTGTTCGTGACAAAAGCATCCCTAATTCGCTGCCATATAATAGTGACACCATTCAGCTTGTGGCATCCAATACCAAATTTATCGAATCCTTGTGTATTGCGCTTCTTGTTGACCGAGGCTTACTATGTTACGACGACACAATCGTAGACCATTGGTCTGAGTTCGCCAACGATGATGCTCAAAAAGCTAAAGTGACTGTTCGTCAGCTTATGATGCATCGGGCAGGATTGCCAGTGTTTGAGCGCCCGCTCACCGATGCTGAATTATTCAACCTCGAGGTTCAGTCAAAATTTCTTGAACGTCAAAAGCTGATTTCAGAACTCTTTCAACCTGAGCCTGTAGATGAAAATTGGCGTTCTCTAAACCCAGCACCACCTCAAGCGTATCATGCAGTATCTCGTGGTCTTTATGCTTCGCAACTCTTAAGACGTGTTGATCCAAAGCATCGCACTCTTGGGCAATTTTTTCAGGATGAATTTGCACGTCCACTTGGCTTGCAGTTTTGGATTGGTCTACCTGAAAGCGAAGAGCATCGAGTTGCTGCAATACATCCTGCTTCTGGAACGATAATTATGAAACTTCTTGAGAACCAAGCAAATACTGATCTTGAGCCTAATGATCCACGTTATCAGCTTTTCGATTACGAACTTCAATTCTTCAAACAGTTCCTAACACAACCTAATTCTATTCCACATCGAGCACTCAATTGTCTGGCACCCGATAATGTTCCCCCAGATGAAATTGGAAACCATAGAAAAATTCGGGCGTGTGAACTCCCTTCTTCTAATGGTGTTGGTAATGCAGAATCCTTAGCAAAGCTTGCAGCATTGGCGGTAGGTTATGGGGTTTTAGAGAAACAAAAGGTCTTTTCAAAACCTGATACGCTTAAACAGGCAACCCAGTGTGCTGATTTTTATGCCAGTGATGGCATGATGTTGACACAGGTTCAGTTTACACAAGGTGGTTTTGCACAACTGTTAGCCTGGGATGATCTAAAAACTATAACCTTCGGTTGGGGCGGTGCTGGAGGACAAATGGTTCGGTTCGTACCTGAACTAGATTTGGGATGTGCTTATCTCACGAATACGGCTGGTATTCGCATGGCGATGAATGATCCCAGAGCTAATGAACTACTCAAGTCTACTATTGAATGTGCAAGGCAGTTACAAGGTTAACATACAGCGCTTTTCCTGAGCATAAACTACAAACCACATAGTAGAGACACAGTATTGCTGTGCCCCTACAGAAAACCTATGTTCTACTCAATTGAAAACTGCTGTAGCTCACCCAGGTGGAGGATGTTGGCAGCTGATAGTTTTTTGTAATACATAAGCTAGTTCAAGCAGTACTTTAAATGACTTAGCGCTTATGTGGTAAATTTTATAACATTATCCCAGTAAAAGTGAATATTATCATCAATGGCGGCTCAATCACTTCCTTCCTTAGCAGTGTCGCCTCAACAAGACCATTTACCACCAATACTCACCAAAAAGTTAAGTTTCACGACTATATTTAAAACAGATTCGAGATATGGGACAGACGATTACTCAAGTAGACGCATTTACCAACACACCTTTCGCAGGTAACCCCGCTGCGGTTTGCGTTTTACCTGCTCCTCAGTCCGAAGATTGGATGCAAAAGGTGGCGCAAGAGATGAATTTATCAGAGACTGCGTTTTTAGTTAGGCAGGAGGATGGTTTTCATCTACGTTGGTTCACACCTACAACAGAAGTGCCACTGTGTGGTCATGCTACCCTAGCTAGCGCTCATGTCCTTTGGTCACAGGGGCATCTTTTACCAGATGAAGTCGCTCGTTTCCACACGAAAAGCGGACTGCTCATTGCGAAGAAGCAGGGAAGTTGGATTGAACTTGATTTTCCAGTAAATCTTTCAGAAGAAACAACCGCTTCTCTAGAACTCGATAACGCTTTGGGTGTGCCTATACAAACGGTGATGAAAAATTCTCTGGGTTATCTGATAGAGGTGGAGTCTGAAGATTTAGTACGACAACTACAGCCGAATTTCGAGCTACTAAAAGCGTTACCCCTTGGCAATGTCATTGTCACTAGCTCAACACACGAAGACTCAGAATACGATTTTGTTTCTCGCTTTTTTGCACCAGGAGTCGGAATTAATGAAGATCCTGTGACTGGAGCTGCTCATTGTTGCCTTGCTCCCTTTTGGCGCGATCGCCTCAGGAAAGATGATTTCTTGGCATATCAAACATCTAGTCGGGGCGGTGTATTGAAGGTTCGCTATGACGGAGGTTCTCGTGTCTATTTAAGTGGACAAGCAGTCACCGTTCTGCGTGGAGAATTAATCTGTTGATTTTTTAGAGACGGGTATGATAAAGTGTCCCTTACATATTACCAAATTACCGTACTTTAAAAAATAAAGGTTTGCTTTCCCCCTAGGATTTAGTCGGACAGTAATTTTGCTAGGGCGCGAGATTGAAGCTCGTCGTCCGTCTGAAGTATTGATCACTGTCTAATGGGCTTTCTGCTCTCAAGACTGTAAGGTGGCTAAATCTTCTTTCTTAACTATCTCAGCCGTGCTAGTGGCTATCAGCTCATTGACCCGATCAAGACAAGCATTCAAGCCAACAGCAAACTCATAGCGGGTTAAGGCTCGATTCCCTCTATATGTGCGGTCAGGGTAACCGACAAGGCAGCCATAGCGCTCCACGACAGATTGCAGTGCTTGAAATGCCCAGTCCGTCGGCTTGACATCAGATAGTTGCGAGACAGAGGTAACCTGCGCCATTGAATCTGACTCTGGAGATTGGTCACCTAGTTTCTGAGAGACTATCAAGAATTGACTATAGTGTTCTGCGAGAGTTAGTTTGTGAAGGAAAGGATGGTGGTACACTGGCGATCACAACATTTGCTACAGTGTCAGAATAAAGGCTTTCTAGGTTCTCAGTACCTGTGTATTATGAGTTTCAGCAGCTACTGAGTGTGCTCTCATTAAAATGGAACTTATAAGTAAGCACAGCCAACTGACGGTTTCAAAAAATGACAATCTGGAGTGATTCATAATTTGCTTCTCACACAATAAAAAACACGATAGCTGCTGTCATTCTTCTCAAAGCTAACAGTGAAAGGAACCAAGCTTTCACTGTTGTTTTCCCACCATACTTACCTGCTTTGAGAGAAATCTGGATAACGGTTTGAATGACTAGAGAGCCAGTCCACTAATATAGATTGACAAAAACTTTAGTATATGCATTAGCATAAAACACCTATTTTGAGCTAAATATTTAGGTTTGGTTTTTAGCGATGTCTACGACGGGCTACGCCTACGCATTAAAACAGAAAGCCTACATGCTCAATTTAAACAACATGCATATTTTGCATTTTACGTCAAATACTTCTAGTGGACTGACGCTCTAGGGAACATCCCAGTTTTGCAAAAATATTGAGAACTGCCGACTAGACTTGCAATTTGAGGGGAATAGTTATTTGGGATGCTCCCAAATGACTAAATTGTTGATATTAAGTTTTTTGCCGTTGGATTTCAGTAGTATCTCATAGCTCATTTGAAAAAAGCAAGACAAAAAATATTAAAACCCAGAATATTTATCTGATAGCCGTGGTATTCTTTTAACAGAATGACTGACCGCAAGAAAATAACATTCCTTGCTCAGTAAGTTATCGGATATACCGTATTTATTTTTAGAGGTAAGAAATTCATGAGCAGCCAAGTTGTCAATGAAGTCTTAGCAGCCAATGCTGCTTACGCTGCAAACTTTGGTGATAAAGCTAACCTTGCCATACCTCCAGCTAGAAAGTTTGCAATTCTCACTTGCATGGACGCTCGACTCGACCCTGCTAAATATGCAGGACTGGCTGAAGGGGATGCCCATGTGATCCGTAATGCTGGTGGACGTCTGAGTGATGATGCGATTCGCTCGCTGGTGATCTCCCACAAACTACTCGGCACTCAGGAGTGGTTTGTGATTCACCACACCAATTGTGGCATGGAATTCTTCACAGACGACATCATCAGTAAATTACTGGAGAATGATCTCGATACCGCAACTCTGAATCCGAATGGCACTTTTACTCCTGCAGGACAACCAGGAACGGGATCGACCGAAGGATACTTCATTAAATGGTTGACTATCAGTAACCAGGAAGAAAGTGTTGCAAGAGACGTCAGACGGATTCGTACTCACCCATTAGTACCGGGCTATATTCCTATCTATGGCTATATTTACGATGTTAAGACCGGGAAATTAAATGAGGTTCAAAAAGCAACGGATATTGGCAAACCAAGACTATTTTGAGTGCGTCTGTTTTTAGCTATCACATAGGGATGGCAAAGATGAAGAGACACCTTCTTTGCAAGGTGGGTAGCGGTTTGCTTAAGGCATAGCTAAGGATTGTTTGCAGCTTTGCGATACTTGAACCCAGACTATACGTGAGAGCACTGCGTTCCCTTGCAAGGATCGCAAGCAGGGCTGTTCTTTGTCCAATTGCCCAAAAGAGCGTGGCGTAGTAGACCATCGCACTGTTGGTGATGCCCGATCATTAGCTTAACACTCATGCAATCCAGCTCTGAATCGTAGCACTCAATGTCTACAGGTATTTACTTCCTATAGCACAATTCCATCTTTATACTTCCTAGATTATAAGGAGAAAAATAGGCATGCAATTTGATTCCAATTCTCAAAGAGATAAACAAGAGCAAGGCAAAATGACACATCGCAAGACTGGTGCTGATGGAAGTCGTAAGCGCTTATTCCTACGTGGTTTCAGTAGACGCTCATTTCTTGGTCGCGCTGGTGTGTTGACTGCTGCTGGCTTTATTGCGGGGATCATGTCTCCTCTGCTCTCTTCCGTGACGAAAGGGGGCATTGTCCAGGCACAGAATATTGACGTTCAAGTAGGACCGTTCACTGTCAAGAGTTCAGTTGTAAAAGAAGTCTTGGCAGCCAATCGTGAGTATGCTAGAACCTTTACCAAAGGTAATCTTGCTATACCTCCGGCTAGAAAGTTCGCAATTCTCACCTGCATGGACGCTCGACTCGATCCTGCTAAATATGCAGGACTATCTGAAGGGGATGCCCATGTAATTCGTAATGCTGGCGGACGTGTCAGTAATGATGCGATTCGCTCGCTGGTGATTTCCCACAAACTACTCGGCACTCAGGAGTGGTTCGTGATTCACCACACCAACTGTGGCATGGAATTCTTCACAGACGACATTATTAGTCAATTGCTGGAGAAGGATCTCGATACCGCAACTCTGAATGCAGACGGCACTTTTACTCCTGCAGGAACACCTGGAACGGGGTCGACCGAAGGATACTACATTAAATGGTTGACTATCGAGAAGCAGGAAGAAAGTGTTGCAAGAGACGTCAGACGGATTCGCACCCACCCATTGGTACCGGGCTACATTCCTATTTATGGCTATATTTACGATGTCAAGACTGGGAGGTTAAACGAGGTTCCTAGAGCAACGGAGATTGGCAGACCGATCTAGTAAGTTTGTCTGTTTTGCTCTGCAGAGCGCTGATATCCTTCTTGAATGTCGCTACAGGGACAAAAAAGGATGGCTGAGAACTAGGACAGACTACACGAACAAAGACGCGAAGCACAAGCGTGGATCTTTCGGAAGAGCCGTGCAGAGTTAGTATCAGGGGGGAAACGCCACTTGCAAGAGTGGGTATTGCCTCACTAACACAGTGGCTTTTCTTCCACAGTACTGTCTCACCGCGTCTTTCCATCTGGTGCATCCTCTTCGGTGACATTAACATCACTCTCATGAACCTATAAAACCGTAACCAAAACAGACTTGCCTGAAAAATAAGCCCCATGTTTCTACTGCTAGATTGCTGACTTAGATGAAAGTTAGAAGTTAGATGTCTTTAAATATCTGCTTACAAAACAACTTTATGTATTGACATGTGGTGACAAAAAAGCCGCATGATAGTTTCTCATACAAAAAATATTAAATAATAAAAAAAATGCTGAAATTTATTATCTGAAAATTATGTTTTTTTATAGATTATTGTGGATAACATACTTTCAAAAATAAGAGTTAGACTTTATACTATTATGACAAGCTGTAAAAGTACGACAAACTGTAAAATATAAGAAGCTTTAGAGGCTGTATTGGAAGCATTTTTGCTTCGATTACACCAACATTCTTCAAAGCATCGCTACAGAGATAAAGGCTACCACTGTAGCTTTAAGCCCTAGCCTGCTACTTACAGTTTTGTTTGGAAAGCTCCGTAGACGTGTATTTGCAGTCACTCATGTTTTATGGCTGTATTTGCACCACTGTTAAATCCAAACCCTCTTTAGTTGTGTGGGATTCATGATTGTTGTGTAACAGAATTACTGCAATCTTTATCGACATAATCAAACGAGTTATGAGGATGTTTACAGACTGTTTCAGACACTTCAACAAGGAAAATTAATAATGAGAAAATATTTCATCCTGTGCTTGTTTCTCATTGGATTTGTTTGGGCTATACTCACCCAAATACCTCTCCCACTGAACAAAGGATTCACACAACAAATAGCCTCAGCAACACGACCACAGAACGGTGGTAGCAAATACTTGTTAGTCTGGTCTAGTGACAAAGGTACAGACGATGGTAAACAAGACCCTGACTTTCTCGCAGTTGTTGACGCGACCAAAGGTTCACCGACTTACGGCAAAGTCGTTAACACCGCGAATGTCCCCGAGGTTCCGAATGCCAACCTTCTAACTGAACTTGGTCTGAGACCGAACACTCCATCGTCGATTTTAAATGAAGCTCACCACCTGACTACAGAGTTATACACCGATCCTGCCAACAACCATAAATACGTATTTGCAGGGGGACTCATTAGTGCCAACGTTTTTAAATTTGATGTCACCGATCCACTAAACATTCCTCCAGCAGAGTTGATCGTTTCTTCCCAAGTCAAAAAATTTGCTGGTACTGATCACTTTCACGCACTTCCCAACGGTAACTTCGTTTCAACCTTCATGGGTTCTAGAGGGCTGACGACTCCGGGAGGGCTTGTCGAATTTTCGCCGGATTGGAAAGTCGTAAAAGAGCATGATTCTAACAAGGCTGGTGGACCAACACGTTACGTTCCTAGTATTAATGGTGAGACGGATACCGGTTTATTGTCACACCCCCACGGTCTGGAAATTCGACCAGATTTGGGTATATTAGTAACATCAGATTTTGCCAATCCTTTCACTTTGGCGAGCGGTTTGCTGTATGACCCCAGTAAGCAGAATTATGATTTTGGTACCACTGTTCGAGTGTGGGATTTATCTAACTTAGCAGCTGGTCCGAAAAAAATTATTCAGGTACCAGATGGACCCAGGAAAGAAAAAAATCGGTTTTATGAAGAGCCAGAAGGCTTGATGACTCTTAAACTCTTACACAAGCCAAACCATAAGGGAGGTTTTGTGTCAAGTGTAACTGGCGGCACCTTGTATTATTCACCGGACCTGACAGCTGACGATGCGAAGTTTATAGAAGTTTATGATGGAGGACCCAACACTGGTGCATCTTTCTTTGATATTACAGAAGATGATCGGTTTTTAGTTCTGCCATTTTCGGGAATTCTTACGCCTAACGATCCCGGTGATAATCCTTATAACCGGGATTACCCAGGAGAACACTCACGGCGGATTGTTGTGTTAGATATTGAAAAACTCGTTAACAAGGATCCCAGTAAAATTAAATGTGGAGCACCACTGGTTATCAATAACCCCATTACAGGATTCACGACCAAGTTGTTAGGTCATAACAATTATGCTCCGGATTGTCCTGTCGAAGTTTCCGTTGTCAACGTTGACTCAGCGGAGAACTTTAGAACACATGGTGGAACTCACTATATTGAGTTTGATAAAGATGACAGTCGATACGCAGCTACTAACTACTTTGTCGATCTAGACAGCTTCGGCTTACCAGGAACGGGATCGGGTGGCGACTTAAAACTTTACATCGCCAACTTCAACAAAAAGGACGGTGCTAGTTCGTTAGATCAAGAATTCAAAGACGAATTGACTGGTGAGATCGGTGTCAACTTCAATCGACCGAGTACCTATAAATGGCCCGGCGATCGCGGTTTTGCTGGAACAGCCAAACCACATAACGCAACATTCACGGAAACTTCTTACTAAATAAGAATGCACTCTTTTGGGGTGAAATTGCACAAGTAGGTTAAATTCGGCAGGGTGCGCACGCCGCTTGGTAGTGGCGATCGCGTAACGTACCGTAGGCGATCGCCTCAACCCCTGCCTTAATTTTTTTTAACAAGACAATCAAACTGATAGTCAATTAAGTCTTCTCGCCGTGGGTTTGCGCAAATGCACGGAATTTCTCCCAATCTGTGATTTTGTGTCCATTGCCTGGAGGTTGATTTGGCTTGGGGAGATCCAAAAAATAAAATATCCAGCCGTCTAATTTATCGATTCTGCCAAATCCTTGCGTTGAGGCTGTCAAGCGCCCAAAGGGCTGGGACACGGCTGGATATTTTATTACTTGTAAGTGCCTTGGCTCGGTAGTCTCCTGTTTTCTCCCCTCGCTTCAGCCACAGGTCTATGGTGTTATCGCTCTTCCATCACTTTGCAGAGAGAAAAATAAAGCACTAAGAAATTCCACCACTGCTTAATACCTCTGTTATCTTGGTAAATTCAGACAAAGCTTGGCACAATGTAAATCCGGCGTTGCTGATTAATGGGATGAATTTTCCTCACGCATTCGGCGGAGCCGTTCTCGCAGAGTAGGTGCAAAGGCGAGCCAGTACTGCAGGAGGGTTTCCCTCCGTAGGTATCTGGCGGCGCAAAGAATCTATCTTTAGCCTTAGTCAAAAATCTCAATTCATCCCGCATTTATGCAACGCCGTAAATCCTATTGTATCGTATGCACCCCAGTCTCGATTGGTTCTCAAGGTTGCTTTTGCCAAACGAGAGGAGTATTTTGCTAAGAAAGGTAGTGCTTAGTATCACCAATTTTGTGAAATGGTATAACTGGTAATTTATGTGTTGGAAATCTCTTTCATGGTAGTCTTTGTGTCACCTCAGAAAGCATGAATGTAATCAGAAGCTGAACAAGCGTGTTATTTGACTTCTGAATCTTGTCCCTCAACAATTTCTTTTTGGATAGAGCGAATTTCTGCAGCTAATTCTTGCCGAGTAGAAGCTTTGAGTAGATATCGGTAAAAAAACCATATTGCGTAACCAATTCCAGTTAACTCAAAAGCTAACTGTAACTGCGGAACTTCATTAATTACATCTAATACAGCTAGAACTATCTTAATTGCAACAGTCGCTGCAACAATTGAAGCAAAACAAATAATTGGTAGTTGGTATTCAGTGAAAAATCTACCCAAGTCTTTAGGCAATTGCTCCAAAAAATCAGAAAAATTTCCGCTCATTTGCTGCCATTGGGGTAATGATTCACTAGCAGGTGGTGGCAATGGCTGAGTTTCAGGTTTTGAACTTTCAAGTGCTGCGCTAGGTTCGGTTGATGTAATATCAACAAATTTCGATTGTTGTACTTTGCTCTCCATAAGTTTCCTGTTTTGTTCAGTGAGCCACTCCGTTGCGGGGGTTCCCCCCGTTGTAGGAAGTGGCGAACCCGTAAGGGTGACAACAGTTTCCATCTGTGTAGTCAAGGGTTTTGCGCTTTGTGTAGGAGGATAAGACACCTCAGGTGTAAATATATTTGCATTCGCATCAAAACTCTTATCAGCAGGAGTTTCCCGAACCACCTTTTCTACAGACAAGATTTCGGCATTCTTGTTGAGAATAGTATTAATGATTTCGTCAGATTTCTCCTTCAAACTCTCATTATTTTCCTGATTTGATGTATCTTTCTCGGTCTCATCATCCCGGAGATCAAGTGCAGCCAATTTCATCAAAGGCGAGTAAATCGCATTGTACATATCGCGTGCCATATTCACAGCACCTTCAAATCCCATATACGGACCATTGTGATATCCATGTCCGTTGACATAAGGTAGGTGTAATTTCTTCACCAATGCTCCCACCCTCGGTCCAGTTAGAACCAAATCGGGTTTGACCATGTCTAGCACCTCGAAAAATTCCAGTTCGTTGCTATCGTCAATATAGATAGTACCTTCTTGACCTCTAGCAATCACCTTTTCAAAGTCTTCTTGGTGACCAAACTTCGAGGACATGGCAACAACTCTCATACCCAAATCATCTTCCAGGGCTTTGGTCCAGTGCCATAATCTTGGTCCACCTGTCCAGATACAGACTTTTTTGCCTGTCAAGCGTTCCTTATACCACGCCAACTTGGATTCATATTTAGCCACCTCTTCGGCAATCACAGCTTCCGCTCTGTCCTCTATACCAAAGAAAGCACCGATTTTGCGCAACCCTTCTTTAGCATAGTCAAAGCCCCAAGTATCCACGTCCAGACGGGGAATACCATATCTTTTCTTCAACTCATTGGCAATGTATCCAGCAGAACGTGCACAGTTGGTGACATTTAACTGCGCTCTGTGCATGCCTCGCAATGAGTCATAAGTACCGTTGCCGGTAAAATGGGCGATGATTTGCACACCCATTTTTTCCATGTACTTCTCTAGGACAAACGTATCACCTTGAATGTTGTAGTCGCCGATGACATTGATGGTATAAGGAGAAGTGATTTCTGGCTCAAACGTTCCTACCTTCTCATTCACCCAGCCAATATTGAGAACGTGGTGACCTTTAGATTGACTGACACCGGCAAAACCTGGACATTCTACGCAGAAGATGTCTACATCACCAAGTTCTTTTTCTGCGCTTTTAACAACGGCTCTGATGTCATCTCCAATCAGTGCTGTGGCGCAGGTGCTGTAGACAATCATCCGTTTGATGTCGGGAAATTCGGCAAACGCTTCTAGTATGGATTTCTTGAGCTGCTTTTCACCACCGAAGACAACGTGCGACTCTTTCATGTCTGATGACCAGACATATTTGAGTTGGAAGTTACCGTTGTCACTGGGATAGCGTTTGGTGTGCCAGGTGTCGTAAGCACAGCCGATTGGTCCGTGAATCAATTGGATGGTGTCTTTAAGGACACCACCAATCACCAGTTTCGCTCCACAGTAGCTGCATCCTCGCTCTGATAAGGAGCCGGGTATTGTTTCTACGTTGGAACTTGGGAGAAATTGTGTTGTATCTTCTCCCTTTTCTTTGATGTAAACGTGCTTTTCACGTTCGGGTATGGCTTCGTCGCACTTCAGTAATTTCAATGCCATGACTTATTGCTCCTTATGCAATTTCAATACAACAATAAAGCTTTTTTCTCTTCTGTTTGAGAGCTGAACTTTACAGCAGTTCTGTGTAGGGTGGGCATTGCTCACTGATATCTCAAATGTTCATCAGATAAGCTTTTATGAGCAATGCCCACCTTACGATTTGTGGTCTAATCATAGAATTAGCGCACTGAACTAGTGCTAGTTGCGTAAGTCCTACCATTCTAGAAACAGTGTTACCACCCACAGGAGTTCCAACCACAGGATAGGGTTCTTTTGCTTCAACGTTGAGGCGGGATCGCGGAGAATACGTGTGGCGTTCATACAAATAGCTTCCGAAATACCCAGGTTTTTGGCAACGCTTCTGAAAATGTCTTTGTAGGCATTGACTGAGGCAAACAGCTGGTCAGGGGAGTATACAACAAAATGTTGAGAAAGTTTTGGGGGCTTGCCCCAGTAGGAATTTACGAGTTCGACGTGGCTGTACTCGAGCAACCCACCGAGTTCGGGACAGCGCTCGTTGAGTATGGTGGTAAATTTTTGAACTAAAATCTCTTCAGTCAACATCATGAGTTATACTCCTTCAATGAGGTAAACAAGTGTTGGCGTGGTTCAGAACGCCGATTTATCAGATAATGATCGGGTTGCATCGTCCTAGTCAAACAACCCAAACTTCACGAGCAGTTTCTCAAGCTGATCATTAGACATAGATTTCGGAATCACAAAGTTTGTGTTTTGATCAATCGCCATTGCTAGGTTGCGGTAGTGCTGTGCCTGTTGACACTCAGGAGCATATTCAATGACGGTTTTGTTGTAGAACTCTGCCCGTTGTACCATGTTGTTCCTGGGCAGGGAGTAAATTATTTGAGTACCCAGTTGCTCTGCCAGAGCCTCAATCAGATTGTCTTCGTGATCATCATTGCGAGAGTTGCAGATCAATCCTCCCAAACGTACACCGCCGATAAGAGCATACTTCTGAATACTTCGGCAAATGTTGTTGGCGGCATACATTGCCATGATTTCCCCAGAAGTGACAATGTAAATTTCTTGAGCTTTGCCTTCACGAATGGGCATGACAAATCCAGCACACACCACGTTACCTAGACCATCATAAAAAGTATAGTCAAGTCTAACTTCTTCATCGTAGGCACCAAGTTGTTCGAGCAACCCAATTGATGTCAGGATACCTCGACCTGTACATCCCACACCAGGTTCGGGTCCACCCGATTCCACACAAAGCGTCTTCCCCCATCCCTCCTTGCGGAAATCTTCTAGATTCACATCTTCTTCTTTACGCAGTGTGTCGAGGACTATCTTCTGGTGCAATCCCCCCAAGAGAAGCCTGGTAGAGTCTGCTTTCGAGTCACATCCCACAACCATCACCTTACGACCCATATCAACCAGTCCAGCCACTGTATTTTGAGTCGTTGTGGACTTGCCAATTCCCCCTTTTCCATAAATAGCAATCTTCCTCATTTCTCCCACTTTTCTTTCATTGCCAGATATAAATAAGGACAAACAAAACAATCCAGATGACATCAACAAAGTGCCAGAACAAAGAGGTTGCATTTACACCAAAATGACCTGTATCGTAGTTACCAGGAATGAAAGAGCGACCAAAAACAATGATCTGCAACAAAATGCCAGTAAGAACGTGCAAACCGTGGAAGCCTGTCAGTAAATAGAACATCCCACCAAAGACTCCTGTGGTAAATCCAAAAGAAAGGTTGCTCCACTCGATCGCTTGTCCGACTAAAAAGTAAGTTCCCATAGCGATCGCTAACAAAAGAAACTGGCGAAATTTCATTAAGTCGTGGCGTGCAAGGGCGCGTTCTGCCAAGTAGATAACAAAGCTACTGGAAACAAGAATCACCGTATTTATTGCAGGATCTCTGATTTCTAGCCCGGAAACACCAGGAGGTAACCAATCAGGAACTGTTGTTTTGTAGACAATATATGCTGTAAAAAAACCGAGGAAAATGAAAGTCTCTGAAAGCAAGAACACAATGAAGCCGAATATCTTGTTGCCTTCTTCATCATGAGTATGTTGATGTGCGGAATGCTGTGATTCTTCTGAAATAATGGAACTATCCATTGCTTAAAACTCCTCTATATTTGTCTCACGCTCCAAATGCAGAGATCAGAGAAAGGAAAGAGAGCAAAACAAACATTAGTTTGCGATCGCGAATACCTCATCTCAAACTCTCTGCGTCCCTCTGCGTAAATCTCTGCGCTCCTACCCTACGGGAAGGCGTTCGCGCAGCGTGTCGCTTTGCGACTCAGCGCCTATGCGTTTAAAAATCAAACATTTGGTATACTCTCTAATGCTCGGCTACCAACGATTCAGATTTTCCATAGCCGTAGGGTTCACCTACAACAACTGGAATTTCCTCAAAGTTCTCTACAGGAGGTGGTGAAGAAACTAGCCACTCAAGTCCAATTGCCCGCCAAGGATTCTTCAGTGCTTGCTGGTCATGCATCCAAGAACCAATGATATTAAGAATGAAAGGCAAAGTGGACACACCTAACAAAAATCCTCCAACACTGGCAACAATATTCCAAAATTCATACTCTGGAGGGTAAGAAGAAACTCGACGCAACATTCCTTGCAATCCTAGTGGGTGCATTGGGAAGAAGTTGAGGTTAATGCCAATGAACGCCAGCCAAAAATGCAATTTACCCAAGCTTTCGTAGTACATACGTCCAGTCATCTTGGGGAACCAGAAGTAAATAGCAGCAAACATCCCCATCGTTACTGTGCCGTACAGAACATAGTGAAAATGACCCACCACATAGTAAGTGTTGTTGACGTGGACATCAATAGGAACAGAGGAGAGGGTAATGCCAGTGATACCTGCAAACACAAATAATACTAATCCACCGAATGCAAACAGCATTGGTGTATCAAACCGCAGCTTACCGCCCCAAATTGTTGCAGTCCAAGCAAACACCTTAATGCCAGTAGGTACAGAAACAAACATTGTTGTGAGCATGAAAAACATCCGCATCCAGCCTGAAGTACCGCTGACGTATAGATGGTGTACCCAGACTATACTGCTGACTCCAGCAATCAGGAGTGATGAAACAGCGACAATTTTATAGCCAAATAGAGGTTTGCGAGCAAAAGCGGGGAAAATTTCGGAAAAGACTCCGAAAACAGGCAGAATAATCACATAAACAGCAGGGTGGGAGTAGAACCAGAAAAAGTGTTGAAATAGAACTGGATCGCCTCCCTTAACAGGGTTAAAAAAGCTAGTTCCAACTGTTAAGTCGAGTAAAAGCATGACTGCACCTGCTGTTAAGACAGGTAGTCCAAACAGTTGGATAATCTGGGCACTAAATACATTCCAAACAAAGATGGGCATACGGAAGAATGTCATCCCTGGTGCTCGCATCTTTACTATTGTGGTGACAAAGTTAATTGCCCCCATAATTGAAGAAACACCTGATACTGCTACTGCTAGAAGCCAAATAACTTCACCATTGATTAAGTTTCCTGTGGGGTTTTGCAGGCTGACAGGAGGATATGACCACCAACCTGCTTGCGCTGGACCACCAGGTATAAAGAAGCTAACCATCAGCAGAATAGCAGCGATTGGTATCATCCAGAAAGCAACAGCATTGAGTCTGGGAAACGCCATATCTCGCGCCCCAATCATCAGAGGCACAAGATAGTTAGCAAAACCTGTAAGTATGGGGAATGTCCATCCGAACAGCATCACGGTGCCGTGCATCGTGAACAGAGCATTATAGACACTACGGTCAACGAGGTCTGATTCTGGGGTAATCAATTCCCCACGAATGATCATTGCAAATATGCCACCTACTAAAAAGAGAATGAAAGCGGTAACAATATACTGAATACCAATAACTTTGTGATCTGTACTGAAGCTAAAGTATTGCTTCCAGTCTGTTGTAGGTTCGTGTTGAGGTATGTTCTTTGTAATGTCTTCAACAGAAATATTTGTCATTGTCTGCGTGTTGGTTGTTGGTTACTGGTTGTTAGCTACTAACTAATTGCTGTAATTGACGACAGGGGCTTGTGCAGGTGCGATCGTAGCCCAGCTTTTGATTAACTGTTTTGATTCTTGGGTATATTCAGAAGCTGCTTGATTCTTTGCAGTACATGGTTTGCGGTTTGCTGCTTCAAGAAGCCACTTTTTGTATTCTTCAGGGGATTCAACAACAACATCTGCTTGCATTGTGGCAAAATAAGTACCACTGAATTCAGAATCGGTCAATCGATATTTGCCAATGCGGATAGGGGTGAATTCAAAGTCAATGTTGCGGTTGGGAATAATGTCTTGCTTGACTCGGAAAGCAGGAATATAAAAGCCATGGACAACATCCTCCGACTGCATGGCTAAACGGATGCGATGATTGATGGGTAAATGCAGTTCGGTGCTGGTAACTCCTGTTTCTGGGTAGCGAAAAACCCAAGCCCATTGTTTGGCATTGACTTCGATGTTTTCAACTGGCAGGACATTTGATGCAGTTGAGGAAGATGCGGAGACGGAAATTGGCGCAGCAGATGCAGATTGCATTTCCACTGGAATATGCACATGCATAGCCTCCATTGGTCCTTGAATCCCCATTTGCTCGTAGATTTGGTAGCTGTAGCCTGCAATCCAAAACACCAGCAATACAGGAATTGCAGTCCAGACAAATTCTAGTGTTAGATTCCCTTCAATGGGAGGACCATCGCTAATATCATACTCCCCTGCTCGATGGAAAATTGCTGAATACATGAGTGTTCCTGTGACTCCAAGGAAGATAAATGCCCCCAGCGTTATTAAAAAACTAAACAAATCATCGACGAGTCGCGATTCTTCTGCGGCTTGAGGGGGTAGCCAGGAATGTGCCTGATGTCCTATGCGAAGACTAACAGCAGTTAAGGCGAGAGCACACGCACTCAGGATCAAAATATTTCGGACTTTCATAGCGACAAATTCAGTTATCAGTTATTAGTTAACAGCAGTGAACAACTAACTGTTAAGTGTTTTGTGCTATTTCAGCAGTAAGTTGGGGTTTTTGCCCAATCGCAACAACATATCAGCGGTATTGTGAACTCCAAACTCAGCAGCTAGGTGCGCTCCTAGCGTACCGTGGATGTACATGAGGAGCATGATGAATAGCCCGGAAAGTAAATAGGTCAACTGTACTTGTTGACTGTTATCCTTACGCCAAATATAGCGCTGGAATCCTCTCCAAATAGTCATGCCAACAATCAGCGCTAGAAGAAAAACACCACCCACACCATGCCAAAGCATTGTTTCCATTGCTTGCAACCCCCAGGCACTTTTTACCTCAGTGGATGGTTCCGCCAACATCATTTCGTAAAAACCTACTGCCACTGTAAAAAATGTGATGATTGCTGAACCCAGCATATTGTACCAACCAACATTAAAGAAGTTGGAAGGAGTGGTAGAAATTGCTAAAAACTTGAAGAGTGGTTTTTGTATCGGTAACAGCACACCAATGAAATCAAAGGCAATGCCAAGGATGAACAAACCTAGAGTAAGATGGACTAGATTTGGGTGAATGGGTATGGCATAAGGCAATCCATTTGCTCCAAGCTGAGTTTTCAATTGGTCAATAACTTCAGGGTTCATTGCAGTAAGCCCTCCTTCACAGCTTCAACAACTGGTACAGTGTGTAGTCCATATACCCAAACCAGTTCATCTCCGAAATACACTTGTATGCCTACCAAAGCAGTCAAAAGTAGACCTGCTGTGAGGTAATAAATTGATATTTTTTCTGGATTGCGGGAACGAATGACATAACGCCAAGCTGTAATGGCTGCAAGAATTCCTGAAAGTGACCAGCCAAGGAGCGTATGTAGATTGAGTACTGGTTGAACTGCGTTATAAGGTTCTGCCAAACCTGCTTCAAATTGACCAAAAAGGATGGCGATGAAGATGGAGATTGTAGCGAAAAACATATTCCACCAACTCACCTCAAAAAGACGGTGGTTACGGGTAAAGTACCCAATGACATCACACAAGAAGGCAAATAATACCATCGCAATCACAAAATGGACAACGATGGGATGCATTGTATCGGGATATGGCAAATTATGGTCATTCAGAGACAGAAGATGCTCAAGCATGGTATTATACCTAATGTATTAGTTAGTAGTTATTAGTCAGTGATTAGTGATTAATAAGTAACAACTAACTAATAACTATTAACAATCTTTTGACCAAATATAGAATTGCAGCAGTTATCGTTATGCTTTTTCAACAGGTGTTTGGATGAAACTCCAACTCAAGCCCTTGAATCATGAAGTTTAGTAGACTATCCTAGCAATCGAAGTAGAGATAGTGAGTAAAAGCTTGCAAGTCATCACAAAATGTCTTTACGGGTTGGTCAAATGCTGATGAATAAGTTGGTAATTTTCATCTGTGAGGTCAAGCAGGGTATGAAATAGAAACTTGTCAATTAGGTCTTCGGTAGCCTGGTCAATCGCAGATTACCTACTACAGTCTTAACACTTGAAATTTTGTTTCCTGTTATGGATTTTGCCATTAGTAACTATGTATTGAGAGCCATAGTTTAGATAGGTGAGGAGTGCTTCTAACATCAATGTAATTAGAATCAATTACACTGTATTCTTACCTATTCAAGACTATTGATTTCCCATATATAAAGAATATCATACATCTTGCCAATTTACTTGCGATTGTCAATTTTTTTGCAAAGAGTATTCGTGGTTACAATTAATCAAAAATTAGAAGATTCTCAACCAACAATTGCGTTTTTCTTCTGTTGTTTTGAGGTTAACAGTTCTGACTTGAATTTATATCTTAATGACACCACTAATTCTCCATAGTTCATGGCTGCCGCTAGCTTGCAATTGCAGCACAACGATGAAGTTAGCCCACCGCGACGCAAGCACCTCAGCGCTGTTCAGCAGCGGCAAATAACCTTTGCTGCCCCGCCAACATCTTTACACCGTCCGCTGCAACACGGTTGTTAAACCGTTTACCAACGCCACTAGCCTTCAATCAGCCACTTCTCATAATCGCAGCGAATCAATTTCTGTTTAACGCTATTCAAAACTTCTTCGATCTCGGATGGAAGAGGAACAGTCCCCACTGCTCCAACTCGATATACATCGTTGAGGACAGCATGATACTCTTGAACTGTAAACTCAGCAATCACTTGAGCTAAACCTCGATCAGACATTTGCTCATAGAGAATCGACAATAGGGGAATATATTCTTGCTCTTCGATGCCCTGAGGAAAAGCACATTGAAGCAACTGATAGGTACTGACGAGATGGGCTGGAATTGTTTTTTGCATGATTCAGCTACCTGTCAATGGGTAGGCTCATCATTCAATTAGAGCTTATGGTTCATATATTTAATCAATATCAAAATAGTTATTAATGAACAGTTAACAGTCATCAGTTCTTCGTGAACAGATTAGAACTAACAACTGATAACTAATATCTAGTAACGCAGTTTCACAGCAGTACCTGTAGCAGTAATCAGTACGAGAATACCTGATTGATCAACATTAATTGTGCCAGTATCAACTTCAATGCCAATAACAGCATCTGCTCCGAGACGTAATGCCCGTCGCTCTAGTTCTTCTAAAGCCTTACGTTGACCTTCCTCAAATAGACGTTCATAGCTACCTGTGCGTCCACCGATAACATCCCGGATGCTAGCGAAAAAATCTCGTAAGAAATTGCTGCCGTAGACAACTTCTGCCGTCACGATGCCCAGATATGACTGAATAATGGCTCCTTGAATGACATCAGTCGTAGTTAAAATCATAGATTTGCCTCAAAAACATAACTATCAACTCATACTCCTGCTTGGATTTTTAGACTTCGAAGCAGATACTTGAAAAGCAGATTATATGAGAAACAACTGTTAATTTATTGTAATTTCCCAGAACAAAATGAAATTTATCGTAAATATTTTGTAAAAGTAGACAAATAGAGTTTACACTCACTAAATATATCTGTTTTAATGGACAAGCAACCACGGAGATTGTGGGGAAAAGTTGCAAAAACTTTTAGGTAATTTACTGTGTACAATCGAACATCATTTATAGTAAGTGTTCTCCTAGTAGGAAGCTTTGTAGCAACAATACCCTTGGTCGCTCAAGCTCAAGAAACAGTACCACAACAAAGTAGCCAGGAGTTAAAGGGGCTTTTAGAGGAAGGGCGGAGGCTGGTAGATAGGAGTGATTATAGTGGGGCGATCGCTATCTATCAAAGAGCAGTCGCTCTAGAGCCAAAAAACGCCACGATTCATTCTGGCATTGGCTACCTCTATGCCCTGCAAGGAAATTTTCCTGCAGCAGTTGAGGCTTACCGTCGTGCTGTTGCCCTTAATCCTAACAATAGCGATTATCAATATGCTTTGGGTTATGTCAGTGGTAATTTGGGAGACAATAAGGGAGCAAAGGAAGCCTACCGTCGTGCAATACAAGCTAACCGGAATAACGTCAACGCCTATATAGGATTGGCAACAGTCCTGTTACGTTTAGGAGAAAACGAAAATGTGAAATGGGCATACGAACAAGCTGTCAACCTTGACCCCAAAAATCCCCAAGTTTATGAGTTGCGGGGTAATATCTTAATGAAGCAAGGCAAATCAAAAGAAGCGATCGCAGCGCTTCAGAAAGCTCGTGAATTGTACGAAAAGCAGGGCAAGCAGGACAGTGTAGCAAGAATAGAAGCCGTGCTGCGAACTTTAGGGGGATAAAATTAGTCTAACTTGCGTCCGGTGAGTTCAACGAAAATATCTTCCAAGTTAGAGGGACGAACCATCATCCCTGTTTTGTCCTAACCGTTACCAAACTTCTTCGTGGAAGAACAGGCGGGTATTGTCCCTACAACCAAATTAAAGTAGGGAACAGGGACGTAGTAAGGCTTTGTAAAGTAACTCTTGATACTCATCATCACTCACCGGATAAGCACCAAATCTCTCCAAATGGGGATTCATCATTTGGGCATCAAACATCACAAATCGCCTTTTATGCAACCTTTCCACTAACTTTACCATCGCCACCTTTGAACCATCTGGGATGCGGTAAAACATTGACTCTCCAATAAAAGCACCCCCAATCACAATTCCTAAAATTCCTCCAGCCAGTTCATCTCCTTGCCAAGTTTCAAAACTATATGCCCAACCCGTCTGGTACAGTTCCCAATAAATCTGTTTTAACTCTGGTGAAATCCAGGTTAATTCTCGATTAGCACACCCAGCTACGACAGCTTTAAAATCGCGGTTAATTGCAACAGTAAAACGCTCTTGATTAAGAACACGTTGCAGGGACTTGGGGTAGCGAAATCGTTCATCTAAAGGAATGAGGGTGCGAACGCGACTCGCATACCACCCCAAGCCATGATTCTCATCCGCCATGAGAAAATAGCCTTGAGCATAGCCTTGAATAATAGTGGCAACATCATATTTCATACAAATAAGCATAAACATAGTTTGTAGTCAGCGCCTAAGCGACTACTACGAACCTATTTTCGAGCAACTCAAGGTTTTTAAATAAAAATAAAAGAAAATGACAGAACCAATTCCACCTATCACCTTACCACCACCTCAAAATCCTATACTTGAGGGAAAATGGTTACAGCAACGCTTGCATCGGTGGCTTGATGAAGAATTTATCCCAGAAGCAATCAATCAGACAATTGCCCAAAGAGCAGCACAAATTTTTGTGCGTCAACGCATGGAAGGAGAAAACGACTTAGGTTCTCTAGTTATTGCCATTGTTACAGAGATGCAGTCGTTTGATTTTTCTAAAAGTTTCTACGGAGAGTTTGCTATTGCTAACGCCGTTAGCGACTTACTTCTAGAAAGTTTGGGAATTGATAAGTGTTGTGGGCAATAAATAATTTCTGTCCAAAGTCTAATTCGTCATTAGTCTTTTGCTATGTGCTAATGACTAATGACTAATGACTACCAACTAGATTTAACCACTCCGGGTAAAAGACCCTCATGTGCCCATTCCCGCAGGACGTTCCGAGATAGCCCAAAGTCGCGGTAAAATCCTCTAGGACGACCTGTTACCCAGCAGCGGTTGCGGCGACGACTAGGAGCGCTATTGCGGGGTAGCTGTTGAATTTGGCGGTGAACTTCCAGCTTGTCAAGAGGAGATTCTGCTTGTTTGAATTCTTCCAGCAATGCTTCTCGCTTGTCAGCGTATTTAGCCATCAGTTTGGCGCGTCTTTTTTCGCGCTCAATCATGCTCTTTTTTGCCATAATGTCAGTGATTTATTTGAAGACAGCATTTTCCATTTTATATAATTACACGCCTAGCGACCAAAGTCTCTTTTAGGGCAATGGGCAATGGGCAATGGGCAATGGGCAATGGGCAAAGTCTCCTTGTTTTATCATCCCCCCATCTTCTTGTCTCCCTTATCCCTCCTAAACTTTTTCAACTTTTGCTTTTCCAGTTACTTGGGGTACCTGAAAAGCAGAAGGGCACAGATCCGCTAGTTCACAAGCATCACAAGCAGGCGATCGCGCTTTACAAATGGCACGACCATGATAAATCAGTCGAATAGACCAATTTTCCCAGTCTGGTTGAGGCAATAGACGCATCAAATCTCGTTCAATACGGATGGGATCTGTGTGTTCAGTTAACCCCAAGCGCTGACTCAGACGTTTCACATGAGTATCCACCGTCACCCCAGCATTCATTCCATAAGCATGAGCAAGCACGACATTTGCCGTCTTTCGCGCCACACCAGGAAGCTGCAACAGCTGTTCCATCTGCTTGGGGACATGACCACCAAACTCATTGATAATCATCCGACAAGCAGCTTGAATATTCTTTGCCTTATTGCGATAGAACCCGGTGGAACGTACCAAGTTTTCTAACTCTGCCAAATCAGCATTTGCCAGACTCGTTGCATCCGGAAACTGACTAAACAACGCTGGTGTCACTAGATTGACTCGTTCATCCGTACACTGAGCAGAGAGAATCGTAGCCACCAGCAACTGTACTGGGGTTGAGTAGTTTAAAGAGCAAGTTGCATCTGGATAAAGACGCTTCAGGCGAACTAGGATTTCTAGCGCTCGTTGCTTTTTAGATGACCGTTTGCGGATACTAATCACTGGAATAATCTTTGCACCCACTCCAATTGGGTCGTTTCTTTGACTATAAGAAAAATTCCTAGCCCTAAAAGTAGCACCAAACCAGTTTGCATGACACCTTCTTGAATGCGATTAGGTAAGGGTTTACCGCGTAAACCTTCAATCAGTAGAAAAGCAAGTTGTCCTCCATCTAAAGCTGGTAAAGGCAAAATGTTGATGAAAGCCAAGTTAATGCTGATAAGAGCACCAAAGAACAACAAATTGCTTATATCATTCTGAGCCCAACTGGCACCAATCTCAACGATTTTCACTGGACCCGCCACTTGGCTAGCTGTTTCGCGGAAGTTTGTGATTAATTGCCCAAAACCTTGAAGTATCATCAAGACAATCCACTGAAATTTTGTAGCACTAACCTTTAAAGCTTCCACCGGGTTAGCAGTGCGATGGCGCTCAACTTTTCCATTGGGAGCAAGTTGGATGCCAATACTACCCTCACCGTTAGCATTAGCTTCAGGAGTTACACTCAAAGATAACTTCTGGTCACCACGGGCAATTTCTAGTTGAATTGGCTTACCTGCATGAGTTTGAATAATTTTCTTAAAAGCTTCTATCTCTTGCAACGAAGTACCAAATTCTCTGTTATTAACTGCTAAGATGACGTCTTTAGGCTGAATTCCGGCTTTGGCTGCTACAGAACTCATATTTGGTGCTAGCTGTTGGATCAAAACTCCGCTTTGAGTTGCTTGCGGTATACCAACAACACCAACTTGCGTTACTAAAAGGAAGTAGGCAAATATTAAATTTGCTATCACTCCTGCACTGATCACAATCGCTCGATCTAAAATAGGGCGATTACGCAGAAGATTCGGGTCATCGGGTGGAATATTGCTATCTGGGTCATCGTCAGGAAAACCGACGAACCCACCTAAAGGAAAGGCACGAATAGCGTATTCAGTTTGTGCTCCTTGATACTTCCAAAGAACGGGACCAAAGCCCAGAGAAAAACGATTGACGTAAATCCCTTGGGACCGTGCTGCAATGAAATGTCCAAACTCATGTACCAGGATCAGAACAGCCAAGACTGCGATCGCTGCTAAACCCGCAAGAACTGACATAGATAAATAATGAACCAACTTATTGGGCTATACTTCTTTTTATTTTAAATTGTGTCTCAGCCTACCATTGGTCTGAATTATTGATTTTCTGGCTTTTTCGGTAATTCTTAAGGGGGAAATAGTTTAGTCGTTAATGATTAGTCGTTTTTGGGACAACTAATAATTAACGGCTAACGACTAAACCCCTCAAATTACAGTACTTCGCGTCCCATGTAAGGTTGCAGCGCTTCTGGTATCCGTATTGTTCCATCCTCTTGTTGATAGTTTTCTAAAATTGCTGCCATTGTACGTCCCACAGCCAGCCCTGAACCATTAAGAGTATGCACGAGGTGGGTTCCTTTCTTTCCACTTTCTTTGAAGCGAATTTGACCTCGTCGCGCTTGATAGTCCATAAAATTGGAACAACTGGAAATTTCCCGGTACTTAAGCGAAGAAGGAAGCCAAACCTCTAAATCATAGGTTTTTGCTGAGTGGAATCCTAAATCTCCAGTACATAATTCTACAACTCGGTAAGGTAGCTGCAACGCCTGTAAAATTGCTTCTGCATTGCCCAGCAATTTTTCCAATTCTTCACTAGAAGTGCTGGGATGGACAAATTTCACTAGTTCAACTTTGTTGAATTGATGCAATCGAATGAGTCCCCGCATATCACGCCCATAACTCCCAGCTTCCCGGCGAAAACAGGGAGTATAAGCACAGTGGTAGATAGGCAAATCTTCAAAATTGAGAGTTTCCCCACGGTAGAGGTTGGTTACGGGAACTTCCGCCGTGGGCGCAAGCCACAAATCATCAGCCGCACATCTAAAGCTTTCTTCAGCAAACTTAGGCAGCTGACCTGTAGCTGTCATAGATTCGGTATTAATCAAAAATGGAGGAATGACTTCCACATACCCTGCTGCTATCTGGCGATCGAGCATAAATTGAATTAATGCTCTCTCCAGCTTTGCACCTGCACCTATAAGAGTCACAAAGCGACTTTGTGCGACTTTCACAGCTCGCTCAACATTGAGAATACCTAACTTTTCGCCGATTTCCCAGTGGGGAAGAATGTTTGGGTTTTGGGGAAGATACTCATCACCCCAACGACGCACTTCCACGTTTTCTTCCTCACTCTTCCCAACAGGTGTAGAGTCGCTTGGTAAGTTAGGGAGTGTAAGTAAAAATTCTTCGATTTTTGCCGAGAGGTCTTTTTCTTGAGGTTCCAGTGTCCCAATCTCAGCTTTGACAGAACTACCTTCATTACGCAACGCTTGGATTTCTGGTCCTTTGGGGTTGCAACCAGCTTTTATCTTTTCCGGAATTAATTTAGCAATTTCGTTACTGCGTGCTTGCAGTTGATTTCGCTTCGCTTCCAATTCACGTTGCTGTTTATCCAACTCCAAAAGCGGCTGAATGTCGTAGTGAGTACCACGAGTTTTCAACCGTTCTTGAACAAATTCTGGATTTTCCCTTATTAACTTAATATCTAGCACAGATTTATCCTAGTCTTTAGCCTAGTATTTTCTTTACAGTTAACACTTGAACGCACCCCAACCAGAGATTATGGTTGGGGATTCTTCCGCTAAGAAACAACGAGGCTCTTTAGCGTTCCCAAGACAATCGGCGTCCTCGATGTGCCGTTAGAGCTTTCGCTAACAAACACCGTGAGAATTGCTGCTATCTCCTGTCAACACACAATACCAGTACCTCGAAGCGATGTTATAAGAAGCACTCAAATCGGTATTGTATTGTTTTCCGGAAGCGAACTTAGCGAGTGAGTAATTGTTTTTACTTCGCCGCACTTTACCGCTTCCGTCAAATGCACAGGCACTTGTGTATTTGGGATTGATAGCTTGTACCTTCCCACCCAATTCTGTCCATCTATCAGTCAGTCTCTCAACAATTTTTTGATGACACCATAGATGGAATTTCTGTTTTAAGAGACTACTACCCTTTTTACCTGCTTTCGCCTTCCATCCTGCCAGACTTTCTATCACAATGACTTTGACACCATGAGTCTTTGCGAACTCAACAATCTGCCTTGCCACTATGCGACTAATCTGAAGATTGATGTTAGACGATTTACGGTAGAGTCGCTTACAAAAGCCCTTGGGTAGTTTCTCTTTTGTAATATTCGTCGTTAACTTTGAACGACGAGCAATCATCATTTTGCGTCGATTGCGTCGGTCTATGTCTCTGGCAGGATTGACAAACCTCCTAGCTTTTACAGTACCGTCACAACCAACGATTGAACAAGTTGCAGCATTGTTAATTCCCAGATCGACGCTGCAAATATAGCTAGATTCGATCTTCTCAACTTTCTTAATACTTATAGGCATTGAAAGTTGACATTTGTTTTTGTTAACAACTAATGATGGTGACTGAATTTCGTTTCCGTTTACTAAATGCCTGTTTCCTCCATGTCGCTTAACCTTAATTCCGCTCAACCACACCCAATCAGTTCCATTCCACACCTTTACGTCAAGCGTGCTGTAGTTTAAGCCATACTTGATTTGTTGACCTTTGTACAAGGCTGGATAACTATTGCACATTGCCTGAAGGCTTGTGGACTTACCATCTCGATGTGTTCTCATCTCAGACTGCCATTCTTGGTAACGAGACTGGAAACTGAGCACAATGCCAATAGCATCTGCTATTGCAGCACGTCTCAAATACGAGGGAAACTTCTTGAATGATGGATAGAGGTCAACTACTTTTTGATAGTAAGTATGCTTTGGTTTCGGGTTATCTGTTATTTTGTGAATCATTCTCTCAACAACATTAACCCCTTCTTTGGCTGTCAATGATTCCAGAGAAACCCACTGAGCATTCACAAGTAGAACCAAGGGTCTTAGGTATTTGTTATATTCGTCAATCGTCAATATCATTTGACGTTTTTGAGTCTTGCTTGCTGCCAATTCCCACACATCAGTTCTGATAACTTCCTGCTTTTTGAATTTTGCCCTTTTTTTGGTTCTCTTCTTGCTCATTGGTTCGACCTACCATTGACTAACTAATCTTAACATACACTGATGTGACGCTCATTCCGAAACAAATAACGTTGATCCGCTTTTTATATTGGTTTCGCCTACTATCCTAAAATGTAGATAGTTTTTAGTATTTTTAGGTGGGGACTGCGCTCAATATTTTTGTTCAAAATATAGTACTTCCGGCTGGTGACAACTGCAAAAGTCAAATCGCAAAAGAAAGTCAGTTATCTGTAAAGATAAAGTGAAGTCGCCAATCTCCTTCCTACTTCGTACTTTGGTGGTGGTCATTTTCTCAATCATTCCTCTGTCTTGCTTACACCAATAGTCTGTTGACTTGTTTTTGACTGCTCAACTAGACCATTGTTGCTTGTTTGGTTAAGACTGTACTGATTCCTCAGCAAAAATTGTTGCTCTTCATTTTTAGAACTTGTAGGTGCAGGTAACCAATAGGCAAGTACACCTGTTAAGCCGCCCCAGTAAAGCGCTTGGTTATTCGGAGCTTTATCAGCGACAAGCTTAAAAGTACACAACCCAAGTACGATAGTACTGAAGAAAACCTGTACGCCAAATATCCATGTTTGATGATTTTTCATAATATTAAGACCTTGAAAAAACTTTAATTTAGTTTCTTTGCCTGCTTTGATATCATTCCAATCGCAGGATGTTGTCTAAGTGACTCTGTAGTATGATTCAGCTTAAGTACTAGCATTTTCGCAAAATTCTGATATGATTTTTGGTAAATTCTTCAAAGAGTGACCTGTTTGTCATTGAAGCAGTCTACAGCAAACAACGAATGATCAATTAAGAATTACGCTCAGACTGGGGTTTGGAGATGCGATAGAGTAGCCAAATCGACGCGACAAGTCCAGCAAAATGAGCTGTAACCGTATTAGTGTTTGCCTGCACGACAAAAATATCCAAAGATTGGATAATCCGGCTAGGGTCAACTTGGGTGTAAACTCCTCCACCACCAACTTGCGGTAAGGTCAATGACTTTGTGAGTAGAGTTCCAACAATTGCTTGCGCCCCAAAGAGGGTTAACAATATTCCCACCAAATGCACCATAACCGCGAAGCGTACAACTTGAACAGTTTCAACTTTGCGTGGGCGGTTGTTAAGATTTGAGGATTCTAGTCGTAACCCAAGTCTGGTGTAGCGGAAAGCTAAATAAATGCCTACTGCTAAGCCAATGAGTCCAGCAACTGCAAAGAAAGCGCCAAACCCAGTTCCAGGATTATTACTACTAGTATTGCCGGCTCTCTGACTAAAGACTGCGAACAGCAAAATGACCCCAGAAACAACACCCAGCACTAGCTGAATCCAGAAGCTAATCCATCCAGTAAGGCGAAATGTTTGGGCAATTGCCCGGAGTGTAGAGGAATCTGACATACTGATCACCATTGGTGCTAGGGGTTTGATAAATTTACTATCATACTTAGCAAACGCGATAGGAGTATTTCTAGTAAAAAAATTCCGTACTCAACACTTTTTTTGTGTGTCCACTATTCACGAAGCTTGAAATAAAACATGGAATTTTGCCTAATCTTTAAGTAAAAACTCTAGGAAAATTACTGTCTAGCAAAGTTTTGATTAAGTTTTACATAAATACCGCATTTTCCCTTTAAAATTGCTTAGACGGTATTTTATGCTTAAGCAGTCCTCACGCCCTTGGCATTACTTGACACTAAAGACTACAGCATAGCCGTTGTCAAATCGCTCCTCAATACAATCTCAGAAGCTTGGCTAGGGGTGCAAAAAATTGCACCTCTACAATTGGTGCATCGGTTCCATGATGAGTAAGCGTGGAATTTGTCTCATAAATTATTTTTTTTGCCATTTTGCCATTTGATGATCCATTGATTAGCCGCGCTATGTATTTATCTCAAAAAGTAGTATCTTATACTCTTTGCAGGGATTGTAAGCTCAACCCTTAGGCATTTTTTAGCCATTCATTAACCATGAAACTTGAGGATATATATCATTTCTTTGAAAATCCTCCGCCAACTTACCTTTGTCAGGAGCTCGCTGTTTGTTATATTTTGTATATTTTACTACAAAGCGAATCCTATGGAACGGAGTTGATCCAACGACTGGAAACTGAATATCCAACCTATCGGCTTTCGGATACCGTGCTTTACAGTGCGATTAAATTTCTTGAAGATCAGAAGGCAATCACTGGGTACTGGAAGAAACTGGAAGGACGCGGACGTCCCAGGCGGATGTACCAAGTCTCTCCAGAATGGCAATTTCAAGCACAGGATTTAGCTCGTTTGTGGCAACAGTACATAAGCGGGAAAATAAGTTAGCGAATCATTGATAATGAATAAATCACCTCCTGTAAAACACTCATAATTTAGTTTATGGATACTGCTACTGTACCATCCACGTTGCTGCTCACTTTTCTATTCTCGGTCGGGCTATTTTTCTTTATTCGTGCCTCTACCAAAGACCGTACAGAAACCACGCAACTGGTTTGCGAGCAAGACGAAGCTACTTTAATGCCTCAATTGAGGGAGTATTTTCAAACACGGTCTTACCGAGTAGCAGCGGTAGACCCGAAACAAAATCAAGTGACCTTTGAGGGCGTTGTTAGACCTAGCTGGTTTTTAGCTGTGTTTTTAACACTCTTAGCGGCTGCTGGTCTTCTGTGTTTATCACTGGTTTTGTCGCTACTTTTTCCCAATCTGAGTACCATTTTTCTTGGGATGGTGCTGTTCTCGCCTTTGAGTGGTATTTTTTATTGGAAAAAAGCTGGAAAACTTGAGAAGGTGTCGCTGAAGGTGGAAGCAACACAAAGCGATCAACACTCTCCAACTAAAATAACAGTAACTGCCCATCGAGATGAACTCATTGAGTTACGAAGGGCATTGGGATTAAGAACTTGTGAATAGCTCGTACCGTACTTTCTTTTAGCCAGTAAAGACCTCGTAGCTTTCAAGCTTTCACGTTTTTTACAACTATATATCTTTTTACAACTATATATCTTTCAGTCTAAGTCCAGACTTATAAACCACTTTTTCACTTTTAAGAATTTAACTTTTCAGAAATGGAATAATAAAGAGAGGTAAAACGACCCCTGCTTTATTGCTCTTCTCCACGAGCTATGGGAAAAAAGCTATATCGTTTGCAGGAGCGTGCTAAAGCTTTGCTCAGAACGGGATCGCTCTATCCTCATTCCCATATACGTTCTCACACCTATCATTAACTCATACAAACACAAGGTTTGACTGGAGTTGATAGTTTTAAAGGCAAAATTGCTAGCTTAACACAGGCAAGTAAACTGCATGCTTAAAAAAAAATGAAACTTTGAAAAGAACTAGCAATTTTGCCTGTTAATGGTTGTCATGAGTCAAACTCAAACTCTATGATCACCATTGTTAGTTCAGCGACTAGCAACAGCTACCGGCTCCTGACCTGGAGGGGTTTCAAGTACCCTCAAGCTAGGAAATAAGAAGTGATTCTCTTCAACATATTGAGCACCAAACAGCCCCTTTTCCGCCCAGAAATAACGGTCTGTTGTGTGTTCATTTCGCTTTACAAGTAGCAAAGCGGGTGGCAAGATCCCTTCAGCTTGAATAAATTTTCTAGCTGCTGTCACAGGCTTATCTTCGCCGCTTTCAATACTAAATTGAGGCACATGCTCTAAAATTCGCCGTCCTTCCTGGCGACGACGACTTTTCCTCTTCCGTCTCCTTGCCAACCTTCTTTCCTCCTCTTACAAGCTATAGATTATTGTAGTGATAGCTACAAAATCCGTCGTAATTATAAAAGTTCTAGTTCAAAAATTCAATAGTTATTAACCTTTTGATACAAGAAAGATAATTTATTCTCACGTAGAAAAATTATATGTAGTAAGCAATATAATTCCTTGGAACGAACCATTAGTTGCAAGATTCAGTTAAGCTTTGTTAAATGGAAAAAGTCAACTTCTGTTCCTTTTCGTCCGTAGAGTCTGTCATCTTAAGCAAGGGCTGAGAAATGTTAATGTCTGCCAGTTCTGAGTTTGTTGCTCTATGCCGAGAGCAATTGGCGCTGTTAGTCCAAGGGCTGGAAGCATCTTTGAGCGTTGTCTATTTAACACAAGAATTGATAGAGGCTTCGACAAGTGAAGCGAAGCTCATTCCTGTGGTGGTTTACCCAGAAACAATAACGGAACAGCAGAAAGCTAGTGCTTTGGTATTGCCCACATCAATACCAGTCTCAAACCCTAATTGGGATTCATATAGTTCAGACTCCACCACCTTGGATAAAACACTGCATTCTCGTACCGGTGGTGTGTTCAACCCAAAAGACAACCGCTATAACCGGAGGTTATTGAAAGCAGCAGAGGACTTTCCCGCCCCATCACGAGAAACAGTGACACCAGATGCAGCACCACCGCATTCAACAGAGGAAGAAGAATATTTATTAAGAGGTGACCAAATTGTTTTACCTCTTCTTCATGAAGATGCGATGATGGGGTTGCTCGTCACAGTTAGAGAAGATCGAGCATGGAATGAACAAGAAAGGAGTGAAATAGAACGGATTGCCCAAACGCTATCGCTTGCCTGTGTTTTGGATCAGCGTCGAGCATGGTTACATCAGCAATTGCAGCAACAACAAATTCTCCAAGAAAAGCAGCAGGATTTACTAGATAATTTATTGCACCAGTTTCGTAACCCACTAACAGCATTGCGTACTTTTGGCAAACTATTGCTGAAACGACTGCGACCAAGCGATGCTAACAGGGAAGTAGCGACTAGTATTGTACGGGAAAGCGATCGCCTGAAAGAATTGTTGCAACAGTTTGATGAAGTTATTGACTTAACAGCAGAAGATTTAGGACCATTGGCGCTACCCCAAAAAGAAGTCCTTGTAGAAGCAAACGTACAGAAAGACTTCACAGCGCCACTCTTGTTACCTGGTGCAGGAGAGAAAGAAGTTAATTGTTCTGTACTAGATACATTAGAACCATTGTTAGTATCAGCCAGAGCCATAGCTCAAGAAAGAAATTTGCAACTCATATTTGAAATTCCTCCTAATTTACCTCTAGTACGTGCTAACACCAAAGCATTACGAGAGGTACTGAGCAATATTATTGACAATGCTTTGAAATACACTCCCACTGGCGGTAAGATTCTTATTCAGACGGGACAAGAAAAACCTCATTTTCAGGGAATTGCCATCAGTGATACTGGTCCTGGTATTCCACCACAAGATTTAGAGCATCTTGGAGAGCGACATTACCGAGGTGTTCAAGCTCAGACAGAAATTCCTGGTACGGGGTTGGGATTATCAATTGCCAAACAGCTCATAGAGCAAATGCAGGGCGAAATAGAAGTTTTTAGCCCTGCTTTGACCTCGCTTACGTCATCACCTGATGCACCAGGAACGACTTTTATTATTTGGTTACCTGTTGCTATTGCGTCCTAAATGATTTGTGAAAAAACAAGAAAAACAAGATTCCCGACTTCAGTCGGGAATCTGAGCATACGCAATTTATGCGCAAAGCGCAAGCACTTTCACACAAATCAAATAGGATTACTATAGCTCTCTTTTATCACTCTCGCCAGATTAAAATCTAAAACCCTTTCCTTGTCAGGGTTTCTATCAATATGTAATCGGTAAATCCTTGATTAAATCTGGCTTTCGGCATTTAGCTCTGATTATTATCTTCCCAAGGTGACAAAAGAAAGATAGCTATTACAGATTTTCCCGATATCACCAAAAGGGGTGTAGGGGGAACCCCTTCAGGAAATGCACTCCCTCACTCCTCTTCTTGGTCAGTTGCAGTTAAAAATAGGGTTTTGCAACGGTTAAGGGAGATCCAAAAAATAAAATGTCCCGCCGTGTATTAAGTTAACGGGTTGGTGTAGAGGATCTGGGTTTGACGGCGGGACATTTTATTACGCTTAAGTGCCTAAGCAGTGACATGACTTCTTAGCTAGACTAGAACAACAAGGTAACAAGGGTAACAATCAAAGGAATACTATGATGAGCGATCGCGATTACACATTAATTCTTGATAAGAGCGGTAGCATGTCTACTCCTGACCAAGCAGGTGGGAGAAGTCGATGGGAAATAGCCCAAGAATCTACACTCGCTTTAGCAAGAAAGTGTGAGCAATTTGACCCTGATGGTATCACCGTTTATGTATTTTCTGGTAGATTTAAACGCTACGATAATGTAACCTCAGCCAAAGTTGCACAGGTATTTCTGGAAAATGACCCAGCTGGCACGACGAATTTAGCAGGTGTACTGCAAGACGCAACCAATCATTACTTTCAGCGTAAAGCTGCTGGTCAAACAAAGCCTAATGGCGAAACAATTCTAGTGATAACCGATGGTGAGCCAGATGACCGCAAAGCCGTATTTGAAGTCATCATTAGTGCATCTCGCCAGATGGAACGTGATGAAGAATTAGGAATTTCTATAATTCAAGTAGGCTCAGATCCACAGTCAACCAAGTTTCTCAAAGCTTTGGATGACCAAATGCAAAGTGTCGGTGCTAAATTTGACATCTGCGACACAATCACCTTAGATGATATGGAAGATATGAGCCTTGCTGATGTATTGATGAACGCGGTGACTGATTGACGAGTCATTAGCCATGAGTATGAAACAAATGACTAATAGCAAATATGGAGAATTGAAAAATGCTAGAGAATCGTGATTACACTTTAATTATTGACAAAAGCGGCAGCATGGCAACTTCAGACCAAAAGGGTGGTAGAAACAGATGGTTTGCTGCACAGGAATCTACCTTTGCCTTAGCGAGTAAATGTGAGCAATTAGATCCTGATGGTATTACTGTTTATGTATTTTCTGGAAGATTTAAGCGCTACGAAAATGTCACATCAAGCAAGGTAATGCAAATTTTCCAAGAGAATGACCCCTCTGGTACAACTGACTTAGCAGGTGTGTTGAAACACGCAACTGATAACTACTTTCAACGTAAGGCTGCAGGTGAAACTAAGCCAAATGGTGAAACTATTTTAGTTGTAACTGATGGTGAACCAGATGATCGTAAAGCGGTTATGAAGGTGATTATTGAAGCTTCTCGCCATATGGATCGCGATGAAGAACTTGCTATTTCTTTTATTCAAGTAGGTACAGATTCCCAGGCGACTCGCTTTCTCAAAGTATTAGATGATGAACTACAAGGAGCAGGTGCAAAATTCGATATCTGCGACACCGTCACCATAGATGATATGGAAGACATGAGTTTATCAGAAGTACTGCTCAATGCTATCAATGATTAAGCATCTTCCTAACTTTTAACTAAATTGAGGAGGCGAACTGAATGTGCCGTAATAAAAAGGATTTCCTATCATGGATTCTCTGGACAAACTTTTAGCTGAACTGAAAGCTGAATATGAGGAACAAAAACCTCAACAGCACCAGCTAAAGCCAAATTTAATAAAACCAGCAAGCAAACTGCAATCAAAATCGGAATCATTAATAGATATCGTTTTAGCAGAAGTCAAGGCTGATTTTGAGCAAAAAGATTTGACTGAAAAATTGCAAAGACAGCAAGAACTAGAACAAGAGCGAATTAGACAAGAACAACTTAAAGCTAAAAAATTAGAAGAGTTGAAAAATCAAGCCAAAGATTGGCTAGACAAATTAGATCCATTTTCCTCAGAAGGATTTTGGTTTGAAAGGTTTGCTGAAGGATATCCGTCAAAATTGGAGGCGGCGATTGAATATTTACAAATGTCGTGAATAAAGATTAAGTTTTTTATCCTTTACAATTCTTAAGAACTAATCATAGAAAAAAGAGCAGTTATCAAATATTTCGCTTTTTACTACTTATTTCAGATAAATGCTTGATACCCCACTCGTGCATGGCATAAAGAATTGGTTGAAGACTTTCTCCTAAAGGTGTTAATGAATATTCAACTTTTGGAGGAATTTGTGGGTAAACTTTGCGATGAATAATTCCGTCTTCCTCCATCTCTCTGAGTTGCTGAGTCAGCATTTTTTGAGTAATTCCATCTAAAGCTCGCTGTAATTGGCCAAAACGTTTCACACCATCCATCAATTCTCTGATAATCAAAACCTTCCAGCGTCCACCAATCACTCTTAGCGTGGTTTCCACCTCACAAGTCAGTCGGCTATGAATCTCCGCTTCAGCTTTCATAGTTTCTTTTAGGTAAGTACCTTAGTACCTTATTTTGAAATGCCTACTTCTCATATTAACTTAAAAGTTAATCTTAAGAATGCCTCATCCTTACAAAAAATATTTACAGCACATAGCAAGTAAATGAAGTACAATACTGAGGCTTAAAAGGTAGACAGAAAGCCCTTTTTACTTCTCCCAAAGGGAGACGCTACGCGATCTGACTCCTGACTCCTGACTCCTGAATTCTGCTGTAATTTTATCTATTTACTTTCAGTTTAGCATTTTTGTTGACTTTTAATTTGATAAAAACCTTCAGTTATTTCTAGTGTTTGTTGGAATAAAGTTTGTCGATTAATTGGTATACGAGAAATTGCATAGTAGTTTTTCAAACAGCCATAATTTAGTACTTCGTTATTATATAAATAGCCTGATAAATAATATTTTGATGCATAGTATTGTACTTTTTTATTATAAGCTCCATAAGGGTAAGCAAGATGAGATGCTACTTGTTGTTGAGGATCTAGATCTTGGGTACATCGTCTCAGTTTAATCTGGGCTTGCTGGAGTTCCTTAACTAACTCCCGACGAGTCAGTATTGTTAAGTCTTTATGATTCAATCCATGAGATTGAATATCATAAAAACCTTTTTTCAGACCTTCCCTCAATTCATGGCATCCTAAGTGAGTTGAAGAGGTACTTCCTTGTCGTTCCATAATACCTGGATTGATAAATAAGACAACTTTTATTTTCTTACCGTATTTTTTTTCAAGCTTAGACAAAATGGGTAGCAAATTTGTATGTACTGTTTTATATCCATCATCAAATGAAATCATAATGGGCTTTTGATTTGAATACTCATTAGGAAGTTTTTTAGATTTTTTTAAGAAGAAATTATATAAGTCTTGAGTTGTTAAAAACCAATAATTATTCCGAATTAAATATTCTAAAATTTTCTCGATGTCTTGTTGTGGGTAGTTCATCTCTCCGAATTGAGAAGTAGGAGTCTTAGAAGCAATAATGCCATGAAAACCCAAAATAGGAATGACAGGTTCAGTGACGATTAGATTTAAAGTAGAAAAAAGAATGATAAATGCCAAAACTAAACGGAATGGAAAATTTTTATTTGTTTGAGAATTCACTTTGATTAATTTTGTTCAATTGATTTGATTGCGGACAAAACCAGCTTTCTGGAGTATAGCTGATTATAAATCACAGAAAAGGCGTCTTTCATCCGATTCCTGCTAGGGATCGGATGAAAGACGCCCCGACGCCGTTAACTGTTAACTGTTAATGAAAATCAATTGAGGGTTGGAGAAGTAGCACGATTGCCCCCACAACCACGAATGATAATGTTATATAAGGGCTATCATCTGGGACTGCCGCCTTACCCAGCATTGCCTTTATAATTGGTGCTCCCAGCTTCTGAGCCACTTGTTCTAATTCATCAGTTGCAGCCAGTGCCCCTCGCCCTGCCAGAATTGCTACTTTTTTACCTGTGTTCAGTAGCTCAGCTGCACGCTCCAAATCCTCTTCATTAGGTAACTGGGCGCTTTTCGCAAAGACATGTGAGGTGTGATGGCGGACGTTATGCATGGATAGCTTTTTTCGCTCAGCACTTTGCGATTGAAAATCTATCGGAAAGTTAATATGCGCCACACCTCGGTAACTCAACGCAGCACGACATGCCAAATCTGCTATGCTTTCCACATGAACAGGACCCATGACGCGGGTATCGCCAACTGTTTAGTCTTAACTCCTAAGAAACACAGGGAACTCTTAAGAAGGGAACTCTTAACAGGGAAGAAGGGAAAGAGGTGTTTCTTTCATTCGTTGCGGGCGTGTAATCGCGCCCCTTGGGCGCTTATATCTTGCAGCGAAAAAATTGAACGTCAAATCCAAGACTAAATATGAACTCAGGAGCATAAACAACAAGGCAGCTCGAGTGGTTCCACCACTCGGACTGCCTCAAAAATGACATATACTAAACGCTAAAGCTTAATAATGATTGCCCGCTTTGCGATGATGAACGGCTGTCATCGCATCAGGTTTAAGTAACTTCCCATTATCTACAGTCGCATAAATAACCCAATGCTCTCCACATTCCATGCGTTTGTTGACAGAACATTCAAGATATGCTGAAGAATCAGTGAGGACAGTGCAGCCGTTATCCCCAACTTTTGTGGGAAAACCCGCAAATCTGTCTTCTCCTGGTGCAAAAGATTTACGGAAGTGTTTCATGTATTCTTGTTGATTACCTTCCGGCAGGATATTCAGAACAAACTTACCTCCTTGATACATTAGGGTTTCAATCGCCCGGTCTTTAGCAATAGCAACGGTAATACCTGGTGGGTTAAAAGTCGCTTGAGAAACCCAAGCACCTAACATTCCAGTAGAAACTTCTCCAAGCTTTGCTGTCACGACACAAACTGATCCCACAATCCGACCAACAGCTTGTTCAGCAGGAGTTGCTGCGGTTTGAGTCAGACGCAGTTTTTTCGCTTTTTTCAGGGTTTGGGCAAAGTCTGTACCTGTTTCTTCACACTCTTTGAGAAGGACATCTGAGGGTTTAAACTTCACTTTCATAGTCTCAAACCCAAACCGATATCCTGCATCACGGAGTTTACCTTCAATTAAGTCAAAAGCCTCGCCACTCCATCCATAGGAACCAAATATTCCAGCGAGCTTGCTGTTGTTACCACTTGCTAGCACAATACCCAAAGCAGTGTGAATGGGAGTCGGTGCATTACCACCAATGGTAGGAGAACCGATGATAAAGCCATCAGCTTTTTCTACAGCTGCACGAATTTCTTCAGGTTGAGCAAACTCACAGTTGATAGATTCTACAGCCACTCCTCCCTTTGTCAAACCAAGAGCGATCGCCTGCGCCAAGGTTGCTGTATTTCCATAAGCTGAGGCGTAAAGTAGAGCAACAGTAATCTCGCGACCGGTTTGAGAACGACTCCATTGTTCATAGCCATGAATCAATTCCATCAAGCCGTAGCGTACCAAAGGACCGTGAAGGGTTCCAAACATTCTGACTTGTAGTTCTGATATCTTCTCCAGAGCTGCTTGTACGTGAGTTGCATGAGGAGCCATCAAGCAATCAAAGTAGTAGCGCTGGTCTTCTTTTAAAACGTCCCAATCTTCATCAAAGACCTCTTCGCCACAGATATGAGCACCGAATAGTTTATTAGTGTACAGTATCTGGGTTTGTTGGTCATAAGTACAAAGACCTCCAGGCCAACGAGGACTAGGGATGGGGAGACAGCGCAAAACATGACCCTTACCTAAATCTAGGGTTTCTTTCCCCCGCATCACCATGATATTCAATTTGTGGTTAGGGAAAGTCGCACGCAAATTAGCAGCACTAGGAAGAGAACAAACAAAGGTGAGTTGTGGCGCTTGTTCTAACAGAGCTTTGAGAGTTGCCACTCGGTTGGGATTAAAGTGACCTAGAATGACGTAATCCAATCGTTTCAGGTCAAGAGATTGCTGTAATGCGTCTAGAAAAATTTGCGTGAAAGTTTCTGGAGGTGGGTCAATAATTGCAATTTTATCACCTTCAATAAAATAGCAATTGGAGGTAGTACCCTTTGCCAGCGCGTATTCAATTTCAAATCGTAGACGTGTCCAACTGCGTGACCTGAGTACTGTAGTGTTTGTAGCGATCGGTAGAACTTGTACGTCGCGGGGATTGGGATTACTCATAGTTGTCGAGTGAGGGGGATGAGAGGGATAAGGAGGATAAGGGGGATAAGGGGGACAAGGAGGACAAGTAGGACAAGTAGGACAAGGGGAAGAAAGAGAAGAGTTAATGGACAATTATTTCTTTCCCCCTCATTTCCCTCATCTCCCTCATCTCCCCTATCTCCCCTATCTCCCTCATCTTCCCCATTAGTAATAGGTGCCTACCTTACGATGGCGAACTGCTGTGAGTCCATCTGGTTTGGAGACTCGACCGTCACCAACAGTGCAATATAAAATCCAGTGGTCGCTACATTCAATGCTGCTCACAATTTCGCATTCCATGTAGGCGAGAGCGTCTGTGAGAATAGGACAATCGTTTTTGGCCGTTTGAGTTTTGATCCCAGCAAATCTATCAGTACCAGGAAGCAAACGCTTGAGGAAGTGTTTCTTTAATTCTTGATAATTTCCTTCTTCCAAAACGTTAAGGACGAACTTATCACCTACTTGCATCAAGGAATCTATCGCACGGTCTTTAGCAACAGCAACTGTAAACCCTAGAGGTTGGAAGCTGGCTTGAGCGACCCAGGAAGCGAGCATTGCACCTTGGACATCACTCTTTTTGGTCGTGATAATGTAGAGTCCGTTGCTAATCCGACCCAATGCTTTTTCCAAGTTTCCATCAATGGACTTGATTTGCTTGATGTTGCGTTCGCGGACGAGCAATTGTCCCAAGTCCGTACCTGCTTCTTCACACAGTTGATATGTGGTTGTTGTAGGAGTTTCTTTAATACGGATTGCTGGGAAGGCTTCCTTGATACCTGAGTCGAGAAATTTTCTGCGAAGAGGATCAATGAGTTCATCGTCCCCACCGTAGCACTCAAATAGTCCAACGACTTGCTTGTTGACGACGGCGAGCAACGAACTGATAGCAGCGTGAGCTGCAACGTTAGCACTTGGAGGCATACCAATAATGATGCCAGCTGAGCGACCTGCGAGTTCTTGGATTTCTTGGATCTCAGCAGTGGTTAGATCCATTATTTCAATGCTAAGCCCAGTTTTGTGAATACCTTGAGAAATTGCGTGGGCAAGATGCTCACTGTGTCCGTAGTCGGAGACATAATATAAGGCGACTATTGTTTCTGCCTTGGCTTGTTTTTGACTCCAACCCTGGTAACATTCCCTGAGAATATCAAGATGGTGGTAAAGTAGGGGTCCATGTCCGTTGGCGATAATTCTAATTTTCCCAAGGTCGCCCATTTTCTTCATGGCATTCTGTAGAGAACGAGCATTAGGACCCATCAAGCAGTCGTAGTAGAATTTGAAGTCAGGTTCAATCGCCTCTAGGTTGACATCAAAGGTATCATCGCTGCAATAGTGCATGCCAAAGGCATCGCAGGTGTAGAGGGTTTGGGTTTTGTGGTCGAAGCTGAATATGGTGTCGGGCCAGTGTAAGTTAGGCGCACTCACGAATTCTATTTCGTGTCCCTGACCTAAATCTACGCGATCGCCACTCTTAACAATCCGCTTAGAAAAAGGATCGTGTACCAGATTTTCCAAAAACTGCAGTGCAACTTTTGACGCTAAGACGGTAGCTCTAGGAGCTAACTGGAGAACGTCTTCAACTAAGCCACTGTGATCTGGCTCTGTGTGGCTGACGATAATGTAATCAATCGCCTTTGGGTTTATCAGGCTTTTAAGCGTATTTAAATACAAGTCGCGAAACTTGGTGTGAGAGGTGTCAACAAGAACGACTCTGTCACCCTTGATGAGATATGAATTGTATGTCGTACCGTTTTGCAATCCGAATTCTATATCGAAGCGATCGCGATCCCAATCAAGACAGCGAATCGCTGTTGTGTTAGGAGCTATTTCTATAGTTTGTACAGTTAGCCGTTTTTGGACGTTCTCTGCGAGCGCTACCATTCGTCGCCTCCGGGCACAAATTATCAATTTTCTTTTCTGCCTTTATTTTGCTCATAAATATTTTTGTAAAGTTGTCAAAAATTTTATTTTCTCTCAAAGTCAAGATGTAGTTAAAATTGCTATTTATTAGCGTATTTTTTTACTAAAAAATTGTTATTGAGGCTCTTTTATAGCAGACTGTATTATATCAAATAGTTCATTGATTTAATGAAAGATTTTGCTTAAAAATTGTTATCTAAATAATCTTTATGTCAACTAGTTTGTAGCAAAAGAAATAAATTTTGCAACCGTTGTATTTAAATAGTCTAATTTAGCATTGAAAACCGCGATAATTCTCTGCATCTGGAATAGCTCAATTTACACCGTCAAAGCTTGCTTGCGTAAACTTTGAATAGTAGAAATAGTGTGTTCTGCGACTTTATCAATCTCCTCAACTGTGTTGAAGCGTCCTATACCAAATCGTATCGACGCATAAGCCTGTTGTTCTGAGTGCCCTAGTGCCATGAGAACATGGGAAGGTGCAGTTGTTGCTGAGGAACAAGCAGATCCAGAAGACACCGCCATGACTGGTTGCAATCCTAACAACAATGCAGATCCATCTACCCTCTCAACACTGATATTTAAATTTCCCGGGAGTCGCTGCGTAGGATGTCCGTTAAGATGAATTCCTTCTAATTGAGAAAGTTTTTCCCATAATCTTTGTCTTAATTGTGTGAGGCGTTGGTTTTCTGTTGTTTGTTCTTCTAAAGCAATCTCAACCGCCTTACCAAATCCTACGATTTGTGGTGTATACAAAGTGCCAGAACGCATACCTCGTTCGTGTCCACCGCCATGCTGCTGAGGAGCAAGTTGTACTCTGGGATTGCGGCGACGGACATAGAGTGCACCAATCCCCTTTGGACCGTATACTTTATGTGCGGTTAGCGACATCATGTCAATTTTCATTGCTTGCACATCAAGAGGGATTTTACCAATAGCTTGCGCCGCATCGGTATGGAAAAGGACATTGCGATCGCCCGCAAGGGCTAGGCTCCCAAGGGGAGCATCGCGACACATTGCACCAATTTCTGCTAATGGCTGCAAAACCCCAATTTCGTTATTTGCAGCCATCACCGAAACGAGAATTGTGTCAGAACGGAAAGCTTTTTCTAACTCAGACAAATCAATCAGTCCATCTTTTTGGACTGGAAGGATTGTGATTTCAAAACCAAGGGTTTTAAGATACTTGCAAGGGTCAAGAACAGCACTGTGTTCTGTCACAACAGTAATAATATGCTGTCCTTTTTGAAAATAAGCTTCTCCAACACCTTTGATAGCTAAATTGTTCGCTTCTGTCGCACCACTGGTGAAGACAATTTCTTCTGGTATGGCGTTGATTGCTGCTGCTAGGATTTCCCGCGTTTGTTTTACAGCAGCTTCTGCTTCCCAGCCATATAGATGATTGATGCTGGAGGGGTTACCAAAGTGTTCGGTGAAGAAGGGTAACATTGCTGCTAGTACCCGTTCATCAACGGGTGTGGTAGCGTGAGAGTCAAGGTAGATAGGACGATGAGACATAATTATTGAGTCAAAATTTGACTTAGCTTTTTTAAGATACTGAGAACTTTATATAATTCATTTTCGCGCTTTAACAGTGTAAATTCATCAGACAAAGCATATTTTGGTATATTTTGCTTAGTCAGTTTAAGGAAAATAAAATTACTACCATTCAATACTAATCCAAAGGAGGAACGTTCAGGATTAGGATTACCCAGCATATAAGCGAGTGCTTGAGGAATAGCTTCTAAAAGAGAAAAACTAGCTCTTTTAGATTCAATTATCAATAACCATAATTGTTGTTGGATAACTAACACATCAATACGTCCACTTACAATTTCTCCCTCGTCCTCCAAGGAAATTTTTATCGATTCTTCACTTTTAAGAAAAAAAGGTTCATCATAAAATCCAGCCAGACTGAGCAAGGGAGATAACACCACTAATTTCACCGCTTCTTCCAATAAAGGAGGACGTTTGACTAAACGAAGAAAATGAGATTTGACTTTGTCTAAAGACTGCTTTTCTAAATCCGTAATCTCTGGTAAAGAATCAAACCATTCTGTAAAAAAATCTTCATTTTCAGCCTGTTGCAGCCCAAATCTTTCTTCTAAATAAGCAAGGGTGACGTTTTGAGCTTGGATGACTTGAACCATTGTTTTTTTAAACTCGCTATTATCTTATGTTAAACTCTGATGTCATGTCTCATTGGGACCATCCCAATTTGGTGAAAGTCGTGTGAGCATCTTGCTGGCATACAATAACAAGCGAGCAAGATGCTCGCACTACATTTGGCATAAAGAGCGAACATTTGGGATGCTCCCTATCCCATTTTGACAAAATTGTACGTTTAGTCATTGACGAGTAATATCAAGTTCGGATAAATACTTATAATAAAACTGGAATCATTGCAGTGCATCTATCTACGTCTTATGCCCAAACAGATTGCGATTGCGCGGAGCGCAGACGCCCTTGGCGTATCGCAAACCACCTAAGTACGGAAGAACTGTTGATTCGTTATCGTCAGGCAACAGAAGCAATAAAACGCAGCCATTACCAAATAATTTGGTTATTAGCGACGGGAAAAAAACCTCAAGAGGTGGCGCAAGTAACAGGATATACGAGAATCTGGATTTATCAGTTAGTAAAACGCTATAACCAATTTGGGACAATGCGTCGGTTGGCACTTTCGGTGTCGATTAATGCGTCGTCTAACACGTAGAGAATGAGCCAGCCTTATTAAAACGAGTACCCGACTACGCCGACAGTGAAACAGAACAAAGGCTGGCTCATTCTCAGGGGACAATGCGTCACCCGGAAAAGTTTCACTTTTTTCTCAGCAGGGTTGGGCAAACCCTCGACAAAAATGGACAACCCTTGTATTTTGGCGGCCTCCAGCCAACTCGTTTTACCCAAGAACTTGGGTTGGGCCGCCAAAATACACCCAGATCTTGAGTTTTACGAGTAGACATTGTGTAGGGTTGTCCATTTTTGTCTATGGAAAATGAAGCGGAATCCTTTAATTTTTATGATTTTACCACATTCAGTAGACCGAAAAGATTTCTAGAAGGCTTACCATTGGGGCATTCTGGCGGATTGTATACAATCCGCCAGAATGCCCGTATCATCTGCGTTTTGAGCAATAGGGTTGTAGATGAGTTCTCCTGCTAAGGTAAGCGATCGCTCGACCCTGTGCCCAAAACATCGCCCCAAACCCTCATTCTTGCGTTGACTGACAAAAGTTTTCGGTCTACTGACATTCTAAATCTTCCTTACTCCATTCTAAAGATTCAATATTTTTATATTTTTCTTTACCAAAACTATCATCCACTAAACGATTAGTCTTTAAAGGACAATAATAAACTTTCTCTAGACTATCGATATAAAGCATTAAATTATTGACCGCATACCAAGTATCCATTAAAACTGTATCGAAAGGTAGAATCTTTAACACATTCTCGCTAATTAAATACTTATGTACTACTGGCTAGTGATCGCACTGTGCCAGTTGCGTAAGTCCTGATTGTTTCAAACGCTGCATCTTCTCCGATTTCATCAGCAAGCTTTTTGTAGGCTGCAAATCGATTTCTAAACATATTTAAGGCTTTCGATGAATCCATTTTCATCACATCAGCCATTTGAATGTCACCAATACCTATGATATTGTCCATGTTGAATTCTCTATCTTACAGTTAACATTATTGACCAAGGCGACTGGTTGCGATATCAGTACTTCTTGCACTCGAATCGCTAGACAAATTTTGAATGTCCTCTAGGTTAAAGAGTATTTGCAGAGATTGCATGATTCTTTGCCTAACTTCAATATCACGTTGCGATCGCAGTTGTACCATAGGGTCATGCAGAATTTTGTTGACGATCCCTCGAGATAGAGCTTCGATAACTTCTTGATGTTTTTTAGCAAACTCAGACCCTAGACGGGACAGAGCTTTTTTTAACTCTTGCTCACGAATTGTTTCCACTTTTTCCCGTAAACAGCTAATAGTGGAAATAGTTTCTATAGAGCGCCACCAAATATTAAATGATTCTATCTCTGCTTTTAGAATAACTTCTGCCTCCATTGCCGTTTGCCGACGGCTTTCCTGATTCTCAAGAACAACCATCTTCAAATCATCAACATTAAATACTTGAACATGAGCCAGATCATTGACATCTGCATCCACGTTACGTGGAACTGAAATATCAAACAGCATCATAGGCTTATTCGAACCATTCATACTTTGCACAGCCATACGTTTCGATTGCCGTCCAACCATCCGCTCCACAAATCACAGCACATACGGCAATGGTCATGATATCGATTAAGTTATGTCGCTTCGTGCGATCTATTCGTGGGTCTTCTATCACTGCAAAATGGTCAGCAATTGTGATTTTGGGCTTGAGTTTCACAGGCTGTAGCTTCGTCTTACTTTGAGAATGAGAATATCATGGAAGGGCGATGCCTACGGCGGGCTACGCCTACGCACTTGTGCGGATACTCCTGAAGTTGCTCGTTTCGCCATCACTCAACCGATAAAAAGCGCCATCAGGCACGAATGGTACAAGTCTTGCACAATACCTCACTTGACTAGCCCGATAGTTTTTTTGTACCACTTTGTCAATATTTTAGATTTTAGATGCGTTTGCCCTGCTCTTGTCGGGGATCGTAGTCAAACAACAGGGTTGTATTAGAGTTCATAACCGGATTTATGAATCAGTCTTCAACAGCAGTTGGATTGCTGTTCACATATAAACTACAACTTTGCTACACTGCATATATCAAAACTCTGTTCAAATTCAACAATTTGAACAGAGTTTGATCTTCAAAAACTAATTTCACAACAGGTAGTAATGCATAAAATAAAACCTTATGAAAATTCTCTTTCTAGATCAAAGTGGTAAACCAGGCGGGGCTGAACTTTGTTTAATAGATATCGCCAAACCCTATAAAGATAATTGTTTAGTGGGATTATTTGCTGATGGTCCTTTTAGAGATTTATTAGAACAGAATCACATTCCAGTTCAAGTTCTCACCAACCAATCAATACAAGTTCGTAAAGAAAGCAGCTTAGCACAAGGATTAGGCAGTCTGGGTCAACTTATACCCCTCATTGCTAAAGTTGTGCAAAAAGCTAGAAAATTTGATTTCATTTACGCTAATACACAAAAAGCATTGGTTGTTGGTGCACTAGCAAGTTTTTTCAGCCGTCGTCCTTTAGTCTATCATTTGCATGATATTCTTTCCCCAGAACACTTTAGCCAAACCAACCGTCGTATTGCCGTAACTTGCGCCAATCGTTTTGCATCATTAGTCATTGCCAATTCTCAAGCAAGTCAAGCAGCCTTCGTAGCAGCAGGAGGACGTTTAGATATAACGGAAGTGATTTACAACGGCTTTGATCCTAAAAATTATCAAAGCCACGAGTCTGATGTTAGTCAAATCAAACAACAACTGGGGCTAGATGGACAATTTGTCGTCGGACACTTTAGCCGTCTTGCACCTTGGAAAGGTCAGCACATATTAATAGAAGCACTGGTACAATGTCCTGTTGATGTCACAGCAATCTTAGTTGGTGATGCACTCTTTGGAGAACAAGACTATGTCCAACACTTACACCAACAGGTAACAGCACTGGGACTAGAAAATCGAGTCAAATTTTTAGGATTTCGTTCAGATATTCCCCTGCTCATGGCGGCTTGTGACTTAGTTGCACATACCTCGATCGCTCCAGAGCCGTTTGGGAGAGTGATTGTAGAGGGTATGCTCTGCGGAAAACCTGTGGTGGCGGCGAAAGCTGGCGGTGCGATAGAATTAGTAGAAGATGGTGTCAATGGTTTCTTAGTCGCACCAGAAAAGCCTGATCAATTAGCGCAAGTAATAACCACCTGTCTGCAAGAACCACAGAAGACAGCGACTATTGCTCATAATGCACAATCTACCGCTAGCCAGCGTTTCGGTATCACAGCGATTAATCAGCAAATTGCCGTGCAGCTGAATAAGTTATTACCCAGTTAATCATAGCACACTAAACGCGTAGCCCCTACAGAGCAGCTTCCCACATACAACTACAAACCTACTAATTCACGCGATTCAAAATCTGTGAGTTGTTGAGCTATTGTTAGTCTTGCTTGCAATTTCGCTACACTAAACTGGTTACGTAGATATTCTAAGTGGGTAACAGCATTTGCCTTTTCAGTATTTAATTGTACCAAGGTATCCATGGATGATTGATATTCTTGATTCACAAGTAGTACTTCAAAGCGCCGTGCTCTGCGTTGAGCATCATTTTTCAAATCTATATCAAAGGCGGCGGTGCGATCAGCATGACCTTCAAATCGGTTAATCTGCCGCTGAACTGCCATCAACTGAGAATCTATTTCATTTACTCTCCGGGCAGCTTGAGCGATGTCTTCGACAAGGGCTGCGCCCAACGCAGCGGGATAATGATTCAGTTGCATTGTTAACATGAATAACTTAATCTTTTAGAAATCTTTAAATACAAAATAGCGAAGATAAAGTATGGAGTAAATGGGGTATACGGGAAAGGTGAGGGAGATGGGCATTGGGCATTGTATTGTCCCCTTGTCTCCTTGTCTCCTTATGCTACTTCCCTCAGTTGTTGTTGCAGGAGCGTCTCCGCAAGGAGAGGAGCCTGGATACTCACCTCTGCAACATTCAGAGAAAGCTGTTCCGCGTGAGGTACTGTAGCTTGCTCCAACACTTTCACTTCAATACTCACACTGACTAAATAACTGCCTGTATCAACACCAACTGCTTCGGCAACTAATTTGGCAATGTCTGGACGTTTAGCAGTCAGTGGATCACGTAAAATACATCGATCCCATTCATGCTTAGCAGTCGGATTGAGACTGAGAATGTAGTGCTTCATCATAGGACAAACCGTTAAACCCATCTCCACCAAGGCTGTCACGCACCCGTTTTGTACTTTACTAGGCTTTGTGGATGCTACTCTTTTATTATAGTACAAATATACTAATAATGTGAGTTCGATGAGGCTAAGGCACTTGCCTAAAATGCTGCCTGCGGCAATGATAGCGTTCTTTGTAAGTCCTGCAGACAGGCACTCTGAGGCGCAGCGTAAGCGCCTTAGCTCCTCCAAGAGAAGGTACAGGACTGGTCTCACTAATGACTTATAACTACCCTGGAAATTGCTTTTTCAAAGCTTCCAAAGAAGCCCAACGCCTGTCAACTCGCTTATCAGATTTGCTATCAACGCTTGGCTGAATACCCAGACAATTGGTATCACACAACTGTCGCTGAGGCAATTCTAAGCACATTTGCTCGTACAGCCATTCATTGGGATAAAAATATCCTTGGGGTGATAAAGTTTCTACTAAATCATCAAAAGCCATTTCCCGTTCTAGGGGCAGGTCATCTGTTTCGTTAGCTGCTTCATCTAACCAGATGATTTCCTTAGTATTAACTGTTAAACGATGATTGTAGTTTTGCAAGCACCGATTACAGGTACAAGTAATGATTGTTTCTGCCTGACCAGACACTTCTAAATAATTACCGTGATGCTGCACGCGGACACAACCGCGAACTGGTGTCAAAGTTTCCAGACCAGGCAGAAACTCTTTGACTTGAATTTCTTCTGTTCGTTGCGGCGCTTTAGTGATCTGCGGAATATAAATTGCGTCCATAGGACTTGTGAGACATCCTCACGACAAACTCTGCGCGTACCATCAGCGATGCAGCTGTTAATACATCTTTCAGTGTAGCTTTTCTAGAAATGAGTTTTATAACTGCTTAATTCGGATTTCCGAAATTTTTTTATATGGCAGTTCTCAATTGCTTGTAATACACATTGTTTGTAGGGGCTGTTCTTTGCCTTTGCTCCTACTGGGCTGCGTGCATTTTATGCAAGTAAGAATACTTGTAAAAACATTTTTACATAAATATCTTTATCTAAATAACGAGTTATGAGTGATGAGTTTTCACTCTTGGTGTTCACTCCTCACTCTTCACTCCTGACTCCTAACTGCTTAGTTACTCTATTGATGCAAGGCGTACAACAAGGTGGCGATGCGGCTCTTTGCCTCGGCTGAAGGTTTCTAAGTCACCAAATTCCTTTAATAATGTGTGGACTTGACGGCGTTCAGCTGAACTTAGTGACTTAATTTCTACTTCTTGAGAAGAGGAGCGCACTTGCTGGGCGGCTGCTTCAGCTATTGCGCGAATTTCTGCATATCTCCTGATACGGTAGCCGTTCAACTCAACAGTATAGGAGGCTTGCTCCTCGTGTGGTTGACTCAGGTTGAGAATAGAATTTGCTAGATACTGAATCGCATCTAGCACTGAACCATCCGGACCAATTAAAACTTCAATTTGTTCCGGTAATAGGTTAGTTTCACCAATCGTCAACCAGTAACTATCCTGTTCTGGGGATTCCTCATCCTGAGCGATGGTTGTTTCTTTCTCTCCTTCAATATCAACAGATAGCCCACTAAGTTGCAGCAGTGTTTTCAACCACTCCTGACCTCGTTTCATTCGACTGTCACCTCATCATTACCCTGTAGTCTTTTTCTTAGAACTTTTTGGTTCAAACGGCAGCGCTTTTTGTTTTGCGCTTTCTTCTTGTTTCTCCTGAGTCTCTACAATTTTTTGTAGTTCCTCTGACAGGGGTTCGCGCATGAGAAGATAAGTTTGCAGTGTCTGGAAAATATTACCAATCACCATATACATCAATACCCCAGCTGGCAGGGGAAAGAACAAAAACATCCCAGAAAAAATGATGGGAGTGATTTTGTTTACGGTGTCCTGCTGCGGGTTGGCATTAGTGGTATTTTGCCCAGAAAGGATTTGGCTGACGTAAAGGGTAATACCAAACAGGATTACCATCGCGACGATATCCCAGTGAACAGTACCATCAGGATCAATAGCACCAACCCTACCCAAGGCATCAATAAAGAGAAATCCTTGATTTGCAGCTAATCCGGGAATTGTTGCCTGAATTGTAACATCCCCAGGCTGCAAAGCTTCTACGTTACCTTCAGCATCAATTTTTATCCTTTCCTCCCCTTTAGTCACTTTCCATTCGGGAATTAAATGACTATCGGGGTGTTCTGCTAAAATCGCCGGAAAAGGTTTTCCTTCGAGAGTTTGATATTCTATCTTCGTATGTTCTCCTACCGCTAATTTATTGCCTCCAGGAAGGATGGCACTAACCTTAACGTGTTCCCCTTCAGAAATATAGATATTTTGTGGGGAAGTGGCAAAGGCTTGCGGTTGAATTCTTTCGATTTGTTCGCCAGGAAAGATTTGCAGATTAACGCTATAGTTCACACCAGCAAAAGGTGAACCTCGCAAAGTGGCAAACAGTGCTAGTAAAACTGGCATTTGCAGCAGCAATGGCAAACAGCCTGCAAGTGGGTTGCCAAATTCTTTTTGGACGTTCATCGTTTCTTCCTGCTGCTTTTGCGGATCGTCCTTATATCGCTCCCTAATTTCTTGCATCCGCTTGTTCATGAGAGGTTGCACGATCCGCATCCGTCGCATACTGCGAATTGAACCAGCACTCAGGGGATAGAGCGCGAAGCGAATTATCAATGTCAATGCTACGATCGCCAATCCATAGCTAGGCACAATGCTATAGAACAAGTCTATGATTGGCAGCATCACGTTGTTCGAGAGAAACCCGATACCAAAATCCATTATTCTGAATTCAACCTGAGATACTGTAAATTGACTTAATCTAATTTATCTAAATCATGATCTAGATTGCGACTAGCTTCGTACTACGGATAGCCGCACATTATAGGGACAGTGGGCAATGGGCAATGCTCGATTTCCGAGTTCCTAGTTCCCAGTTCTGGGTTCCCAATTCCCAATTCCTCTCCATCACTTCTTTGCGCTCACATAGCTAGGGTTTTTGGCAATGACTCTTTGTTCAATGTAGTCATAAATTTCCCGAAACTTAGGAAGTGCTCGCAATTCAAGACGGCTACCATCTCTAAGAGTTAAGACCATATCTCCCCACAAGCCAATACCACGGGGAACTTTAGCGATTTTGGCAACTTCTGAGTAAATGATGTCGCTGCGATCGCGTCCCATCCAACCACCGATCACGGAGATTCTGCGATCGCTGACACGGAAACGCAGCCACAATGCTCTGACAATCGCCCCAACTGTTAATGGAAGACCAACAATGGTAAATCCAATTAATATGTTCGTGATTAAATCACCAATGTGGGGACCACCCTCAAAATAGACTTCTTCACGAATGCCCATAGAACACCTCGGCTTGTTCCAACAACTGCTCTAATTCTTGCAGAAATTGTTGGGTTACGCACTTCATTTCTGCTGCTGTTGGTTTCACAACAACCACAATCCGCCATCCTGGTGATATCTTGGGCAACAACTCATACAAAGCTGCTGCAATTTGACGTTTGAGGCGGTTACGAACGACTGCTCGTTTGCTAACCTTTGTGCTAATCGAAATTCCTATTTGGGCTGGAGTAATATGCTTTATGTTTTTTGTTTCTCCAATTTCAGGAGCCGCATCACAAGGAGACTTAGAGGAAGGTGACACTCGTAAGGCTCTCAATGTTAGATGCGAACCATGACGACGAATTCCTTCCCGGAAAACTGCCTGGAAATCTCTTCGAGATTTTAGCCGATTTGCCTTGGGCAATGCCACCGCTGCTATGATTCTCTTTCCAATGCTTTAAACGCTCAAACGGTGGCGTCCCTTTCTTCTTCTTGCCTTGATGACGTTTCTACCATCTGGAGTTCGCATCCTAGCGCGAAAACCGGAGGTTCTTTTTCTCTTACGGCTAGTGCCTTCCAGCGTTCTCTTCATGTCTTTATCCTCTTAGACAATTTTTATATAAAAAATCACAATTTATGATTATATCACTTAAAATCCCAAAAATAAAAGATTAAAAAATATAGTCCATAGTCTAATAACTCTTGACTATGGACTCTTGATTTAACTAATACTAATGATCCATGTTCCGACGTAGCGCGATAACGGCACATCGCCAGGAGACTGAATTGAGCAGTTAAAATAGAACATTCCCCCAGTAGCCGGGTTTTTCACGTTAGAGAAAACCAACTCAACGCTACTACCTGCTGGTACTGCTTCTTGGGGATAAATTTGAATGACGTGATTTTCTTTATCCCACTTCACCTCCGATAGTGGAATCTTTTTGTCCCTAACCTTGACCTCAACTTGCTTGGGGTCAAAGGTTCCTTTGTAGTAATTAGGATAAGAAATGACAAATAGAGCAACTGCTGTTTTCAACTTTTTGTTAGAAATTCTCAGTCTGTAACGATCCCAGCCATTACTTTGACCGCCAAAATCTAATCGGAACGGTAGCTGATTTTCGCCTTTAACGCCGCTAAATAGCGTCAACCCTGGCAAAGTTTGTGCCCAGCTTATGGCTGGTATCCCAGCTAGCAAACAGCTAGTCACGGCTAAAGTAGAAAGTAAACGTCGCATGGTTAAGCTCCTGAGCAGAAATAGGTCTTTTGTTTAAATAACTAGGACTAAACGTTCATCGTAACTAAACTTTACTACTGAATATTATGAGACGTAAAATGCGAACAAAAGTGTCATACTACGTATTTATTCTGGTTTAAGCTATATTATAGTTTTTAATTATACTTAGAGCAACCCAAAAGATTTCTTAATTTCAACTCATTAAAAACACGGTTGAAATTTCATAGTATTGCTAAATCTGTATATAGTAATCCTATTTGATTTGTGTAGGCGTAGCCTGCGCTTTGCGCATAAATCGCGCATGTTCACCCTTCCCGACAACTCTTACGAAGTCGGGAATCTTGTTGTTCACGCTCTTATTTAGGATTGCTATAGATATATATAATTTGTTATAAAATTTGAATAATTTAATAATGTTCTCAGTAGTTAACTTAGACAAATTGGCTAAAATAAGTTGTCCTCAAGCCAGGGTTTACTAGTATTATCTCGAGATAGTTTTTGAGAATTCTATTAAAATTGCAATATGTGAAAAAATAAGAACAAAATTCTTCAATCCCTAAAAGAAGTTAAAGACACAGAAGCAAAATTTAGGGATTGACATAGGATGTGCAATAGATGCCCCTCTTTGCAAAAACATTGGAATCTGGAAACAGTTATCAATGAACAGTTATCAATGAACAGTGATGATTGATAACTGATAACTGATAACTGCTCCTTGATAAAGGCTTTGCGTAGGTCATTATTGAGTTTGAGAGCGAAGGTGAAGTTGACTGGGCAAACCAACTGCTAATAGCTGTTGCCCATGCACGATAAGTGCGCCTATTGCCTCATAGGAAAATTTCACAGCTTTCAGAAAACAGGTATTTATCTTCAAGGAGATTGCATGAGAATAGCAGTTGCTAAAGAGATTGAAGTTTGTGAGCGTCGAGTTGCCTTAATTCCTGACACTGTTGCCCGATTTGTAAAACAAGGTGTGGAAGTATGGGTAGAAAGTGGTGCAGGTGAACGGGCTTTTTTTACTGATGCTACCTATGAAGCAGCAGGAGCTAAAGTTATCACTGATACAGCTACGTTATGGGGTGAAGCAGATATTTTGCTCAAGGTTAGCCCACCTCAAGAGCGAGAAAATGGACGCTCAGAAATTGACTTGCTCAAGGAAGGATCTGTGCTCATTAGCTTTCTTAATCCTTTAGGGAATCTATCATTAGCACAGCGACTGGCAGAATGCAAGGTAACTGCTATTAGTATGGAGATGATCCCCCGCACAACTCGGGCACAAAGCATGGATGCGTTATCGTCGCAAGCATCAATAGCGGGTTACAAAGCAGTCCTGATTGGTACAGCAGCATTACCAAAATATCTCCCTATGTTGACAACAGCGGCTGGTACAATAGCTCCCGCCAAAGTGTTCGTCATAGGTGCTGGTGTTGCTGGCTTACAAGCGATCGCCACCGCCAGACGCTTGGGAGCAATTGTCGAAGCCTTTGATATTCGCCCCGCCGTCAAAGAAGAAGTCCAAAGTTTAGGGGCAAAATTTGTTGAAGTCAAACTAGAAGAAGAAACAACCGCCGCCGGAGGCTATGCCAAAGAAATTTCTGAAGTGAGCAAACAGCGCACTCAGGAAGTTGTCACCGAACACGTCAAAAATGCTGATGTGGTGATTACCACCGCCCAAGTTCCAGGAAAAAAAGCACCTCTTTTAGTAACTGAAAACATGGTGGCACAGATGAAACCAGGTTCAGTGATTGTGGATATCGCCGCCGAACAAGGTGGTAACTGTGCTTGCACTGATCCCGGCAAAGATATTGTGTGGAATGGCGTCACCATCATCGGTCCTATCAACTTACCATCATCGATGCCAGTTCATGCCAGTCAACTCTATTCCAAGAATTTGTCATCGTTGATGCAACTGTTGATTAAAGACAAAGCATTGCAGGTGAACTTTGCCGATGACATCATCGATGCAGCTTGTGTTACCCACGCTGGCGAAATTCGTAACCAAAGAGTGCGGGAAGCGCTACAAGCTTTCACAGCAGTTAGTTAGGAAGGTATGAAATGTTAAACGCAACCTGTGGCTGATAAACGCAGATGATTGGTTTTTATCAGCGTCCATCAGCGATTCTCTTCAAAAAGGAGTTTTTTATCGATGACAGAAACATTAATCGCTGCTTTGTTTGTGTTTGTTTTGGCATCCTTTACAGGATTTGAAGTGATCAACAAAGTCCCACCAACCCTCCACACACCCTTAATGTCAGGTTCCAATGCGATTTCTGGAATTGCAGTACTTGGAGCGATCATGGCTTCTGGTGCTAGAGAGTGGAATCTTTCAGTCATTCTCGGTTTGATTGCTGTGATATTGGCAACTGTGAACGTTGTGGGTGGTTTCCTCGTCACGGATCGGATGTTGCAAATGTTCAAGAAAAAGGAGATTAAGGCGTGAGCGACTTTTTACCAACTGGGATTCAGCTAACGTATTTAGTCGCTGCATCCTTATTCATTCTGGGTTTGAAACAGCTGGGATCACCTGCTACAGCACGACAAGGTAATGTTGTAGCAGCTGTGGGGATGCTGTTAGCAATTGTGGCAACAATGCTGGATCAGCATGTGTTGAACTATGAAATGATTTTGGTGGGGTTGATTATTGGATCTTTGATTGGTATAGTCGCTGCCTACAAAGTCCAAATGACCGATATGCCTCAAATGGTGGGTTTGCTCAATGGACTGGGAGGTGCAGCTTCAGCGCTAGTAGCTATTGCTGAATTTTGGCGGTTGCTAGGACATGCTGAGGCAATACCCCTTGATGCCAACATCTCCATCTTGCTGGATGTGTTAATTGGTGGTGTCACCTTCACAGGAAGCTTTGTTGCTTTTGCAAAACTGCAAGGTATCATGAGCGGTTCCCCAATTACATTTCCTTTCCAGCAACCATTTAATGCCTTCCTTCTGGTTGCCTTTGTGGTAGGTAGTGCCTATTTAATCATCTCACCGCACAGCCTACCTGTCTTCTTAGGGATTGTTTTTATTTCCTTAGTGTTGGGTGTGATGTTCGTCATCCCCATCGGTGGCGGCGATATGCCTGTGGTTATTTCGCTGTTGAACTCATTTTCAGGGTTAGCCGCCGCTGCTGCTGGTTTTGTAGTGATGAACAATATGTTAATCATCGCTGGGGCATTGGTGGGAGCATCTGGGATTATCCTCACCGAGATTATGTGTAAGGCAATGAACCGTTCTCTATTCAGTGTGCTGTTCAGTGCTTTTGGTACAGCGGCTGCGTCTGGTGGTGCTGCTGATGGTGGGACAACTGATAAAACAGTCCGCAGCATCGATCCGGAAGAAGGCGCGATGATGTTGGGTTATGCTCGTTCCGTTGTCATTGTTCCTGGTTATGGTATGGCGGTAGCACAGGCACAGCATAGTGTACGTGAGTTGGCAGATCAGCTAGAACGCATGGGTGTTGAGGTGAGGTACGCGATTCACCCTGTTGCTGGTAGAATGCCAGGTCATATGAATGTGTTGCTGGCAGAGGCGAATGTGCCTTACGAGCAGCTCCATGACATGGATGATATCAATCCCCAGTTTGATCAGACGGATGTTGCGCTCGTCATTGGGGCGAATGACGTAGTGAACCCAGCAGCGCGGAGTGATACCAATAGTCCGATTTACGGAATGCCCATCTTAGATGTAGATAGAGCGAAGCAGACGATTGTGATTAAGCGCGGGATGAGTGCAGGTTTTGCTGGTGTAGATAATGATTTGTTCTACAAGGATAAGACTACAATGCTCTTTGGTAGCGCTAAGGATATGGTGGGGAAATTGGTTTCTGAGGTGAAGCAGTTGTAAAAGAAACGAACCGCCTTCGCGTCCCTTGCGCGTGTCCGGAGGACGAGCGCGTCTCGTAAGTCCTGCGGACAGGCTACGCCAACGCGCAGCGTCTCCGACAGGAGAAGAGAAGGCGCAAAGAGCGCGAAGTAAGAATTCGGAAGGAAGAATTAGAGAGTTAGTTTGCCTTATGGGTATGATGCCCTACAAGGCAAGCTTTTTACCAAAGAAAGAAACAGGAGCAGTAAACTGGTACATGATGGCGGAAATGCACCCACCATTACATAGCCAATACATTAACCTTCTTTTGCGTTAAGTTAACCGGTCAAAAGAATGGTTGACTTACTTACTTAGGGCTTGCTGAAAAAGTCAGAAAAGTCAGCCAAATGTGAATCCTCAAACTGGAGAAATGTATTCAAGTGCAAGAAAAAAGGTTAGAATAAGCCAAAAGCCTTGCATTACGGTTCTTTATCAGTACATTTAGTGTAATTAGTAACTATGTACAGGAAACAAGAACAACCGCCAATTCCACCGGAAAAGTTTGAACTTCCTGTGAAGGGAAAATTATCACTTGATAATCGTTGGGTAATAATGGCAAGGCTAATACCATGGTCAGAATTTGAATCGGAATATGCTTCATATTTTGATGAACAGATTGGGGCACCAGCGAAATCATTCCAGATGGCGTTGGGGGCATTAATAATCAAAGAGAAACTTGGAATAAGCGATAGAGAAACAGTAGAGCAAATAAAGGAGAACCCTTATTTGCAGTATTTTCTAGGGTTGGGAAAATCCTGCTCAAAGTTGGTCAACCTTATTTACTTGGTATAGGTTAGATCCGGCTTTGAGGCGGCAAAATGCCCAACCAAACATGGCAACTACGATCAAAAACGAGTATTCAAGTTGGGCATTTTGCCAAGGTTGACCAACTTTGAGTAAGTATAATGAAGCGGATGTCGTCCTATAGTAATGAAGCTCCATTTGATGCATCAATGTTAGTTCACTTTCGTGAAAAAATAAGTGTAAGTCTATTGACACCCTCCCACCGCTGATTCGGAGTACCGAATACAGCGGGGGATTCCAAGAATCACTTCTTGGGTTTCCTCTTTCCACGACTCGGCTTACCCGGAGGAGTTTCCCCACCCGTGCAGAGGTCGATGTCTCCAGAGGCGATTAACGTTCCCGTGTGCCCCACGGTACGGGAGCCAGTCGCTTGCGGGGGTTCCGCCCTTCAAGCGACCTGGCGTAGTCCTTTCTCAAGTATGTTTCGTGCAGCGTTCCAGTCTCTGTCCTGAATATGTCCACAATGCAAACACGCATGTGTTCTGGTACTCAAAGACTTTTTGACAACTTCCCCGCAATTAGAACAGTTTTGGGAGGTATAGTGGGGTAGCACAGCAACTGTGACCACACCAAACACTTTCCCAAAATACTCGACCCACTGACGGAATTGTGTCCAGGCTGCATCACTAATCGACTTGGCGAGATGTCTGTTTCTCACCATGTTTCGCACCTTCAAGTCCTCATAGGCTACCAAGTCGTTAGACTGGACTACGCACCTTGCTGTCTTCACAACAAAGTCTTTACGTTGCCTACTTACCTTAAGGTGTTTGCGAGCCAACTTATTCCTAAACTTGGCTCTGTTTTTAGAACCTTTATCGGTCTTGGACATGCGACGAGAAAGCCGTTTCAGCGACTTTTCGCTTTTACGGAGATGACGCGGATTGGCAACTGTGTTGCCATCACTGTCGGTGTAGAAGTGGTTCAACCCAACATCAATACCAATATTGTGAGCAGTTGGTTCTCGCTTCTCAATTCGTTCTTGGTCGATGCAAAACTGTACGTAATAGCCATCAGCACGACGAACAACGCGAACACGCTTAATCTGCTTCAACTGGTAGAAATGCAAATCGCGGGTTCCCCACATCTTGAAAGTTCCCGCCTCAAACCCGTCAGAAAAGGCGATGTGCCGCCTATTTTCAGAAAGTCGCCACCCACTGGTCTTGTATTCAACAGAACCGTGTGTTTGTTCTTTCTTAAAACGTGGATACCCTTTCTTCCGACGCATTGTCCCCGAAAAAGTTGGGCAGCCTTCAGTTTGTTGATCGCTCGGCTCCGTCGGGTACTCGTTGTTATAAGGCTGCCCAACTTTTTTACGTGTAAGACCCCGCCCCGGTTTGTCTTTCTTGCAGTTGTCGTAGAACCGAGATATTGCCGCCCAAGCTCGTTCTGCGCTAGCTTGACGAGCCATAGAGTTAAGGTTTTTGGCAAACTCAAATTCTTTCGCAAGTACAGCGCAATATGCACTCAAGTCATACTTGTCAATGTCCTTGTTATCCATCCAGTGTCTGAGACAACTGTTACGAACAAAGCGAGCAGTACGAATAGCTTCATCCAGCTTTCCATATTGCTCGCTTGTCCCTTCCAACTTTGCCTCAAACACCAACATCTTTTTGTTTACGCTCAACTCTATAGCGTAATTATAGTCCATTGGTTCTTGAGGTGTCTACGGAAATGGACAAAAGCTCAACTGTCTCCACTCCCTCAACAACCTACGGTTGTTATTGGTCGGAAGACGTTTCGCTTTTGTCCCGTGATTCATCTCACCACTGACCTGAGTACAGGTACAGTGGGAGCCTTCTCACGGAAACAGGTAAACAAAGTGAACCAAGAAATGGTGAAGAGGATGCTAGAAACAACATCTCCTCAATCAGCTGAAAAAAAAATAGAAGAAAAAGAAAAAGAAATAAGTGATGATGCCACAGGTGCAGCAGAACCGCCGAGTGGACTAACGAACCGGGAAAGTGAGCCAAAAAATCGCGGGAAATTAATATTAGACGCAACTTGTGCGCCTGGTGATATCAGCTACCCGACAGACCTAGAGCTATTAAATCAAGCCAGAAAGCAAACGGAAAAAATTATAGACTTACTTTATGAACAAATAAAAGGTCAATTAGGGAGATCCAAAAAATAAAATGTCCCGCCGTGTATTAAGTTAACGGGTTGGTGTAGAGGATCTGGGTTTGACGGCGGGACATTTTATTACTGGTAAGTGCCTTAGATAAAAAACCAAGAACCTATAGAGAGGTAGCAAGAAAGGATTATCTAGAAGTCGCTAAAAAACGTCGTGTCTCCCAAAAAGACAGGAGAAAAGCAATTAAAAAACAACTCCAATATATGAAAAGAAACTTAGATTATATTGAGCAGTTAATCCTCTCAGGAGCCACTCTTGAAAGTTTCAGTAAAAGACAATATAAGATGTTGCTAGTACAACACGGCGGAAATAATGTACCCATAATATGCGAGACTGGAGTCAACACAGAAAAATTGTAGTTAGGGCGCATAAAAGGAACGAGAACGTGGTACGATTAGCACCAAAAACACTTACCTT